>Ga0209131_1000223_pt1 | contig 41895 bp, 31 predicted proteins | sample GraSoi_2013_40cm_FD_185826 | JGI IMG/M metagenome (GOLD analysis project Ga0209131, IMG submission 185826) | Grasslands soil microbial communities from the Angelo Coastal Reserve, California, USA - Sample 9_17_2013_40cm (SPAdes) (version 2) | ecosystem: Environmental > Terrestrial > Soil >...
GTGGCTCGATTGGTCGCCTGTCCGACGATCGAGTGAGTGAGTGCGCTCGCGGCATACTTGGTGCCTGCGACGAAGCGCATAAGTGGCCCGAAAGTTCCAGCAGCGGACGCCCCAAGAAAGTGCAGCCCGGGCAAAGATGCCTCGAATCCTGCCGAGAGCTCCGGGTAGCCGTCGAGCAGGCGCAGCGACCGCAGCAAGTCCGGTGCAAGAAAGGCACAGCGGGAAATGTCGACATGGTAACCGGTAGCGAGGAGGATATGGTCGAAACAGCGTTCGGTCCCATCATCGAGCTTGAGCTGGACTCGCTGGCCAACGAGGTTGGCGGAATTGATGACGCGGCCAGTCGTGATTCTTACCCCATTCATCCGGGGACGTAACCAGCCCGCGCCAGCCGGCCGAATGGCGCGCCGTTCGATGCGGGAGTGAATCGCTGAGGGTAGCCGCCGGAACAGGTCTGGCGTATCGACGATCCAGTTCAGCCCGGGTGGGCCTACGTCGGATGGTGGGTACAGTATCCGACGGAGGGGATTAGCATGATGATGCAGCCAAGTGTGCAGCCGGGTGCCGTATCGGAGCCAGTGGACTTGGGGCGCCCGCACGATGACCTCGACAGTGGCTCCCGAGTCGCGCAGCAGAGCCGCCGACTCGAGCGCACTCTGCCCTCCTCCCACCACGACCACGCACTGACCCGCGAACCGGCCGAGATCGTCGTGCTCGGAGGAATGCGAGGCTAGAGAGGGCGGCAGGGCGTTGAACTCGCGCGGCTGCCGGGCGAATGAGGCGATCCCCGTTGCAATCACGACACGCTGCGCCGAGATCAGCTCACCGTCGTCCAATATCACGCGAAAGCCTTTTGAGGCAGCTTCGATTCGCGTTACACGGCGGCCGTCCAGGTCGGGTACCACTTGACGCTGAAACCATCGCCCATAGTTGATGAAATCGTCGCGCCGCACTGGCCTCGGCAACAAAACCCCCAGGGCTCGTTGATATCGATCAAGGGTCAAGTCGCCGTGGGGATCAGAAATGTGGGAACCCTCCCAATACGAACGGAGGAGCATGCCCGCCGGCATGTGACGCTCCCAGGACTCCATCGCCTTGCCGAATACGCGTAGGTGTATATTTGCTGACACCAGGTGCGCGGCGGCCGCCAATCCATACGGGCCGGCACCAACGATCACTACCTGATGCGTCGTGCCTCTCATCGAAAAACTCCTCGATATAAACGATCCGGCAATACTATTCCCATTGGCTCAATTCTTTAGAACGACGGTGTCATCCTTGGCAGAATCCAAGTGCATGGGTTCTTGCCGTCCTCGTGGTTTGTTGTCCACGATAACGAGCCCGTCGCACTTAGAGGACGTGATATTGGGTTGAACCTTGAGCCAATCGGCATCCGGCTGTTCCCGATTGGCCCATGCCAGCAAGACTGCCGGCAGATTGGCGCCTGCTATATGCGAGAACGGATAACCGCCGCCAAAGCGCGGATTCATATCAAGCACGTAACACTTATCCCGGATAACGATGGCATCGCAGTCGAGAACTCCGATGTGGCCAAGCTTACGGCCGATTGCGCGACCGATACCTTCGAGCCAGGCACTTTCGACAGTAATCGCGCGATCCGTTTCGCCGGCCCGCATCGCGAGCTTCCGTTTGACAAACGTACAAACGTAATGACCTTCGAGGTCATTTACGATATCTAGTCCATATTCCTGCCCGCACAATCGCTTCTGAATCAGGACGCATTTGTCGGGATCGGTCGCACTAATCTTCCACAATATTGTCCGTGGAAGACGTTTCTTTGCCCGCGTATAGTCTAGGTCCAGCTCTTCACTATCCTCCGGGTACTCAACACCAATAGATGCGGTTCCCCACCGAGGTTTGACCACCAGGGGGAAAGTGATGTCTCCCCTAGCGAGGGCTTCGAGGGCGCCCAATAGCGATAGATAGGTGTTAGGCGTGTCGAGATCAGAAGCCTTCAGGAACTTAAAGCTTTCCCACTTATCGAAGCACATATCGACGACCTCTGGAGACGAGATGACCGGAATAGTTCCCACCTCGAGAAAACAGGTCCTGTGTTTTGCGAGAACTTGCAGTTCAAGATCATTCAGCGAGATCAGCAGAAGAACATGGTGCTGCTGGCATATGGTGAGCACAGTGTCGATGTAAGCTGCCTGGTCTATCGACGGTATTAAAAAGGATTTGTCGGCTTGCTTTAAGGTCGGAGCGTCCGCACTGACGTCAGCCGCGAACACCTGCCCAAGGCCCCTGAGCGCCTCCTGGAAGGATTTAACCAGATGAGTGCGCCGGCCCGCACACGTAAGCATGACATTCATGACTCGATGTCCATTGAGATGTCGTTTGCTTCCTTCAGGGAAGGAAAATCGAGTCGTCCCTTTTCTTTTGCTTCCTGATCAACGCGAACACTCCCAGATCGTCGGACTTGTCAACGTCGGAGTCTGCTCCGGCTGCGGACAACTTATGCAACCTCAGCAGAGTTGTAAAAATGAGTTTCAAGTCCAGAAGAAAGCTCCAATGTTCCACGTACCACACGTCCATCTCAAACCTCTTGCTGAAGAGCAGCTCTTGCCTGCCATGTAGCTGCGCCCAGCCTGTCAATCCGGGCTTTACGTCATGGCGCCTAGCCTGTTCCCGCGTATATTTCTCCACATATCCCATCAATAAAGGCCGCGGGCCCACCAGGCTCATCTCGCCCTTGAACACATTCCACAACTGCGGGAGCTCATCGAGACTCCAGCGGCGAAGAAAGCTCCCGAGCGGCGTCAAACGATCCGGATCAGGGAGAAGGTTTCCCTCCGAGTCGCAAGCTTCGCTCATGGTTCTGAACTTAAGCACTGTGAAAGGGCTAGCTCGATACCCAGCCCGTGTTTGTCGGAAAAGGACAGAGTGCCCCATGCTCGCTCGTATGGACAGCGCTATCAGCGCGAGGAGCGGGCAAAGAAGGATCATGGCGGCACCTGAAACAATGATGTCAAGCATTCTCTTTGCTATTTCTTGCGCGTGGCTACTCATGGGACCTCCCCACCAGATCTCGTTTCCTCCTGCGCAGGCATCACCGGTAGTGGCCGACCTTCCATTTTCAAACGTCTCATATACTCCTGGCACAGCGCCCCCCAGATGCGCTCCTGCCGGAACTCGCGTTTAATTCGTTCCTGGCCGGCAAATCCCAATTTGCTGGCCAAGGCTTTGTTGGTGAGAAGCTTCGCCAACGCGTCGGCAAGGGCCGCTGCATCACCCACTGGGAAAAGAAGGCCGGTCTTGCCATCCACAACGGCGTCTACGACCCCAGTCGCCCGGGCGGCAACGACAGGTTTGCCTGCGGCATGCGCTTCGAGTACAACATTAGGAAAACCTTCCCGGTGGCTTGGCAGAACCAAGACATCCATCAGTGCGTAGTAAGGGGCGGTGTCCTCGGTTAACCCTGCGAAAATCACATGCCGATTCGTCTCTATATATCTCCGTGTCTGAACAGGGAGCGGGTCCTGCTCTTCGAAGCACCCCAGCAGCAGTAACCGGAGATACGGGAACTGATCGCTGAGTCGCAAGAAGGCTTCCACTAGCTCGGGAATGCCTTTGTCGCAGGTCAGACGCCCAACAAAGCCCACGACAGGGGCAAGCGAAGGGATGCCCAACTGACGTCGCAACTCGGCGCCTCTCCTAATCCTCTCGGGCGTCGGCGCAAAACGCGAGGCATCCACTCCATTGCCGCTACCGGATCCGAAAACTACTGTTCGTTCCCGACTTGTGAACCCGGAAGCAACCGCCTTCTCCCGCAGGCTCGGGCTAACGCATATGACTCGATGGGCAAAACAGCAAGCCAGGCGTTCGGCAGAAACCAGGAGCCACCGCTTGAGTCCGTTCGTGGTCTCGAACCGCAAACCGCGCAGGGTGTAGAACCGGCAAGGGATACGGGTCACCCAGGCTGCAAAACCGCCCAGCAACCCTGCCTTGGGGGTCCCCACATTGGCGACAGAGGGGCAAAGCCTATGGAGGATGCGGCACAAACGCCAAAGTGAAACAAGATCCCGCAAGGGAGCAATCTCTCGCGCGATGGACAGTTCGATGATCTGCACGCCCTCCATTCGGCCTAGTGCGTCGAGCCACCTTCCCGGTGAACAAATGAGAGTGACATCAAAGCCATTATGCTGAAGGTATTGCAGCTGACCTCGCATGAGGAGAATTGCGAGGTCCGATGTCACAACATAGGCGACGCGGGGTTGGGAGGATACGCTCGTGATGCTGGGGCCAGTGGATATTTCTTTTCTTGAAGTTCCAAGGCGGGTTCGCATTTGTGGCCTATCTTGCGGCGAGTCTTCAGCTATTTGGTCATTTTTGAAATATGGATAGAAGCCGAAATTTTCTAGCGCCGCCTCTCACTATAAGAAGCTGAACCTAGAGAATTGCAGATCTGGTTAAACGACGATGGAATAGCGTTCGGCTCAGAACTACTTTTGGGAGCTCACGACGCGGCCTTCGCCATGGATCCTAATTCCGGTTTTGACTGCCGCTGCGCAGAGTACCAAGCTTGAAACATCAGTACGTCCCAGAGGTGATATTGCCAGGCGCCGTTCCCGGAAAGATAATCCTCCCACTTCTCGCGAATGGGCTGTGGGTTGAGGAACCCCTCACTTTTCAATCGGTTCGTGTCCAAAAGCGACTCCGCCCAGTTGCGTAATGGGCCGCGCAGCCACGTGTGCATGGGGATGCCAAAGCCCGACTTCGGCCGATCGATCAATTGCGGCGGAACATATCGACGCAGCAGATGGTGCAGAATCCACTTTCCGTGCCCGTTGCGGATCTTAAGAGAGCTGGGAAGACGCCAGGCAAATTCCACAACTCGGTGATCCAGCAGTGGGACGCGCGCTTCGAGGCTGACTGCCATCGTGGCGCGGTCCACTTTTGTCAGGATGTCATCGGGAAGATACGTGGCAGCATCGAGGAACATCATCTGCTGGGCAAATTCAGGCAAGTGAGGCCACGCGTCAGCACGAGTCAGGAGCGTATCAGGCTCCTTGGCGCCTAACACGACCGACTCCGGCTCTAGCCAGTGAGATGCCAGAGCAAAGTACATAGCCTGGGGGCTACATGCTGGCAGGATTCCTGCGAGCTTATGGAGCTTGTAACCGCATTGCCGGTGCATCAGGCTGCGGGGCAAGACCATACTTAGGTTGCGGAAAAGTGTCTCCCATCGATAGGGCGGAATCCGGCGGATTGCACTAGCGGCAGCCATCCGGGCACTTCGCGGCGCCCTTCTGATAAATTTCCAGATTCGGTCATTCCAGACGTGACGGTTGTATCCCCCGAAGACCTCGTCTCCCCCATCCCCAGAAAGACTAACCGTCATATATCGACGTGCCAACTGTGCGACGAGGAATGTCGGGATTTGTGAAGAGTCCGCAAACGGTTCGTCGTAAATCTCGGGCAGAAAGGGAATCACGGCCATGGCTTCTGCCGCTGTCACATATAGCTCCGTATGCTCAGTACCCAGATGCCGCGCGACAGCCCTAGCGTACCCGGCTTCGTTGTAGTCAGGTTCGCGAGAACCGATGGTAAAGGTTTTGACAGGGCGCTCGCTCTGGGCCTGCATGAGGGCCACAACCGTTGAGGAATCGACTCCGCCGGACAGGAACGCTCCCAATGGGACATCCGCCAGCATGCGGATCTTGACTGCGTCACGCAGCAGGATCTCGAACTCTACGATGGCATCCTGTTCCGATCCCGAAAAGGGATCGGCAACCCCGCGCTCGACGACCTCCTTGAGGGACCAGTAAGGTGCCGGTGCTACTGGTCCGGCAGTGTCACCTGACACTGCAAGAATCGTGGCGGGCGGCAATTTGCGGACGCCTTCGTAAATTGAGTGAGGGGCGGGAATGCAGTTGTGACGAAAATAAAGCGCGAGGGCGTCGCGGTCGATTCCGGCGCGGAAGTCGGGATGGCATCGCAGGGCTTTTAGCTCGGACCCGAACAGAAATACCTTGCCGATCCAGCTGTAATACACGGGTTTCTCGCCTAAACGGTCCCGGCCGAGATACAAAACACGCTCGTGTCGGTCCCAAAGAGCAAAGGCAAACATCCCGTTCATGCGGGAAATGGCCCGTTGAACGCCCCAGTGCTCGAAGGCCTCGAGCATGACTTCCGTATCGGAATGACCTCGGAAAGAAAGCGAGCCAATCGTGACCCGGTCAAGCTCGCGGCGCAATTGTGAAGAATTGTAAATCTCGCCGTTGAAAACGATCACGTGACGCCCACTCGCCGACACCATCGGCTGGTGACCCGCGGGCGAAAGATCGAGAATGGACAGTCTCCGGTGGCCCAAGGCGACACCGGCCGCTACGTCTACCCAGGTCCCCGCGTCGTCAGGACCGCGATGGCGAAGAGTATTCGCCATTCGAGCTACGATCGCCCGAAAGGCCTGCTCGCTGGTCCGGTGGTTAAGATCGATGATCCCTGCAAAGCCGCACATGTGTTTGTTATCGCCAAGCCTAAGCTGAGCATATCAACGAGCAGTGGCGATAAGTTCCCCATTTCTCCTTCGTTGGTTATCTCCACAATCGATTATCTCGTTAAGCGTTCGGATGCATCTCAGGATGTGTTGGCGCTCTAGAGAAGTGAGACGGCTATGCGATGGCAACAGGAACACCGAACGCGACAGGCGTTCCGCTTCAGGGCAATCGCCTCGGTAACCGTAAGTGCGCGCTGCTTCGGGCGCGTCGTCATATACCAGCCCTACCCCGACTCCGTGGCTTCTCAATTTGGCAATGCCCCGGGCCGCAGCTTTCTCGGTCGGAGGGCAAACAGGCAATACCCAATGATTCCACTCGCCCCATCTGGGCTCAGGTGGGATACGCCATCCCTGCGGCAGGTGCATCCGGACTTCCGTCCAGAGCTCCGAGTTTGTCTCAGAATCGGCGTTCCATGCTTTCAAGCGCGATGCCACGACCGCCCAGTCGCTGCGGCGCATCCGTAGCAACGGAGATACTCTGTTGATCAATTTCCTGGCCGCTCGCCTGTAGAGCGGGATGTGCGTCAGACGGGTCATGAGCGAGTAGCACGGCTTTCTGTAGGCCAGCGCAAAAAGTAGGCTCGCAGAAGCGTGGGTGACCCCTTGTAGAAAGGTTTCTTCTGGCCCTTCGCGGAGCAGCTTTTCGACCTTCTCTCCAAGAGCTCGGCGTTTTGTGATCGCGCAACCTCCTCCACCCGCGCTCACCGGCTTGGAGAAGAGGAAGGTGAAAAAGGAACCGTCGCCAAGGGAACCGAGGGGGTGTCCCCTATACGTGCTTCCTAGTGCGTGGGCGCAGTCTTCGAGTACCGGTTTGTATCGCATGATGGCCGCCACGCTACCGAAGTCTCCCGGATAGCCAAAGGTATGGATCAGGATAAGGCTATCAATCCGGTCTATGTTTTTCCGCAGATTCGGAAGGCTCAGCCCAAATGTGACTGGGTCGGAGTCCAGGAACACGGGCTGCATGCCGGCCGCCGCAATTGTCTGCCACACAACCGGGTGCGTGAACAGAGGCACGCCGACGCGGGCGCGCGGAGGTAAATTTAGCGCCCGAAGCAATGCATATTGCCCCTCTCTTCCTCGATGGGTGGGGAAGACCTCAACACCCAGGCCACGAAACACCGGGAACCACTCACGCCCCACATCCAGGAACGGCTGGGTGAGTCCTCGAAGAGCGGTACCGAAATCTCTCAGCCCGTAGGGAACTGAGTATGGGGCGATCATGCTTAAGCCTCCTTACTTCTCAATGTCTGGTCCCGACGGCACCGTATTGGCCCATAAGGCGGCAATACTGTACTGGCATCAACAAGCGAACGAGAGGGCGAACCAGGCCGCGTAGACGAATGAAAGCGGGATAGCAGACGTGGCGATACCCCAGCTCGGTCTTATAGTGCTCCAAAGAATCCTTGTTAGAACGCAGGCCGTTGATAGCCTTGTGGATTCCTGCCGATTGACCGCAGATCTTAATGTAAGCGTAGTTCAGTACAGTGGCGGGCGAAATCCGAAGGGTTTTATAGATTGAATGATCGCCGAAAGTGTTCACTAGGTTAGCCACTCCATCGGTCGCCTTCATAAGAGCGAATGCGACAAGGCGGTCTTTGAAATAGGCGCCCAGGAGGAGGTCAAAGGGATGATGGAAGACCCGATCAGCCCACCGTTGGAAATTGGCGGTCTGGATATCCTTAGACCACAGAGCGGCCGTCCTTTGCTCCCAATCTCGAAAAACCCGATAGCCGTCGTCGAGCAAATCATCAAGATTCACTACGCGCCGGATAGCCAGTACGGACAGCCCCCTCTCGATCTCACGCATTTTTCGCGGTCCGTTCTTGCTCTGCTTCAGCATCTCCAGTTGGAATTTGGCGGGATCTGAGACTTCGTTGGTTACGATAGAGCCATTGCCAAGCGACCCGTCAGGCACGACGTGGTAATACCCACCTAGGGCGATCCAGGGACTGGGCGGGGATTCGTGCGGTCTCAGTGGCAACAGAAACGACGCGGGTAAGTAAAAGAAGGGCTTGACCCTGTGCCACCAGACACCGTTGAAAAAATGGTATCGTTCCCCCATTTTGCGATCAGCGACCACACGGTGCTCGACGCTCACATTTTGCAGGCGCAGAGAAGCTAGCGTTTCAAGGTTTTGCTGCGTGAAGTCCATGGGCTTCTATCTCTGTAGGCGCGGAGTCCTGACTGGATCTAAGTCTTCGACAGGGTCTCCTGCGATTGGGTTTCGTGAAGATCGTAGACTAGCAAGATTTAGAAGTTGTCTATGCACTTGGGCAACACCGGGTCTCGGATGTTTCCGGCGAGGAAAGCAGATGCGGTCGACGCGATTTAGGGGCTGCGGCAGGGAAACTTACAACCCGTCAGCTGTACCCAAGAGCGATCCTGTTTCGATCCAGGTAATGGAATGCATCCTTCCTAACAGTTAAGTGCCGCTCATGGCCTACTGCGTTCCGCGCTGGTCGACGCCACGCAGTGCGTCTCGAGTAATCGCCAAAGCACTTCAGCCATAGTATCGCGAGCCTGCCAATTTCTTGCCTCGGGGGCAGTCACCATCGACCCTCTCAGGCTCGGTATTGCGGGAAAAAGCCTTGGCGTATTTGGGGAACCGACTCATATATCATGCGCCTTTCGACCAAGTTCCGATATCGCGATTCGTCCGCGATCACATCTAGGGTGTGATAGCGGTAGACGTCACCACCAAAACTTCTCTTGTAGCGATACAAGCCGTTCGAATCTCCGCCCCCCCCAAGGTGAAGGAATCTGCAGCCACGCTCTCGAGCCCAGTGCGCGCCTGCATTAACCAGCAGCGTGTCTGCCTCATATTTCCGTCCATCTTCGTTCGAGCCGGTGAGATGGTAGTGGGCGAATTGTCGATCTACCAGAAAGAGAGCTGCACCTACCAGCTTCTGGTCTAGCCAGGCTAGGGCCACTGCTAGGTTGTTGCTTAAACCTTCTGCAAGAGAGGCGTAGTATTCGAAAGGGAAAAAGTAGTACGAGCTGGCATTGAGACACGCCATCCGCTGTTCGTATATCGGCTGGAACAGTGCTAATGCCTCGGGCAGGGGAACGTCGGATCCACTCCACGAAACACCCAGACAGCGCCGCGCATCATTAAGAGCTGCTCGACGGTTCCTATGCAATCCGGCGATACGCTGACGGGCGCTGTCCCATGGGGCCAAATCGACCGCAACAGTCGGGAGGCGATAGTGAAGCAAGGTTGCCTGTTGAGGCCAGTGATGCTGGCCCAGCCAGCGGTCTTGCTCTAGTAAAGGATGCAAGCGGATCAAGCAACTGACGATGCCTGCGTCCCGGCACCATTGTTGGAGCACGTCGAGCAGTGAATTCACGTCGGCTTCCGCGGGCCGCTCCATGTCAGAGAGGGGTAGCAGACCCCCGTATCCGTAGGGAGTCGCGGCATCGAAGCCGGGCTCACCGGCCGCGAAAGGAAGATCTGACAGGGGTCGCAGCAGAAGGGGCACAAGCACCTGTATACGCTGGGCCGCGAGAAGGAGACCAATCGCTTTGCCATGCCCTGCGGCTTCAGAGGCGCACGCATACCCCGAGCGGTAGTACACATCTGAGATTGGCGCATGATCCACGATATCGTCCCAACGCGACCTATCGTGTGGATCACTTGCGGCCAAGACTAAGACCCGGGATGAGGAGACGAAAGTCATTGATTCTTAGTGGCAACTGCCTTTGTCACCGAGTCCTCGAACCTGGATTCGTTCTTTGCGCAAATCTAGATCCTTCCCCTCAAGTACCCACCGGAGCGGTGGACCCAGAAATCTCGTTAACGGTGGTTTGCTTCCTTCAGGGAAGGAAAATCGGATCTGGCCTAAAGATCCGCACGAATTCTCCAGCACGGAAGTCATTCGTCCGCTTGGCTCTGACGGGCCATGTGCACTGCACGATCTACCGAACGTGGCTCGTCGGGTCATTCGGCTCCGGAATGATGGGTTCTCGCGGGAGATCCGCCATTCAAGAAATGCTCGAGATTGGTATATCCATCCGGGTTCAGCTTGCGTCCGTCAGAGGGGTTCTTGGGGTTAAGGCCATGGGCGATTTCCCAAGCATCAGGTATCCCGTCGTGGTCGGAGTCAGCGCATGCGCTGCCCGGATCGATGGTTGGGAAGCCGCCAACCTGAGTCTCTGACGTCGGTATGATGCCGGTTCCCGCTTTGTACTCGTTGATGAGCCTCGTGTCGACGGCATCGCGGTTGGGCACCCAGTTGCCGTTGCAGTCGAGCCTTTGTGACGCGCCGACTGTAGAAAACAGGTGATCCTCAAGATGGTTCACATCGTCGACCGTGATGGGGATCTGCTGGGGCGGTAAAGGGGCGCCGCGCCGCCATGAGGTTGGTACGGGGCCTACTGGAGATCCCTGGTAACTCGTAATCATGTTCGTCATTGCCCATTGATCGCCTGCGGAATTTGGCTGACTGGGTCCCTTATTGCCCGACATGTATACGCTTGGCGGTCCGACTAAATTGGAAGAACCTTCCGAGAACTTTATTTCATATGGTTGAGCCGGCCCTTGGCAAACTCTTCCACCAACTCCCATTGAATAGCATACGTTTTTGGTCGTAAGCGGCCCTGCCTTATACAGATTGCCGATGATGTCTGAACTTTGCGCTCCTAGGGTTTCCGTTGCGAAATAACTCCAGTTGTAGTGAATGTTGTTGACGTAGTGCATCGTCGCCTGCGCAGTTTCGAGCACCCTGTGGGAGCAATTAGAAAAGAAGTTGTGATGGTAGTCGTCATCATGAAACGCGGCGTTAACTGGCGCCGCGTTCGATGCTCCTGAGCCTCCACAGACGGACTGGGAGCCGGGTCTGCTGGCCGAGGGGGCCAACCCTTCATTGGTCATGCTCCACTGCACTGTTACATTGTGGATTCCGGGGCCGTAGTTGGAATAGATGATGAACGGCTTGTTGTCCCACCAACTCTCCGAAACATGGTCGATCATTACGTTGTAAATGTCATAGTTCATCACCGCAATGCCGACAACACCGTTCGACGGTCCCCCACTGTGCTGCGCACCAACCCCTACGCGGATGCGAATATAGCGAAGAACTACGTCGTGAGTTCCAATGAAAAGCATTGTTCCAGCTGGCATCTGCGTGCCCGAAAAGAGGATGCCGCCACCCGGAGCAGTTTGCCCGGCAATGGTGATATATGGATTCGAAATGGTTATTTGGCTGAGCAACTGGATGGTACCGCCTACGCGGAAGACTACCGTACGAGGACCACTACGACTGACACAGTCGCGAAAACTGTTCGGCCCGCTGTCATTGAGATTCGTCACTTCACAGACCGCCCCGCCGCGCCCACCAACCGAGCCTGCGCCACCGCCTTGGGCACCCGGAAATGCAGCCACCGGACCGCGGAGTGGAGCGAGATATGGCGGGGTCACCGTCGTTAACCCGGCTGTCCCGATATCGGTGACCCTCACCGGTTGTGATTGGCTGCTGCTCGCGTTCACGTCGAAGTTAGCACTCGTGGGACTGCCGCTGAGTTGACTACTACTTACAGGTCCCTTCCCATCAGCGGGGGCCAGAGTGGGAGACCTGACGCCAGCACATCCGATTACGAGGGCCAATGAAAACAGAGCAAAAAGAAATGCGCGCATGGATTGAACCCGAACGGCTGCCGGGCACTAACCTACAACGCGGGAGCGATTCTCTTCGGCAGGGCCGTCACCACGGGTTCCCCGAACCGGGACAGTCTGGATCCAGCTCGCCGTCCTGATTCTCGTGGCCGATCCCTCCGCTGCGGTTGTCATAAGACCGGGAACGGCACGACGTTTTGTAGTTAAGATGAATTCCATACGGAGAGAGAGTCTCCTGCACCGCAACTCCACCCCGGCTCCCACTGTAGCTCTCATCAACCTGGCCTTCCGGTGCAAAAGCTTCCTGTACACATCGCTAGCTTTGGTCGTACGCAGTACAGGACTTGGGGCAACTGGCGGCAAAGCCTCTCGCCTTAGACCAAATCTGTTCTTCCTGCCAGTAGTTGGAGAGGAATTTCTCCTCTAGGCTTCCCGAGAAGTTCAATTAACAAAGATCCGGCTTCGGCGGAACCTACTCACCCCGTTGCTCTCTCCTGTTCTGGTCGCTGCACTCCCCGGTTCGGAGGAAGGAATATTGATAGTGAACAAGACGAGATTGGTGTGTTTGTTTGTGTTGACGCTGATAGTTCTGTGGAACAATGGCTGCGCTGGAGTTGTCGGAGCGCCAACAAGTGCGAGTGCGGGCAATGGCTCACAAACGGCGGGGCTCCTAGTAACACCCTCGGCCGCCACCTTCGGAAATGTCACGGTTGGAACCACCAATACTCAGACCATTAAATTGACGAACTCCGGCACTGCAAACCTGTCGATCTCACAAGCCACCGTCTCAGCGAAGAGCTTTGTCATAAATGGATTGGCTCTCCCTCTCACTCTCACGCCGGGGCAAAGTACGACCTACAACGTGGCGTTTTCCCCGGCCAGTGCCGGCGCCGTTACTGGCAGTGTTTCGTTGGTCAGCAACGCTCCCAATTCTCCGAGCACCATCGCAATTAGCGGTACAGGTGTTGCCGGGGCGTTGCAGCTTTCAGCCAGTACAACCACTCTGAGTTTTGGGAACGTGAACCTGGGGAGCAGCAAAACGCAAACAGTTACGCTCACGAACACAGGTAACACGAGCGTGAGTATTTCAAAGATCACGACTTCAGGTACCGGCTTCAGCGTGACGAGTCTCACCGTGCCGGTGACGATTGCGGCCGGCTCGACCACCACGTTCAACACGGTCTTCTCGCCCACTGCGGCGGGAGCTGTCAGCGGGTCAATTTCCGTGATCAGCAACGCCACGAATTCACCCACGACCATCGCACTGACTGGTAGCGGTCTGCAACAGGTACCCGCAGCAGGACCGCTGGCTGCCTTTCCGGGAGCCGAAGGCGGTGGCGCGGGTTCAGTCGGCGGCAGAGGCGGCACGGTTATGGAAGTCACAAATCTCAATGACTCAGGTGCAGGATCATTCCGTGCGTGCGCTGAAGCAAGCGGTCCCCGTACTTGCGTCTTCCGCGTAGGCGGCACCATCCAAGTGCTCGGTCAGATATCGATTTCCAGCCCCTATCTTACCGTTGCCGGCCAAACTGCTCCGGGCGGCGGTATTCTCTTTTCGGGCACACAAATGCCAGCCGGATCAATGTTTTTCATTACGACGCATGACGTTACTATCCGCTATATTCGCATCCGCGTAGGAGTTGGCCCAGGGCACAGCGGAGGGCCTTCAAACGGTGTTGCGGGCATTGCGATGATGAATGCCCCCGTCTACAACATTGTTGTCGACCATGTGTCGGAGAGTTGGTGGGACAACAAGCCTTTCATCATATATACGAACTACCCGGCCGGAACCATTCACAATGTAACGATACAGTGGACTATGAACAATGAAGGATTAGCCCCCGATGCATCTCGGCCCGGCTCACAGTCGGTCTGCGGCGGCTCGGGAGCGTTTAGCAGCGACCTCATCAACGCTGCCTTCACGGATATCGACTATCACCATAACTTGTTCTCCGACTGCTCGCACAGAAATCTCGAAACCGCTCAAGTGACGATGCACGAAGTGAACGACATCCACTACAACTGGAGTTTTTTCGCCACGCAATATGGGGGATCGCAAAGTTCAGACGTCATAGGCAACAAATACAAGGCGGGTCCGGCTACCGGTGCGCCATATATGTGCAACGGCAACCCCTGCGAGATATTGATTCTTCCTTACAACGGAGCAACAACGGCATCAACTCCAAGCGTCTACCTTTTTGGCAACGTAGGGCCGAACCAGCCGAATCCGTTAGGGAACCAATGGCAGATGGCGCAGCAGGAGACGTGCTACCAATGCGGTCCGGCAGGTCCCGTGCCTTCAAGCTGGCAACGTAGCACGCCCTTGCCGGCCGAGCAGTTCCCCATTGTCGCCGACGACGTGAACAATCTTGAGAATGTTCTCCTCCCCACGGTCGGTGCATCACAACGGTTGGACTGCAACGGCAACTGGGTAAGCAACCGTGATGCCGTGGATATCCGACTTATCAACCAGTACAATTCCGGAACCGGTGCTATCATTAGTTCAGAAACTCAGGTTGGCGGTTTTCCGACCATTGCTCCAGGGACGGCATGCGTCGACTCTGATCACGACGGAATCCCCGATGCGTGGGAGACCGCGCACGGCCTTAATCCGAACGATCCGACCGATGCGCAAAAGACGGCACCCAATGGCTATACCTACCTTGAGGACTATTTGAACGGTACCAACCCCACTTTGACGGCGAGAACTAACTCGACGACATCGACCTTGGCGGCGTCGCTTTCCCCAACGCTAATGCTGCGTGGCTCAAACCTCGGATTGCTCGGGACCACGGAAAAGCGCGAAATCTCTCTCTTGCCATTCACCGAGCTTCTCCGACACAAGAGCCAGGGGGAGGCGTCAGCCATAGCGCGCTTTGCCTCTTCCTCCTTGGATCCTCGGTAGATTTGGCGCCGAGCGCTGTGAGACGGGACGAATGCCGGAACGTAGTGAGTCCTGAGTCCCGTCCCACAGCAAAACCAACAAGCCAGTACCCGGGAATCCCATTTCGGATCAGAAGGGCCGGTTTCTCGGACTGGAGGAATGGATTCAAGAAACGCAAACGCTAGTCGCCCACTTAGTAGGACATCACGCGCCGCTACACAGCACCTAATAAATCCCGAAAACGCGGGTGAGGATGCTCCCGACAACCGCCCCAGAGACAATCCACTCGGGCCACTTGCAACGCAACATTGAGAGACAGCCTAGAGTATAAATTACAAGCGGGAATTCCGTTATTGTGAGTCGCCTCCAAATATACCCGGAACACGCCCAAAAGATGGCGCACGCGCATGAATACACTACCAGGTGCAGCCACATTTCGTCGGCTAACCTGAAATTCCGGCGTTTTGGTACGACAAGCAGTACAAGACAGATAGCGAGTGGTATCGCGAACGCGATAGCACTGAGCCGAAGGTGCTCAACTAAGCCGGAAATGATTCGTACGGGGATTGCTCCGGCATCATGCGCTCGTACCGCATCAAGCATCCACACGAACATTCGATACTGGTTAGCTTCGTTGCTGTGTAAAGGAACATGTAGTACTTCTTCGTAATTGTTTAAAGGAATACGGATAATGTACAGGAACAGCAGAAATAGCATTGTCGGCAATACGAGCATAATGGCGCCAGTCGGCAAAGTCTGAGGTAGATTTCTTTGTCCCACGGAGCTGGACCTTTTCAGGCGAATCGATTCGACCAGCCAGTTCAGAAGCATAAACGGCATGGGTTTCGCAAGCATGCTCACGCCGAGCGTTGTGGACCATCCGAAACCATCCCGTCCAGCTGACCAGGCCGCGAGCACACTAAGAAACAGCGCGGGAATCAGCAGGTTGAACGGTTCAGTATGTGGAACCAAGTAAAAATCAATCGCATCTGAATGTACGGCCGGAACAAGCGTCAAGAAAAGTGCAAGCCGCGGCTCAAATGACGTCCGGAGAGCGCGGAATATCAGGAACAAGGCGGCACCAGAGATAAATAGATTGACACCGATCAAGGCGACAAAAGCGAGAACGATTTGACGACCATCAATGTTCCGCCAGATTTCCCCAGTGTTGCTCTGCCGAGCTAAGGTTGAGGCTTTGGCGGCAATCTCCTTCGGGACGAATATCGGCATCAAACGCAGCGGCTGGTAGAAGACCCATCCCAATGCGGAATAGAGCGGCCGGCTCCTGCGGACGCTGCCCGTCTCGGTGGCCAATCCGTGAGGGAAGGTGATCACAGTCCAGGCAAACAAAGCGCTGTCAGCATTGAATGCGTAACCGATTCTGGGCGTCATAGGCACAAAATGAAAATTCTCGGCGTGATTTGGTAAAACAAAGTGCAGCATTGAGAGCAGTGCCATCAGACCTAGAAGCAATAGATAATATCCGCGGAACGTCTGCGTGCTCTCCGGGGTTTTATTTGCTGCGTTCGGGGAGCCCAGAACAAGTCGGTTTGGGACTGAGAACGACACTGCTGCCTCACTTCACTAGGCGGATCGCAAGCGTTTCTGGGAGCACCGCGGCGTCACGTGAGTGTGTCCAAGCATTCGGGCCAGGATCGGTTGGATTCTGTCCGATAAGCTTCCGACGTTTGAGTAGCATCGCCACTCCACTTCCCGCAGCGACATTAAGCAGCGGTTCGAAGGGCAGACGGAACCGCGGCACAGCGGCCGGTCCCCCTACCAGAACAAACGCCACGATGGTAAGCACAATAAGCCAGCCTGCTGGACTCCAGTTAAGTGCCCGCGATCCCAGCTGGTTAACGGCGTACGCCAAGGATGCAAAGTATTGGGCCACAAGGAACACTAGGTCGGGTACGATCAGCAGCATCGCCGTAACATTCGAACCAAAGTAATACTTCGCGGCCGCCCGCAATCCCGCCGTGTGCAAGACGCTGAGAGTGCCGCGATTGCCGGAGGTGACACCGAGCATTTCGAGCAGGCCGGTGCCGGCGGGCAGAAGCGAGTTCAATGATGTCGCCGAATGTACCTCTAGGAATATCGTAGGGTGCGATAGGATGATCGCACGCCCCATATCCCTCTCTACGGAGACGCCCCGAGGCGATTCCGGTTCAATCTTCTCCGCGTCCAGACGCTGGCGATACATCGTGTCCAATTCCTGCCGGGCCTGTTGGGTAGAGAGTCCGCGAGACTTGGCCCAAACGCCGGCCGCCTCGTAGAAAAGCAGGTTGTAATCGCTGACCGAGCTAAAACCCGCATAACCGACTGCTAGATAGTTGCGTACAAACCACGGCGCCACGAGCGCCGCAAAGACTAGAACAAAGGCCGCAAGGCGCGCCATCCGTCTTTGCCGAAACAACAACACCGCTCCCACGATCAGTACAAAAATAAATCCCACCGGGCGCACGTACGTGGCCGCCGCGGTCACTGCGGCGGCCATTATCAATAATGGCAATTTTACTTCTTCGAGATAACGCACTAAGAGAAGTATCGCGACCGTGATCAAAAAAGCGAACAGTCCGTCGGAGAGGACCTTCACACTGGATAACATCGCCACCAAACTACAGGCTTGAAATCCCGCTGCCCATAATCCCGCTGAAGTGCTCACGAGACGTGCGCCCAACACAAACGTCAAGTAGATGAGCAGAACATCAAGCAATACCTGGACAATTTGGGTGACGCCATATCCCAGTGGTCCAGTTAAACCGCACGCAACCAGGAACGCCGGATATCCCGGTGTGCGTAAGATCTCCAGATGTTGGTTAGTTTTGAAAGCACCCTCAGTGGCCAAGCTCAGAGCCGGGGCAAGATAAGTTGGGCTGTCAGAGGACAGGGCAGCGGCAGCGGAATCGCTTCGCCAGGCGACCCCCAGCAGCGCTCCTCGGCCCGCCAGTGCCAGCACCAATATGAGGAGCAAATAGTGCCTTTCAAACCTGCGGTTCTTCATTTGGTCCTTGTGTTCCAAGGGCGCGTCCACTTCGCGCGCATACAAATCGCCTCTTCATCCGAGTTGACACGAATCATTTGCAACGCCCCATGTAGGATTATCTGGAATCAGAGACGATTCGGGCGGCGGCAGACGTGTTCAGCCCGTTCGGCGTGAAACAAAAATATCTGTAGGCCTAGTTCGTGGTTCGCAGAGCCTCGCCACTACGGGCCGGAGTTTTCGCCCCACTTCTCGCGATTGCAAAACCTAAGCGAGGTCATCAGCAAAGCTCGGCCTAAAAGTGAGCTGATAAGCCGGTCGTCACGATAACCGTCATCTTATCTCGTGGAGATAATATCCACTGGTTCCGAGTTGACGCCATCGCCCTTTTTCTAGGTCGGGTGGAAATCTGTCGGCGATCACTGCCTTGACCCCACTGGCCGCGAATGCTCTTATAACGGACTCCCTTGTGGCGCTGTTAGCTTCATAAAACTCGTCGACATCCTCTTCCGGAATTTCGGCACCGATTCGAATCCCTGCCAAGTGAGCCCAATATGCCCAAATGGAGTCGCCGATGAACGCCACCTTGTCTCCGCCGCCGATCCCTGCCTTGTGCAATTCCACCGCGACCTCCTGGTCTTTCAGAGCCCAATTCTGGCGTTCGGGGTCACGCCGGTCTGGAGCCCCCTTCACAACGTCACGCGCGAGTCGCAGCCCAACGGTGGCCAACAGGGCGCAGGCAGTTGCAAGAAGCACAGCCTGCTTGATCCGGTGGGCATTAGGAGAGGCTTCCACGCGAGCGCCGAAGAACAGGGAACACCACAAGATCAGAAGAAACGGGCCCACATATCGGTCTTGGACTAAGATTAAAAAATAGAGCCCCAGCAAAAATGAGGCCGGGACCAGTAAGTACCACAGATGTGATATGTCCTTTGTTACTTTCTGCGGGTTTCCAATGTAAAAGAAAAGCACCAACACACCAGTTAGGAGGCTGCTCTGATGCAGGAATACGATTTGAGCATACCCGTAAACACTTTTCAGAAGCGCTCGAACCTCATTTTGGGGGACAAAAAATAATTGCATTCCGTCATACCAGTACGATGCGTCATACCAGGCAGGGCACGAACCGAGAACGACGCTACCAAACTGATAGGCGGCGGGCCTTTCGTAAATCCGTTGAGGAGGATGGTTAAAAACCAAATGCGGATTGGATGGAACCCCATGCACATATCCGGTTGGGAGCCCGTTAACACTGGAGAGGTATGCCACCCTGCCATTGTCTCCGATCGTTAGGCGACCCTTTTGCAACGAGAGCGCTGCGACAAAAGGAATAGCGACCAGTAGAAAAAGAATTGCGGCAGGCACGAAGCGGTACAACGGGATCCCTTGCATGCGCACGAGTTGAAACGCAACGAGGAGCACAAGCAGAGCAAAAATGAACATGACGGACTTTGAGAGATAGCCCAATCCGAGTACGAAGCCTAGGGCGGCAAATGATGTCCACCGAACCTGCCCGCGCCGAATTCTCATGAGCAGAGCCGCGATCAAGTAAACGAATGCCGATACCGCAAGGTCTGGCGTAACCATGTTCAACGTAATCAGATCAAGCGAGGACGACAGGAACAGGGCGTAACCGAACACTTGCCAGACCCAGGTTGGCACGCGCGCGAAGCGACCCGAATTCGTGATCTGTTGCTGGTACAGGATCAGCTCGTTTAAAAAGAAGCTGAAGGTGAGTAGTGCCAACAGATAGATAACGAAATTGGCTAAATGGACCACTGTAAACTCATGGGAAGGCGACGGTCGGAATATCTGCAGGGCCAACCCGAGCGCCCAGGAGTATAGCGGGCTCCAGTAGGCATTCACTGCTGAGGACCAGTTCCTTTGTGTGTAATTTAACGCAACTTCGATGTACTGTATTCCGTCGGGATTCATCATGTTACGGCCAGCGAACGCCTGAATCAGGCCAGCGCCTGCGAGCAGTAATGTCGTCGCAATCCTAGGCAAACGCTCTAGCTCGCTTCCAAGTTGGGATTGGCTATTAGCCGCGTTTCCCAACCGATTCTGCTGGCCCGTGGCGAAGTCGTTGATCTCTTTCGGTGTGCTGATCATCTCTGCTCGTAGTCTCCGACGTACGTGCCGCGGCTGACCCCAAGCATGCTGAGGAAAAACGAGGAGAAAAAGATCTGGACGCCAACGAAAAACCACAGCGACCAGAAAATCACACCGCGCACCTGGTCAAGCGGGCCAAATCCGCTGGTCGCCCAGTCCCAGGCGATTCGCGCGTCACCCAGAAATCCCAGCGAGGCGAGCACGGCGCCGACAAACAAGCCGTGTTCGAGCTGGACCCTTTTTAGGGCGCGCCCCAACGAGCGCGCACGCTGGTCGAGTCGCTCGACGTAGCTGAACACCTTAGCGAACAGCCCAATGGAGATGATCTGAACGCCCAGAAGGACGAAGGTCATGCCAAACAGCATCGTATGGATATCGAAGACCACACCTCCTACTCGACGCGGACCGGGCAGTAGCCAAAGCACCAGCGTAAGGCCAAACGCCGCAAGCAGGCCTCCAGGGCCCAGAAAGAGCCAGTTCGGGGCGTACAGAAGCATGAAGCGCAGATGGCGCCAGCCGTCGTGAAAGCTGCGCAGATGTGGCGGGCGATCACGCCGATCTGGCCACAAGGTGATCGGAATCTCCGTCATCTTCGCGCCAAGCCGTTTTGCCTTAATGACGAACTCCGAGGCGAACTCCATGCCCGTGGTGCGAAGATCCATGCGCTGGTAGGCTTGTTTTGTGAATCCTCGCATTCCGCAATGCGCGTCGCCAATGGGCGTGTGGAAGAAGAGATTGAGAATCGTGGTCAGGACTGGATTTCCGATGTACTTGTGATGCCAAGGCATGGCACCGGCCTTGATCTCACCGCTGAAACGGTTGCCCATCACGATGTCGTAGCCCTCGCGCCAACGCTCGACAAAACGGGGCACCTCGGAAAAATCGTAACTATCGTCCGCGTCGCCCATGATGATGAATTGTGCCCGCGCTTCCTGAACTCCCTTGCGCAAGGCATGACCGTATCCCTTCAGCTCGGCGTGAACGACGCGCGCTCCAAGCTGCCGAGAGAGCTCAATGGAACCGTCGGTCGAACCGTTGTCGGATACGACCACTTCACCGGCAATGCCGGCCTGTTTGAACGCTCGCAGGGCCTTTTCGATGCATGCGCCGATGGAACGCACTTCGTTCAGGCACGGAATGACAACGGAAACCTGCACTTCATTGACTGGAAGCGAAAGCGTGTGGGCCTCTGATGCGGGTCCAGTCTTGGGCTGCGCGCCGGAATCAACGACAGCCTCCCGCGTAAACATTTCCTCAGACATCGGTCTCTGAAACTCCCGTTGCTCGTTCACAGTTCATTTTCAATGGGAGCCTGCTATACAATCGGCACCGCTTCGAGGAATTGCTGTTGACTGCAGATGTGAAGGACAAACTCGAGGCAATCCGCGCGGCTTTGGTCTCAAATCGCCCGGCTACGTCGGTGTTGGTGATGAGGCCATTCGCTTAGGCTGCGAAATCGTTCTGTACTCACCACGAGCCTAGTTGTCCATGACGGACAGTTCTGCTCGGATTCATTTTCGGGCGATGCCGATTAGATGGCCGGCGAAGCAGCGCAGCAAAGGAGCATCACTCAGTACGGGGTCTGCCGGCTCCAGCGCCCTTGCTAGGTACTTGCCAATCGGACCAAGCCTATAAGCGATTTGCAGGCTCGCTAGCATGGCGCCATGGGTTTCCACCACCCAGAAGCCCACACAATGCAGCATTCGTTCCACACTCTTGGGGGTTTCAAACTCGGTATGCCATGTCCTAGCCTGATGGGCCCATTTCTCCCGGAGAGACCGCAGTCCCTCGAGCACCTGAAAACCGTCCATCGAAAAAAGATTCGCGAAGGTGCCGAAGAAAGTGCCACCAGGTTTCAAAACGCGGAACACTTCCCGTAGTGCCTGCAGATTATCCTCATGAGCAAGATAGCGGAAAACCTCAATTTCATACACAAAGTCAAACGTTTCGTTCGCGAATGGCAAATTCAGCGCGGAACCTTCCCGAACACTCTCGGCGGGCAAGCGCGATCGAGCGATCTCGCGCATGTTTTTAGCAGGCTCGACCCCAAATACTTCAAATCCTTTACCTCGGAGCCTTCTTATTTGATGGCCGGGCCCGCAACCCACGTCGAGTATTTTGGCCGAAAGGGGGAGAGCCGCAACTTGGCGGTCGAAGTGAACTCCAATCTGCGCTCTACCATACCGGAAAGCCAATGCCGCGCCTTTAGTCGTCTGGATTTGATAGGCCTGATCCAACTGGTCCGCGCCTTGATGGTGAGCCGAAACGGCCGCTTCCCGAGCCCAAACTGTCTCTGGTCTCTGCTCCATTAAATTACTCCATTCGCGTTTATTTTCGGGGAATGCCGATCAAATGGCCGGCGAAGCAGCGCAGCAATGTAGCATCACTCAGGACAGTCTCTGCCATCGGACGGTTAAACCGTCGAACACCCGATACTGTACGGTTCGCCAAGTCTCACCGTCCGGACCCTGCTGTCTGGGCCATCAAAAGCGCAGCATTACGGGTCGATGTCGGCGCATTGGCGAAAGCAGCCATCACATGCAGGTCCAGTTCGTCTTTGCAAGACGGGCTTCCCAACAGTTTTAGAAACTCTTGGTTGTAGTACGAAGCATCTCGGTAATCCAGGACCTGCTTTTCTTCCAAGGCTCGGCGCAGTTCCTGGATGCCATGCTCAAGACCGAGCGTGCATTCAAAGCCTAACTGATGGCGGATCTTCTCGAATGACACACGATAGTTACGCCGATCTGAGTTTTCCATGTGCATGACCTTGGTCTTCGGAAATGCAGCGAGTATCTTGTCAGCCACTTCGGAAAGTTGGTGGTTCATCCGGGTATCACCTAGGTTAAAGATTTCGCCGCGGAGCACCGAAAGCGGCGCATCAAGAACCCTCGCAATCCCAACGGCCACATCACGTACATGGATGAAGGGACGCCATTGTGTACCATTGCAAACAGTGATCGCTCCCTCCTTGCAAGCCTTCGCAGTGAGGAGATTCACCACGAGATCGAAGCGAGGGCGATCGGAGAGGCCGAATACCGTTGCCAGGCGAAGAATCACGGGGTAGAAGCCATCCGCGTGTGCCTCCAAAAGCACTTCTTCCGAATCGACTTTCGTCTGACCGTAGAGCGAAACCGGCTGCACATGAGAGTTCTCGTCCATCAACAGGTCGTTTGCTCCGTACACGCTACAACTGGATGCAAATACAAAATGCCTGATGCCATTCCCTCTGGCGACCTCTATCAACATCCGTGTCGCGGCGTAATTGATCTGCAAGCTCGTTTGACGATCCACTTCGCAGGCCGGGTCTCCTACGATGGCCGCTAAGTGAACGATAGAATCAGCGCCTTTTACTGCGCCAACCACGTCCTGGATTTTCCGGCAATCGCCCAACTTTAATTCGAGCTTCGGGTGGCGAAGGATATCGCGAAGTGCGCTATCACCATAGACCAAGCTATCCAGGACACGAACCTTTCGTCCAGCCTCAAGCAGCTTTCGCACGAGGACCGAGCCAATGTACCCGGCTCCACCTAGAACGAGGACCAAACGTTCTGGAGGTGGATCTTCCTTGCGCTTCGGCCGAATCTCGAATTGCTCGGACAACGCTCCCTTAACAAGCCGGGAGAGCCCCAAAGACAACATCGCCATGCCACAGAACACCAGGAGCACACTGCGGGGCACCATCGTGCGCCGAAAAAAAATAAAGTTCGCAGCTAAAAACAGAAGCACACTGAGGCAGACACCGCGGAGGATTACGAATTTCTTGTACCGGCCGACATACCCTCGGGAATGAGTGTAGAAACCGTTTAGCAAGAAGACCAGTGGAAACAGCAGAGACAGGACCATGAACGAAGAAGAGTAGTACGCCATCGCGTCGGCTAGCCGGGTTGCAGCTGTGTCGTTCTCATGTCGGAGCGCGGCGAGATAGAACACGGGTGTCGCTAGGGCCCCCATCATGCAGAGATGCACATTGATGAAATCCGCCAGCATGCGGGGTAACGCTTGCGCCAGCTTGAAATTACGGACGGGCCGCAACATGTCGGCACCTTTCGTTCGCTAAGGCTTGGTTTTCCGAGGCCTTAAATCGCGCAAGGCGTTGAATCGCATACACCACCTGTTCCACCGTTGCATCCGGCAGCGATTCATAGATGGGCAGGCTCACGATACCGTCGGCGATATAGCTGGTACGCGCTAGACCTCCTCGCGCCAAGCTGTGGAAAGAGCCATATAACTTCTGCTTGTGCAAAGGAGGAAAGAAATACTTCTTTGTTTCGATCTTTTCGGCTAGCAGAGCCTCCACCAACGCGTCGCGGGTCATTCCAAATGCGTCGGACGAGACATGGATCGAATAATCTTTATATGTACTCACGTTGCTGGGAAGAACCTTCTGGAAACGCAGTCCGGGTAGCGGGGCAAGCAAGCTCGTATATTTCTCCGCGATCCGATTGCGGCGAGCGACTTTCGCTTCAACCAGTGGCAACCCCGCGAGGGCAAGAGCAGCGTTGAATTCCGGCATGCGTGCGCTCATGCCGAGCCACTCGGGATCGTAAGTGCCGAGGTCGCCATAGTTCCGCATCGCGCGGATTGCCCTAGCGAGCGTTGCGTCGTTTGTGGTTACCAATCCACCTTCACCCGCTACCAAAAGCTTCGTTGGAGATAATGAGAAGACTTCTGCATCACCAAAGCCTCCTAGAGGCCGGTTTCGATAGTGGCTGCCAAATCCGTGGGCGGCGTCGAAAATGAGCTTTAGGTGTCTACGCGAGGCCAGTCGCTCCAGTTCTTCGATTTTGCAAGGATTGCCATAGAGGTGAACGACAAGAATGGCGGACGTGTCCGCCGTGATCTTTCTCTCGACATCGATGGGATCCACATTCCAGGTTTCCTCGTCGCAGTCCGCGAACACCGGCCGCAAACCATTCCAAAGCACAGCATGGCCCGTGGCAAAGAACGTAAAACTCGGGACGATAACCTCGCCCCTAACTCCGAGTGCGCGCAGAACCAGCATCAGCCCGCTAGTGCAACTCGATACTGCCACGCAGTGCTTCACCTGAAGTCGCTCAGCGACTGCGGCTTCCAGATGCTCCACGGCGCTGGCGTTGGTGATCGTGCCGTCCATGTAGGCTGCCGCATAGTACTTCATGGCGCTCACCAGCGTCGGCAGCAAAGGCTGGCAGAAGCGGAATCGTTCCGCAAAAAGGGGTTGGCCCCCATGGATCGCGGGCACGGATGCCAAGGCTAAATCATCGGTTGGTTGCATGGCTTTCCTCGAAGCTTTGGATTGAAAACGCGCTCTGAACTAAATACCGGCACAAATGGGCACTCAGTGTCGCTTCCCGCGGTGCTGCTCGACCGCCAACAAATCTATCGAAATAGGTGTGGGAATCGAGAATTTAGGGTACGCAAACAGAACTAGCACGGAAGATGCTGCTACTGCTCCCGCACAACGATTTGCGGACGTTCAGCGGCTTGCGAAAGATGATCGTGAACGTCTCGACCGCACTGTCGCGATCGATAACATACTTCAGCAGGAGCCATAATCGCCAAATCAGATAGGCCGGGAAAAAGATTCCGAAATAACTGCTGCTGTAATATCGATGAATGGAAAGGACTTCGAGCCCGTTTCGCCGGCCCAGCGCGCTCAACTCGCGGATAGAGCCACTTATCATAGTAGGCTCGAAAGCCGTGGCTTCCCTGCCCCATGGATAAACAAAATCTAATATTTTGCGCGTGACCTTGTGTGGGAGTAGGGCGTTGAGTCGCGCGTAGGCCGCGTGGCGGCTGGGAGTAAAGATGGCCACAGTGCCTCCGAGCTTTACGACACTGGCGACCGCGGCCATTGCTCGCGTGTTGTTGGGAATATGTTCCAAAGTAGCCTGGCAAATCAAGAGGTCCGCGTTCCCGCGCCCGCAATATTCACTGATATCGTAACAAGCAACATCGTCATAAGATCCTGCAGGGGCCTGTGCGAGTTCGTGGGCATCCACGTCCAGGCCCGTGACGCGAAGACTGAGCGCTTCTTTTTTGCCTGGTCAATAAATGGATGCTTGCCGCCTCCGACGTCATAAATCCACATTCCGGGCCGTACGTAGCTCCAGACCACATCGTTTCTAAACGACGTATGGCCGTCAATGCGAAAACGCCTCGGAAGCAATCGGTCGAACGACGCAGACAGCCTGACATTGCTCCGAATTAACAACCGGAGCAATTTTGCGAGCAGACCAAAAACGGGTTCCGCGAGTTTTGGACTCATGCAGTTTCGCGACCTTGTCGCAATGTCAGATTTGTGAAGACAGGGAATCCAGTGCTCTGAGAATCGCGAGGAAGAGCTAGCTATCCCGAAACCATCACAAGACATGCTGATCTACTCGGCCCATTTCGCGAGTCCCGGCGAAACCATACTTTGTTGTGCTTTGCCCGCCAGCCGCGCATAGGTTGCCTGGTAGCGCTCCACAGCCGTTAGCAGTGAAAAGTGCTTCTTTATGCGGAGCCTGGCGGCCATCCCCAGGTGGCGCCGTACGTCGGGCCCAGCCTCTATCAGTTCCAGCCATGCCTCTGCCAGTGCGTCGGGATTCCCCGGCGCCACTATTCTGCCGCTCTCGCCCACTATCAAGGCCGAATCGCCTACGTTGGTCACAACACAGGGGGTACCGCACGCCATTGCTTCGCCGACCACCGATGGAAACGCCTCGCTTAGAGAGGGAGAGGTGAAAATGTCCATTGCTGCGAAGAGGCAAGGCACGTCCTGCCGCGGCCCCAACAAATGGCAGTGGGCATTTAGCCCAGCCGCTGCAACCCATTTGAACAGTTCTGGGTTTTCGCAATCTACGCCCTGTCCGCAAAGCACGAAATGAACTTCTGGGATCTTGGCGTGGAGGCGTGCGGCTGCCTGAATAAAGTTATTGTGGTCCTTCACCGGGTGAAAGCGGGCAGCCATTCCGATGACCAGCGTGTCTTCCGGCAGCTCCAATTCTTTGCGCAAGCAGATTCGTGCGGCTGCGTCAGGTCTGAACTCCTCGAGATCGAAGCCGTTCGCGATGACCGCCATGTTACACGCCGCATAGCCCAACTTGGTGTGCAATTGTATTGCTGCCTGCGAGCAGGACACAACGCGTCCTGGGAGCCATCGGGACATACGCGCGCAAACCTTTGCGGTCCAAATGGTGAGAGGCTTATTCCATTTCGGATCCAGATTCGCTTGGCGAATGTTCCATACGACCCGGCCCTCACCCGCGAGACGCGCGGCCAACCCTCCGATCAGGTCGGCATGATACATCCAAGTCTGCACGATTTGAGGTTTTGACCTGCGAAGCCATTGGGCAAGGCGCACAACCGAGAACGGATTGGGGATGCCGCTCTTCATGCCGAGCGCGCGAACCGGCACTCCTATCGCTCGGATCTTCTGGGCAATGTTTCCGAGGCTGGTCAGAGAGATCACCTCATTTTCAAAACGCGCGGTATCCATTCTGGAGAGAACGCGATACAGCATAGTTTCGGCGCCTCCCGGAGAGAGGTCCGTTATAATATGTGCAACTTTGATCATGAGCTTTACGAATGACTAGCGGACGGCATCGACACTCGTGAGCAAGAGCGCCTCACGCTTTTGCCCTCGTCCCGCTGCACCTTTACAGTCTATTCAGGCAGAGGCAGGTCCCGCTCCGGGCCAAAGAGCCTTGCAAACCGCCGGAAAGCAGTCGGCATCAGTTCGGCTTGTTTCTCTCTCTTATTGGCGACGCCATTAACTGCCAAAGCTTAGGGCAGTCTCTGCCCGCGGTAGGTTAGCATCAGATTGTTTACCGGCTTCGGGTAGCTCGGCAATTGAGCATTAGGAGACCGAAGTTCCACGCGCCCTTGCCACCCGCGCGCCGGAACAAAGTTCAAACTGAAGCCAGGCTCAAAAATGCTGATGCCTTTGAGCTGTATGGAGTTTGAAACAATCTCAATTTGCTCGGGGCCAAAGTCGAGTAAAGGATAACTCGGCACCACGAAGGCTTCTCGGATGGAGGGAATCTTCTTAAAGTCAAATCCCATCAACCGGGCGATCACCGCGTCCAGCACTGGCGCGCTCAAACCGCCTACCAGGAGTCCGCAGGGTTTGGCAGTGGGTTCGAGGGGTCCTTCACCTTCGCCTGCGATAATTCCGTCAGCGAGAAACAGGCATTTACGCTGGACTCTATCCTGCATTTTTCCCTGGCAGTTCGCATAGCGAAGAATGCGGTTGAGATCGATCACCGTCCTCCATAAAGTGTCGTTGCCGTACCATCCACCCTCAAAATATTTATCAGGCGTGGCGACTTTGCCTAACCGACTGGCAATCGCCTGGCAGCCCCGCAGGAATCTGACCTTGACCGGAGAATACTCGAGGTCCGCCCGTTCCATCAGCGAGTCAGCGATGGCCTTGAAGGGATTCGCATACAGATACTCGTCGCCGCCTCGCGAGACACCGCCTCTTCGGTGATGTGGGAGCCAGTCCTTGTGGCCGTTGATTCCAATGGAGTTCTTCAGACACGCCGTAATACCGGCCTTTCGGTGGGTCTTGATCTTCGGAAGGGAGATTACAGCGTCAGCCTTCAGTATGGATCTGGAAACGAGATACTCATTTTTCCGTTCGTTATGATGAAGGGACATCAGCTTTGGGTCGTAATTCGTGACCCGATAGCGGGCAAACTGAGCGGCGACCGGGTAAAACATGCTTTCAGCTTTTAAATCCACTGTGGCATATCCTTCGGGATCGCCCGCGACCGCTCCCTTCTCACGAATCCAGCGTCTTTCGTTGAGCAAGGCGCACTCCTGGCGGAAATCCGCGACATCGACAACGAGAGCCGATCTGCCCCGGTAAAAGTCGAGCACGGCATTGAGGCCGGAGAGTTGGCAGATTTTTCCAAAATCGGCGCTCTGCAGTGGTGCGTCACCGATACGCACTACTCCCTGCCCCTTCAGAGCCAGCAGAACATAGTCCAGGACAGCTCGGATGATCGAGCCGTGGGTAATCACGCTTTCGAGCGACCATCCGAAACCGTGAAAGTCCAGTACAAAATTGGGCTTGATCAGGACCCGTTGGCCTGGCTCAATAAAGTCGCCGAGCGGATTCCATTGCGGCGTCCCAAAGCGTCCCGCATCTAGTCCCATGAGGAAAAGGCACTTGCGGACCGCCTGGTACACCTCGTTTTCGCCCGAACTCCCTGGGTCATCGAAAGGGTATTCCGGGTAAGCCTCGCCTGGACTGAACGGAGCTCGGACTTCATAAGCGAGAAGCCGAGGCTCGTGGTAAACGAATGCCTTGCGCGGGTCAGGATGCTGTCTCACGGTTCTGGCCAACCGGCAAAGCTACGTTGGAGATAGTAAACCGCCACTTACCTGAAGGGGCGGGGGGAATGTTTTCGACAAATTCAAATCGAATTTCAGCATTTTGCCCAAGAACCAATTCTATCTCGCGCTTTACCGCTTCCAGGCTGGAGGGCTGGAAGTCGGCGCTCTTAACGATGCGCACCAGGTAAAGCGTTGTCGTCTCCTGAACGAATTGGAACTGCCGGATTCCCCTGCGACCATAGAAGGCGTGCGTGAAGTACTCTCCATGAATGAGTCGCCCCGATGGCGACACAACAAAATCAGAAGAACGGCCCAGCAGTTTCTTCACGAGCGGTGCCGGCCGTCCGCACGGACAGAAGTCCTCCGTCAGAATACCCACATCGCCAATATCGTAGCGTATGAGAGGCATCGCATAGTTCGTGAGCAGCGTGATCAGAATCCTGCCCGGCTTATCCCATATCTGCTGTCCGGTTTCGAAATCAACGACCTCCACATACTGGTCCAGCGTGTGCAAATGCAAACCTGCATGGTGGCCGCACTCCGAAGCGATGGTACCGACTTCGCGGGTTCCGTAGCGATCATATACAGCGACGCCGAAGCATTTCTCGACGTCAGCCCGCATCGCGTCGGTGAGAGTTTCTGCCGAAGAGATGATCGACCTGAGAGGATAATTCGGCTTGAGGCCAGCTTGGTCCAAGAAGTGCGCGAAAAGACAAATCGAACTCGCGTAGGCCAGGATGTTATCAGGTTGAAAGCGGGTGAGCTCCTGATGAAACTTCCCCATCTCGCGGACGCCCATATTGAACGAGTCATAACAGTTTTCGTTATTCAGGTAAGCGGACAGCCGGGCCTTGGTGCTCGAGAGACGACCGCAGTCCTTCGGAGAACCCCAGAGCAGGGCGCGCCGGGCGCCGAAGTCCCATCCTTGCATCCTGTCACTGATAAACGTCGTCGCCAGCGATTCCGTCACGAAGTTTCGGTCTTGGAGCAAATTGACCGGATCACCCGTTGACCCCCCACTCGAGTTTTCGATCAGACTTTGTCGCGATATGCCCTCGGAGACCATCTGGTCGAAGAGCTCTTGGAGATCAACCTTCGTCAAAGTTGGCAGTTGGGCGAGACCTTCGGGAGAAAAATCCAATCTCCCACGCAGCCCGGCCCGCCGAAAACGGTCACGATAGAAGGGATTGCGCAGAGAGCAAAAGCTCAAAAGTTCGCGGAGACGCGATCTTTGAACCCCCTCAATCTCTGCGCGTGTCCCCACGATAACCTTGAGTTTGTTTCGCATGATCTCGAGGGCCCGCCGATTCAAACTCTTACGCATGGGAAACAAAATCGGGTAATTCAAATAGAGCGAGATCAGGTCTCGCGGCCGGGAGCGCATCCGGGTGGAGTTTCCGCGCTCATCGACCGATCGTGTTTCGGGAATCGCCGACATAACAAGTTAAATCGTCCTGTAAGCAGGCCTGGTTGTGAAGCAAGCGGATAAAAAATCAGTAATGCCTAGCGTGTGAAGCATTTTCGGGGGATCAGAGAATTCTCGGCTCGCGACGGAGGCTTAGACGTTGTAAATGTCAAGACCTAGCGCAAACGTTGAATCTATGATCTTCGATATCGGGATCACTGGCTTCGGTGAATTACCGTGGCTGTCGGGGTAACGCAGCCCCGCGCGGTTTGTCCGTGATCAGCGCAGAATCCCAAAAGCAACTTCTCGGTCCGGTCAACCAAATGGGTCACTGTGAAGTGTTCAAGAATGCGCTTCCGTCCCCGTTCGTTCGGGTTTCTCCCCGAGCTCAACGCTTGCCGGAAGCCTTCAGCAAGCGCCTCCGGATCGTTGGGAGGCACTAACACGCCCGCATCGCCGACTAGATAGCTACAGTCACCCACGTCTGTTACTACGCACCGTCTGCCGCAAGCCATCGCTTCTCCGATGACGTTCGGAAAACCTTCGCTAAGCGAGCACAGGCAGAGCACATCTAGTGCATTGTAGACGGCCCTCACGTCTGGGCGCATCGGAACCCACATCACCTTTCGCACGAGACCGAGTTCACGGCAGAGGGCCTCGAGTTTCACCTTGTACTGCACGGGCCCGTTTCCGACACATACAAACCGAGCTTCGGGCAGCTCTTGCGACAGTCGCGCAGCCGCCTTTAGAAAACTCGCATGATCCTTTATTGGGTCGAGCCGGCCGACCAACCCGATCAATCTTTCTGACCCTGTGAAGCCCCACCCAGTCCGCACCCTTTGCCCCGCAGGCGGATCAAAATAAAAGCCGTCGACGTCAATCCCGTTAGGGACGTGGAACATTTTGTCCGACGGAAAACCGCGAGAGACCGCATGGTTCAGACCAGCTCGAGAGTTCACAACAATGCAGTCGACAAAATGCGACAACTGGCGCTCGAACCAGTGGGCTGTACTTCCTACTCGGTCTAAGATCATTTCTACGTTGGCGCATCGTATGCACCAAAAGAGGCATACCTTGGGGTACAGCAGGCGAATCATGCTGGCTACTAAATTGGGATCCGACATCCAGCCATGCAATATATCAGGTCGCTCCTGCTGAACGACTCGAAGCAGTGTCCAGTACAAAGAAAGCAGATCCCACCGAGAGCGTTTTTTGAGCGGAATGAGACGCACGCGCGAGCAGTCGATCTCCTTCTCCAAGGGGGCACCATTGTAAAAAACCGCAATCGCCACTCGATGTCCCCGTGCAGCTAGTTCATTTGCAAGTACTACGAGCTGACGTTCGGCACCGCCGTAGTTCAACGCGCGGGCGAGAAAGAGGATTCTCATAGTCGTAATTTGCGCGGAAGGAGTATCCAATCGTCTGCGAGAGAGCGCCTAGAACGTAAATGAACAGGGAAGTGACTTAGCAAGACCGTGGGTCTGACCTCTCGTCGGCCGCTCCTGGACCGTGCTGGCCCAATGAGCCATTAACAGGCTGAAGAAAAGCCATGTCGGTTTGTCCCGTTCCCACGTGGCACCGCAAACTCCTACCACCCAGGCACCCAGAGTTACAAGCCAGAGTTTCTTCGCGAGCGGAGGCATCTGAAAGGCGGACGCCGATAGGACGCACATCAAGGCGCAAAGCAGTCCAAAGCCAATTACCCCTTGTTCAACAAGAACTGAGAGGAAAGTATTGTGAGCAACCCGTTGCTCAGAAGCCAGAGTCGGCGCGACAGCAGGCGCGAACGCCCCCGACCCAACACCCTTGAAAGGATACATGCGGAAAACCTCCCTCCCCGCTTCCCAGACCGCCCGACGTTCGCCGAGCGTACCCCGAGTGAGTTCTTCAGGGATAGTGGATAAGCGTCCCCATATAGCCGAGGGCACGAAGAAAATCCCGCTACAGACGAGCGCCGCTACTGGCAGGATGTTGACGATTTTCTGAGGCCGTGTCAGGCGTACGAAAGTCACGGGCACGATAGTGACGGCCACAAGGCTAGCCAAAAGCCCATCCCTTGAAGCGGTTAGCAAGATGGTGGTTCCAGCCAAAACAAGTTGCGCCCTGTAGACCCAAGCCATCAGCCCCTTGCTCTGGATGGCCAGGTAGTATGAAACAGGGATACTTAAGGCCATGACTAGTGCCAGGTCATTGGGATTAAATCCGGTGCTGGTGTAACGGTTGACAAACTGGGACTGCAAGTGAAAAACATATCGGTACACCGTGTCTATCCCAGAAACGTAGGTCCCGAGGACGTAGGCTTGCATCAGCCGTCTCTGTTCTCTTTCCCGAGAGGCGAGTTCCCATATCAGCCATACCATTACCAGGATCTGGATCAACGATCCTGTCGCCGATATAGTTTCTTCGGTGTCACGGGTCCAGAAATAGCTTGCTGCTCCCCACAGCACAAACAGAGTCGTTAAGATATGCCCGGGGCTTGGAAGTCTGATGCTCTGACGTTTAATAATTGCTAAGATACCAAGACCTCCAGCCACCAGCCCAATCGAGCGGGCAATTGTACCGACACCCGGGACCATCAATGCGTTTTGCCATGGAATTGCGAACACCATGAGCCAAAGAAACGCGAACGCAAGCTTGAAAAGACCCGAAAGCCGGTTGGTTCCCGGCAGACACGGGCCGACCCTGTAGTTATGGGGCATTTTTCCTCACGAAGCGCTATTAGTCGCACCCAGAAATCGAGCAGGCCAGAGCAAATGATTCGATCCCGGAGTTCCGTACGAACCACTATTCGGGGACGACGATTCGCCTAACCGCGCTTCCACATGAAAATAGAGTTTCCAAATTGCAGCAGGGCAAGACTGCGCAGCAACGGACTCTTCCTAACGAAGTCAAAAACGAGCCGGCGGATGCTACTGGCCACAAACGAGTCGGTAGCCTCGGCCAGATCCAGTGGCGAGTAAAATTTCGCGAACCCTACATCACGGCCTAGTTTACAAAGATCTGAGAAGCAAAACCAGTGGACCGCCGGAAGTGGCGAATAGTTAGCGAGTCTCGGATTATGATGCAGGTGGGCAAATACGTACGATTCCTTCACAATAGCGGGAAAGAAGTTATAGAAGGGCACTCGAAACTCACCATTCTTGCCCGTTAGGGAAATTCTGTAGCGGTTCGTGGTGTAGACATACAAGACACCGCCTGGAGCGAGGACGCGGTATACCTCCCCGATGGCTTGGGGTGGTGAGTCTACGTGCTCTAGCACGCTTTCGAGTAACACGACACGCTGCGATTCATCAGGCAGCGGGACTTGCTCTGCTCTCCCTTGCAGCACGCCCTTGGGGTCATCCAGCATTTCGCATCCAGCTTTCACAAAGGCGTTGATTGGCTCAATTCCGACGGCCGCATACCCACGTTCCTTCAGCCATCTCAGCGCAATCGGTTTTGGTCCGCAACCGATCCCACACACCGTCTTCAGTCCGCGCTCCAGGTCTATCATTCTTCCTATGCAACGCAGTTTGGACTCGAGACCGCGCGTGTCGAGCGGGTGTCTCGAAAACCATTCAACACCTAACTGCTCAAGATCGGGATAGCCATCGGTAAAGCTACGTTCTCGATACAAGTCGGATATCTGGCCTGCGGACATATTGGGAAAAAGCCCCCTTTCTTTCTGAAGGGCCGGTACTGCTCCGCGTTATTACCGCCTCGTTATGCTTCTCATCTCAGCGCTGCACACTAGCTGAGAATTCGACTCGTGATTAGTCGTCCGGATGCTAGACGGAGGAAAGGTCGGCGGTCTTGCAGTGCTGTTGCCAATCAGATGCTGTCTAAATTCCAGCACCTCTGAATCCCGCGTTGCGCGAATCGTTGGCGGTTACCACGCTATCCAATCCCCTGACTCACTTAGGCTCGCTGCAGATTCAACTGCTCTGACAAGGTTGCGGCGGATCGGCGGCCGGAAAAGACCATCAATTCAATTCCACAGGTCACGGTAAACAAAGAGGAGCGCCACAAATTACTGGCGTTCGGTAGAGTAGGCCAAAGTGGACCGGGCAGGTTTCCGCAAACCAAGATGCATAGGTTTTCCTCCGCAGATTTCCGGAATTACCTGGTACGCTCCAGCTGATAACACACCATGGCCACTAACTGGATCCAACGGCTGAAACTCCCGACCATGACGCCACGCCCGGCATAGACGCGAAGGAATACACAGGACATTGCAAAGTTCGTCGGCGCAGTGCTTGTCTGGTTGGAAAGGCTCCTGACGATCGAAGCGATAACATCCCGTTCGCAATCTTCGCAACACCACCAGCCGATACCCCGCATTCTCTAGAACCTTCTGCATCTCCTCGACTGAGGTATTTGCAGTCCTGGCCGACTCGGGGTTAAATTCCATCGATATAAAAGGATTGTGTTTCTGGATGGTTTTCATCGCGCCTCGCAAGATCAGGAATTCACTTCCCTCGGCGTCAATTTTAATGAAAGCGGGCTTGAGCGCCTGCTCCGTCGCATAGGCATCGAGAGTCGTCATGTTCACCTCGATTTGCTCGATCTCGTCCCTGCCGTGTTGCGAGGCGAAATTATCGAAGAAAGAGGAGTTCCAGCTGACGGCACCCTTCTGTATGTAAAACTTCGCGTGGCCAATGCTGTCGCTCAGCGCCAGCGGCTCGAGGCGAATGTTTGGAACACCATTCAACTTACAATTTTCCAGGAAAATCCGGCGCGCGGTTGGATTGGGTTCGAAGCTCACGACCAGCCCCTGTGGCCCGGCCGCCTTCGCAGCGACAAGTGCCATCAAGCCATGATGCCCACCCACGTCCACGACGCAATCGCCTGGGTGAACTAAGTTTCGCAACGTCAGGAGCACATCATGCTGGTACACCCCCTCGAAAAGCATGTGCCTTGTCAACAGATCTGGGAAGCCTGCACTGGACCACCGGGTCGCAAGTTGTCTGCTGTAAAACGTGAACGACGGGCGGACATTAAGCATCCGTGCCCATTCGACAAAATGATACTTACTCCTATTTAAGGGTATGTTCCGGATGAGAAATGCGACACTTCTCAAAGTCTGTGTCAGCACTGGGCCTGCCCCCCACTCTGGAGCTTTAGCCTTGTGCTGGATTTGGACGTCACTCTTCCGACGCAATTCTCTCAAGACCCACCAAAGGAGAATCGTTTCTCCCGATAGAAGAATAACTGAGGTAACTACGAGCGCGAAGCCCGCACCCAACAACCCATACCTTGGAATCAGCCAGTAGCTGACTATGCCAGCTGTAACTACGACACTAGCAAGCAGCGGGATCTGAGGCTTGAAGAACCGGGCCGCCGTCGCGGCAGATCCCATAAGGGCAGCCAAGTACTGGATTGCCGCAGCTACCATGATCGTTACGAACAAGTCGGTATGCTCCGCATACTCGGGCCGAAACAGAATTGTAAGAATCTCTCGTCCAGCCACTCTCGCCACAATGATTCCGCACACGCCTAAAGTAGCTCCGACAGCGAGGAGCTTGACGAGGACCGATCGAAACTCCCTTAGGTTTCCTGCGGTATAAGAGGTAGCCAGCCGGGTAAATGCAGATTGCCCAAGCGACACGATCGCCATGAATCCTGCCGCAAACATAAACCCGATCGCAGAGAAGATGCCCAGGGCCCGTTCACCGAGTGCATGCTCGATGAAATAGCGAGGGATGCTCGAACTGAGCGAGAGTAAGACCGTGATGATGCCAAGAGGAAGGCCTAGCCATAGCAATTCACGTTGGATCCCTAGAACCCATCGTGGCTTCAGTACGTCGTCTCGAGAAAACCCGTTGGATTGTGGGTTCAAATCATGGGTGTGACGGCGAATGTCGTAGCTTACAAGGACCATTGCCCGCGCCAGCACAATGCCTGCAATGCCCCAAAGGAGACTGTGGCCGAAATAGACTCCAACCGTCAGTCCGAGTGCCGACAGTACGGTCCTCGTAATCATCGACTTGGAAACTCGGTCCAGACGCTGCTTGAGTTGCAGCCGCGCATAATAAATGTCGCTGATGGCCTCGACTGCTTGCGCCAAACCCACCATCAGAATTACCGCCCTCAATTGCCATCGATATCCTGAAGCTAGAGCGATGGCGAAGATAATCATGAGTGCCAGGCCCGCCGAGAGCAGTCGGAAGCCGAGATAATCCCTGAAATGTACTTGCTCCCGCACGTCTGTGGTTACTACCGATCGCAGCTGCAAGCCCGTGAACATCAACACGGGAAGAACAATGGCGAGACCCAACGCGTACTGTCCCACCAGTTCCGCCCGAGTCAGCTTCGCTAGTAGCACCAGCGTTGCCCATTGGCCGCCGGAATAAACCGCATTGCCGACTAGCGTCCACGTGAAGTTTGCGCCTAGGGAAGAGACTTCCCACTGCGGAACGGCGGCGAGTTGCGACGTTTCAGCTCTCACAGTCTTTTGGTGGCCATAGACCAGAATGGTGTTATGAAGTGGAGGATGAAATTTGAAGTGGCCAGATGGTGGCCAACGGCTTCAATTGGGGGTACCGCAGGTCAGCTGAGCCCCCAGTTGATACATTAATAGAAATTGGAGCCGTAGAGCCAGAACTGGTTAGTATGGCCGAGTCAGTCACATTGCAATTGCCGGACAGGTCCCCGAAACTCAGTCAAGTGCCGTCACGGTTTTCGTTGGGTAAAGATGATTTCGACCGTCAGATCTTAAGCCGGTTAGCTGGTATATCGCTGAACGTACTCCCGGTAGCTATACGTGTAATCGCTGCCTTCGCTTGATCTTGGATCCCAGCTATTCAACACCGTACCGAGTACACGGGTGTGGTCTTCGGCGAAACGTTGCAGGGCCATCTGTGCTACTCCGAAAGTGGTCTGCCCCGAGCGGATCACCAACACGACTGCGTCTGCAAGCCGCCCCAGCACGCGGGCATCTGCGAATTGCATCGCGGGCGGCGAGTCCACCAGCACGAGATCGTATTCTTCTCGTAATCGCTGCAGGAGTTCGGCAATTCGCGCGGAATAAAGCAGATGCGATGGAAGCTCGCGAGGACTGCCACTTGGGAGCAGGTCTAGCCCGGGAACATCCGTGTGGCGCACGATCTGCAATAGCCCACAGTTGCTAATCGGATTGTTGGACCGCACCACGTCACACAGACCCCAGTTATTCGCCATCTGAAAGACATCGTGGAGTCTGGGATTACGCAGGTCCCCGTCTATGAGCAACACGCGCCGCCCCATCTCGGCCATCACGATACCGAGGTTGCTGGTAACCGTGGTCTTCCCAGCATTCGGCCTTGGGCTGGTGACCACAATGACGCGAGGCGGCAGGGTTCCGAAACTTGGCAACAGGATGGAGGCTAGCGTGGCGCGGAATGCTTCAGCCATCATAACCAGTTCTGAAGACTGCGCTGCTCCTTTGTTCAGACTTGCCTTGCACAGTTGGTTCGCGTCGCTCCGGTTTCCATTCAAGGGCAAGGCGGCGACGTTGAATCTATTCCGGATTGGCAATAATCCACGCGCAAAAGAAGCGAAAGAGGTTTCAGCCAAGGGGATCGCACCGAGCTCAGGCAAGTTCAAGTAAGCAGGCGCCACCCCAGGGGCTGCGATGCTTTGGTCGAAGCGCTCACGCAGAATACTCACTCCCACTCCGAGAAACGTCCCAATTAACAGTCCAATCGCCAAATTCAATGGGTAGTTTGGACGATAAGGCAGCAAAGGAGGCTTCGCTGCGTCGACTACGAGAAGGTTACTCGCGCGCATGGCGGCGGCTACCCCGGCGTGTTTGACTCTTTGCAGGAGAGTGTCGTAGAGCTGGCGGGAGGTATCGACTTCGTGTTTGAGAGTGTCGTAATGAATGGCTTTCTCCGCCTGTTTCGAGACAAGTTGCGCCTGTTGGCGGTAGGCCCGTGCCAACAATTCTTCCCGCCTGCGAGCGCTTTGGTATTCGTTGGCTGTCCGCCCCACGATGTTAAGGCGGTGTGATTCGAGAGCTGACCTCAATTCGTCGATTTGCGACTGAACTTCGAGGACTTTGTAGTGCGCCGGTGTCAGCGCCGATGTGAGTTGCGCCTTCTGCTGGCGCAACAGCGAAAGTCTTAAGCCGTACTCCCGCATGGTGGGGTCGTCAAGGGCTTCCGGGAGCGACTCGATGGGCTTGGTTATCGCTGATTCGTGTTTTGCTTGTTTCTCCGCACGCTCGACTTGTGCCTTGGAATAATCTCCTTGAATCTGCCGGAGTTTCTCCTCGGCGACATTGCCCTGTCCGGAGAACAGGAGACCAGAACTACGAGCATACGCTTGGAGCTGAGCCTCAGCATTTTCAAAATTCAGTTTCATGTCGCTTAAGTGCGCGGCCAGCCATTCCGCGGTTCCTTGCGTTGACTCCCAGCGCATTTGGTGGCTCTGCTCCACGAACTCCGTAATGAGAGTATTAGTAAAGTCTGCGGCCAGTTGGGGATCCGCAGCTTCGAAGTACACGTCGACTAGACGCGTGTCGCTAGAGGAACGCACTGTGAGTCCCGAGGCGACCTGGCCAATCAATTGCTCGCGATCGACGCGTGGCGGGCTTTTTGGGAAACTCAGATACTTTCGCCAGCCGAGCGAACGGCTCTTGGTTTCCTGCTGGGTGAGAGCCTGAGCTATGGCCGGCTTATCCACCACGCGTCCAAGCAGTGATTCACTGTGCAGAATCTGGACTTGCGTCTGGAAATAGGAATCGGTCGGCCCGGCCGCATTCCGCGATGTGGGATCCTCTTTCAAATTCAGGAAATTCTCATTCAGGTCTTGGATGGTGACCGATGTGTGTGCCCGATACACTGGTCTCTGAAACAGACTGAACATTAGCGCAATCAGGAGCCCGAGCAGAACAAAACCCAGGATCAGGATCTTGCGTAGGCGGAAAATGCGCCAGTACTCCAGCATATCTTGATGCGCTGGCAGTTCACGCCATTCGGCCTGTGTCCAGGCGGGATAAGCGTGACGCCTTGAGAGTAGGTCCGTGCTACCGCCCATTTGTTCGATTAAGTATCTGCCAAAGCGACTTTCGAATTCCGGTTGCCCGTTACTCATTTTGAGCTTCCTCTCTTGATCTTGAGTTCTTTAGTACCTCCATATCGCGAGCCCTGTGCCGACTTGAACCATCGCTTCAAGGGTGCGCACGCCGGCTTTCTTTGCAGCGCTCCCCGGTACAAACAGGATATCTCCCGCTTGAAGTGGAACGTCGTTGGATGTGCCATCCAAGATTTTCTTGAGGTTCACTGCGATTTCTGTTCGTCGTTCTTGCCCCGATTCCAAGCGCAAAATCTTTGAGTGACTCGTATTGGCGGTGTTCCCCAACCCTTCAGCCATAGAAAGAGCTTGCAGCACGGATATATTGGACCGCTCTGTCAGAATGAATCCACCTGCTTTCTTGACGTCGCCAATCACGTAGACCAGCTCGCCGCGCGGCACAGTAATTACATCGTGTGGCATCATAAGGATGTTTTCCTGTGGATTCCGAGCCTCCAGAATTTCCTTGATGCGAACCTCCGCCACACTGAATTTGTGGCCCGGATCAATGCTGGCATTCCCGAGTGGAATCTTTCCCCACTCGAGTTCCCGAGTGATTTTGATGGTATTTCCCGCATCTTCTCGAAATCCTCCTGCTAGCGAAATCACCTCGACCACAGTTTTTTGGCCTTGGAGCTGATATATGCCGGGCGCCTTGACCGCGCCCACCACCGAGACCGGCTGACTACGAAACTCCGCAATGGTAACCACGATGTGGGGGGCGCGGATGTAAGCGCTCAGCTGCTTATTCAAAACCTCCTCAAACTGTCGAATAGTTAGACCCGCAGCGCGTAGACGCCCAACCATGGGCAAGCTGACGTCACCTTCCGGGTCGATGCGGAATTGCTTGTTCACAAGTTCGTCGGCATCAATTCCCCAAAACGAGATCTGGTCGTTCGGTCCCAGGGTATAAGTCGAAGGGACATTCATCGTCGGAAGCGAGTCCTGACCTGCCACTCGCTCGGCACCACCGAGCAGACCTGTGCCTATAACTACAATTAACATTAGCTGCCACGGCAGCTCTGAACGGGTGCTCCACATTTTTCTCTCCCGGTCGTTGTCTGATTCTCTTGTCGATACCCTAAGCGGGCGCCGGCAAAATCCTGGGCTTCGGAGATACAATCGAGCTATGGCTTGGGATAATCGGAGCTGGATCGAGGGGCCGGATCCAATCACGCTCCACCTCGACCGAGACTCCTCGCTGGAGAAGCGTGACGGATACGCAGATTCGATCCCGCATTCCTACTTGAGTTACAAAGAGGCCCGCTTTCCAGTCGAACTCTTTGACCGACCGCTAGCGAGGGCCAGGGCATTGCGGGGACGCCCGAACGAACGACGTACTGGACCGCAGCTATTTCGTCTTCATCAACCGGCACAGGTTTGTTTCCCACGCTGACGATGTAGAGAAATCCTACTGTTGTCAGAAGAGGCAGGCGGTGATCAAGATCGAGTCGGCAGAACAGATAACCTGGAAAAAGAGGGAGGTCCACCGTCTTGTAGCGGTCTGACAAACGCCGCCGACTCTGATACAGAGGCAAGAACTCCTCTAACCCTTTGTTGCGAAGGCCCGTGGCGACCTTTTTCTCGAAGTTCGACTTAACTCGGACTGCAAACCACGGTGGTCTGCAGAATTCCTGCCTTTCAGCTACTGGGGGATTTTCAATGGACGTATTCACGTTAACCTCTCGTCGGTACGTTCTCGAGTAAGCATGAATCGGGGTAGGCTACCGCCCCTTCGCCTCCAAGTCGGCTTGCTATCTGGCTCTATTATCCGAGGGCAGCCGGGATTCTGGCATTCCCAGTGGCCTTATGACCGTCAGCGCTGTTGCGCGTCGGGATTCTCTTCTTCGCCACCACGCAGGACGGCACCTTCGTAACTAACGGCAAACCCGCTGTGCACCGGATCGGCCGGATCTCGCTCGAGGCGTACTACGCGGGCTTTGACGCGCACCCGAAGGGGTGCTTTTCCTTCTTCAAGCGGCGGCAGCTCGAACTCGATGCGGACGGGAACTTGTTCGGTAGGACCGACGGCCGCATATAT
>Ga0209131_1000224_pt1 | contig 41855 bp, 42 predicted proteins | sample GraSoi_2013_40cm_FD_185826 | JGI IMG/M metagenome (GOLD analysis project Ga0209131, IMG submission 185826) | Grasslands soil microbial communities from the Angelo Coastal Reserve, California, USA - Sample 9_17_2013_40cm (SPAdes) (version 2) | ecosystem: Environmental > Terrestrial > Soil >...
GCGGGCGTGGAGAGCGCGGCCGGGTCGAGGAAGCGTGGCTCGGTCTGCGGCACGCGGTCCTTTGTATCGGGCACCCACGTGACGACGACGGCCGCGATCACCTCGGTGCAGCCCAGGAACACCACCGACAGCGCGACGTTGTACATCACGTGGAAATCCAGGACCTGGCGGCGCGTGTCGGGATCGAAGGCCGCGATGAGATCCATCACCGGCGACAACGCGAGAAGGAAGACGATGCAGCCCGCGACCTTGAAGAGCAGGTTGCCGAACGCAACTCGGCGTCCGCCGCCGGGCGTCCTCGCATTGACGATGAGGGCGAGGAACGCGCTGCCCAGATTCGCGCCCAGCACGAGGCAGAACGCGACCGGTGGGGAAACGACGTGCGAAGCGGCGAACGTCGCGGCGAGCAACACCGCGGCGAGGCTCGACCAGCAGAGGACCGCGAAGATCGCCCCGATCAGCATGTCGAGCATCGGGTCGCCCGACAGCGACGCGAAGATCACGCGCACGCCCTGCGCCTCGGCGATCGGCCTGGTCGCCAGCACGACGAGCTGGAGTGCCAGCAGCATGAGGCCCAGGCCGATGGCGATCCGTCCGATCTGCCCCGCCTTCGTGCTGCGCCGCGAGAGGAAGAAGATCACGCCGAAGAGGATCGCGAGCGGCGAGAGCCAGCGCAGGTCCAGCGAGAACACCTGCGCGAGGAGCGCCGTGCCCACGTCCGCGCCCAGCATGATCGCGAGCGCCGCCGGAAGCGCGATCAGGTTCTGCGAGACGAATGAGGCTGCGATCATGGAAGTCGCGCTCGACGATTGCACGAGCCCGGTCACCGCGAGTCCCGCGAGCCAGGCGGAGAAGCGGTTGGACGTGCTCTTCGCGAGGAGTCGGCGCAGGTCCGCGCCGTACACGCGCAGGATGCCGGTGCGTACGATGTGCGTGCCCCAGACGAGGAGCGCGACGGCTGCGAGCAGGTTGAGGAGCGTGAGCACCGGGCTAATCTACCCTGTGGGAATGCTGAATGTCTTGAGGTGGGTGAAGCTCTTCATGGCCTCCTGCACGCCTTCCTTGTAGCCGAGCCCCGAATCCTTGATGCCGCCGAAGGGCGTGAGCTCGAGGCGGTAGCCCGGCACCTCGCGCACGTTCACCGTCCCCACCTGCAGCTCGGCCACGAAGCGGTTGATGTAATCGAGGCGATTGGTGCAAACGGCCGACGACAGGCCGTAGGCGGTGCCGTTCGAGATCGCGATGGCCTCGTCGATGTTGCGGAAGGTCATCACGGGCGAGACCGGCCCGAATGTCTCCTGCTTCACCACCGTCATCGAGGGCAGGACGCGGTCGATCACCGTGGGAGAGTAGAGCGCGCCGTCGCGGCGATTGCCGGAAAGGAGCTTCGCGCCCTGCGCGATCGCATCGTTCACGCGCGACTCGAAGAGCTTCGCCGCGCTCTCGTCGATGACCGTCCCCATCTCGACGGGCGCCATGGGATCGCCATACGTCCAGGCTTCCGTGCGCGCGACCAGCAGGTCCACGAACCGGTTGTGGACGCTTTCGTGGACGAGGATGCGCTTCACGGCCGTGCATCTCTGGCCGCTGTTCTTGTAGGAGCCCTGCGCGGCGAGGATGGCGGCCTCGTCGAGGTCCGCGTCCTCCATCACGATGAGCGGATCGTTGCCGCCCAGCTCCAGCACCAGGCGGCGATAGCCCGCTTTCGCGGCAATGGACTTGCCCACCGCCACGCCGCCGGTGAAGGTGACGAGGCCCACATGCTCGTTGGTGATGAGCTCGTCGGCGATTTCGCCCGGGTCGCCCGTCACCACCTGCAGCATCTCGCGCGGCAGGCCCGCTTCGTAGAGAAGCTCCGCGAAGTAGAGCGCCGAGAGCGGCGTCTTCTCCGAGGGCTTCAGCACCATGCGATTGTTGGTCGCGATCGACGGCGCCACCTTGTGCGCCACCTGGTTCATCGGGTGGTTGAAGGGCGTGATGGCCAGAATCACGCCCAGCAGCGGTTCGCGGCGCGTGAAGACGCGCCGGTTCTTCCCATGAGGCGTGAGGTCGCAGGCAAACGACTGTCCGTCGTCCTTCAACGCCTCCATGGCGCTGAAGGTGAGCACGTCGCAGACCCGGCCCACCTCGTACATCGAATCCTTCTTCGACAGGCCCGACTCGCGGGTGATGAGGTCGGATGCCTGCACGGTGCGCTCGCGCAAGAGGGCTCCCGCGCGCTGCAGGAGCGATGCGCGCTCGTAGCGGGTGAGGCGCGATCGGTAGGCGTGCGCCATGGCGATCGCCTTGCGCACCTCGGCGACGGTCGCTTTCGGCACCGTGCCCACGACCTCGCGGTCGTAGGGGCTGCGAACCTCGATCACACGTTGCTTGCCTGCGCGGTCGTTCATGACGCGGTGCCTTCCCGCATCTCGCGCTTGGTTTCTCGTGCCTCGAGGTGGTTCAACGCGATGTCGAGGATGTCGAAGTTGCGAAGCCGCTTGCCGGCGTCCATCCCTGTGACTGGGCGATTGAAGAGGAGCGGCACCACCTGCTCGGAGATCCCGCCGTGGGAGCGCAGCGGCGCGTCGAGTCCCGAGAGGTCGTGGCGCGCGGCGCTCGTGCCCAGCACCACGTGCTTCGTCGAGACGACCACGAGGTCGCCCACGCGGTCGGGCGGCAGCTCGAAGCGGCGGCAGGCATCGGCATTGCCGAGCACGACCTCGATGCCTTCGATCCCACGCAGCTTCGCCGCGACGGTCTCGCGCAGCGCCGGGCCGATGTAGATGGTGGCGAAGGAGCCCAACGCGCCATGGTGGACGACGTAGGGATCCGTGATGGGCAGGATCACGCGCGACTGCCCGGCGCCGATCCACCCGTCGATCGTGTCCTGGAGGTAGATCACGTTCGGCGAACCGTCCGGTTTTGTCTTGGCGTTCATCCCGTGGTCGGCGGTGAGCGCGATCGCCGCGCCCATGGCGTCCATGCGCGCGAGGTAGCGGTCCATCATCGCGTAGAAGCGGTTCGCACCCTCGGTGCCCGGCGCGAACTTGTGCTGGATGTAATCGGTTGTCGAGAGGTAAATGAGGTCCGGCCGTCGCGTCTCGAGGAGCTTCACGCCCGCGGCGAATACGAACTCCGAGAGTTGCGCGCTGTACACCGACGGCACCGGCATGCCCACCAGCTTCACCACGTCCTCGATGCCGTTTTCCGCAGCCGTCGCCTCGGCCGCCTTCTCCGAGGAAAAGCAGATGCCCTTCATGCGATGGCCGAGGAGCTTACGCAGCTTGTCCTTGGCCGTCACGACGGCCACGCTTGCGCCCGCGTCGGCGAACGCGGCGAGGATGGTGCCGGCGCGCAGGTATTTCGGGTCGTTCATCATCACTTCCGCGTCCGCTTCGCGGTCGTAGAAGTAGTTGCCGCAGATGCCGTGGACCGAGGGCGGCGCGCCGGTGACGATGGACAGGTTGTTCGGGTTGGTGAAGGAAGGCACGACGCAGTCGCCACGGAACGCCGAGGTCCCGAGCATGCGCCCGATGAAGGGCGCGACACCGGCGCGCACCGCCTCCGTGAGGTAGTCGTACTCGCAGCCGTCCACGCATACCAGCACCAGGGACTCGCGCATCCAGCCGTAGCGGCGTCCGTTCACCTCGATCGTCTTCATTGCCTGCGTCCCTTGAGTGCGGCGTGGAGCCTTTCGCGGCTCTCCATCGCGTGCTCGTACATGAGCTCGCCGGCGCGGTCGCCGTCGCGGCGCGCCAGCGCGTCGACGATGGCCGCGTGCTCGCGCGTGGAGATCGGGAAGCTGTCGGGGCCGCGCGCGAGGGTCTCGCGCCGGTAGAGGTGCAGCTCGTTCACCAGGCGCCGGTAGTGGTTGAGGAGCGTGCCGTTGCCGGTGAATTGCGCGAGCATGTCGTGGAACTGGACGTTGAGCGGGTAGTAGTGTTCCACGCTTCGCCCGCGCGCGGCGTGCTGCATCTTCTTCAGCAGCTCGCGCAGCTGCGTGAGCTGCCCGGGCTGGATGCGCGAAGCGAGCAGCCTGCCGATGAGCTCGTCCAGTCCGGCGCGCACCTCGTAGATCTCGTCGGCTTCGTCGATGGAGACCTGGCGCACGAAGACGCCGCGGTTCTTCTCCGTTCGCAGGAGTCCCGAGGACTCGAGCGCACGGAAGGCTTCGCGCACCGGACCGCGCGAGACGTTGAACTGGGCAGCGAGCGCCTCCTCGTTCAGCTTGTCGCCGGGAGCCAGGTCGCCGGCGAGGATGCGCCGCTCCAATTCGCGCTGCACCAGCGTCGTGAGGGAGTGGCTTTGCAGCAGCTCGATGGCCGATGCGTGGGCGGTCGCGGAAACCATAGTGAAATGCCGGTGGAGTACCTTGACATTAGAAGGCCGCGCTTTGTAGATTGTCAACAATCCACCCCAGGGAGAGACCCCGCATGAAGGCCCGCGCCCGCATTGCCGCCGCAATCGCATTCGCACTCGCCGCCGCTTCCGCGTCGGCACAGAAGACCGAGCTCCTCGTCTACACCGCGCTGGAGACCGACCAACTCAAGGCGTATACCGAGTCGTTCAACAAGATGTACCCCGACATCGAGCTGAAATTCGTGCGCGATTCCACCGGCGTCATCACCGCCAAGTTGCTGGCGGAAAAGGCCAACCCGCAGGCCGACGCGATCCTCGGCGTGGCGGCATCGTCGATGGAGATCTTCAAGGCCGAGGGCATGCTCGCGCCCTACGCGCCCAACGGCTTCGCCAAGCTCACGCGCAACTACAGCGAAAACGGCAATCCGCCGGCATGGGTGGGGCAGGACGTTTTCGCCGCGGTGGTTTGCTACAACACCGTCGAGGGACAGAAGAAAGGCATCCCGAAGCCCGAGTCGTGGCAGGACCTGCTCAAGCCCGTCTACAAGGGGCAGATCACGATGCCCAACCCCGCTTCAAGCGGCACGGGGTACTTCGATGTGAGCGCCTGGCTGCAGATGTACGGCGAGCAGGGCGGCTGGAAGTACATGGATGGCCTGCACGAGAACATCGCGCAATACACGCACTCCGGCTCGAAGCCCTGCCGCCAGGCGGGCGCGGGCGAGTTCGTGGTCGGCATCTCGTTCGACTTTCGTGGCAACGACGTGAAGCAGAAGGGCGCGCCGGTCGAGCTCGTGTTCCCGAAGGAGGGCCTGGGCTGGGATATCGAGGCCGCGGGCATCATGAAGAACACGAAGAAGATGGATGCGGCGAAGAAGCTCATGGACTGGGTCGCGACCAAGGAGGCCAACGAGCATTTTGCGAAGAACTTCGCGCTGGTGGCGCATCCCGACGTGAAGCCCGTGCTCGCGCACCTGCCGGCCGACCTCGACAGGCGCCTCATCAAGAACGATTTCGCGTTCGCCGCGAAGAACCGCGACCGCATCCTCGCCGAATGGCAGAAGAGGTATGCAGCGAAGACGGAAAAATAGCGGGGCGCCCGTTGGAACGGACGCCAGGCGCCGTTCAACGGGGCATGGCAGCTGACTTCCTCGAGCTCTCCGGAATCCGCAAGGAATTCGGAGAGTTCGTCGCGCTGAAGGGCGTCTCGCTCGGAGTTCGGCAAGGCGAGCTCGTCTGCTTCCTCGGGCCGTCGGGCTGCGGCAAGACCACGCTGCTTCGCATCGTCGCCGGGCTCGAAGTCCAGAGCGCCGGCACCATCGTCCAGGCGGGCCGCGACATCTCGCGGCTGCCGCCCATGGAGCGCGACTACGGCATCGTCTTCCAGTCGTACGCGCTGTTCCCGAACCTCGATGTCACCGCCAACGTCGCCTACGGGCTGGTGAACCGGCGCATGCCTCGCGCCCGGCGCGAGGAGCGCGTGCGCGAGCTGCTGGCGCTCGTGGGTCTTCCCGACGCGGGAGCGAAGTTCCCCGGCCAGCTCTCGGGCGGGCAGCAGCAGCGCATCGCCATCGCGCGGGCGCTGGCGACCTCGCCCGGCCTCCTCCTCCTCGATGAGCCGCTCTCGGCCCTCGACGCGCGCGTGCGCGTGCGCCTGCGCGGCGAGATTCGCGCGTTGCAGCAACGCCTGGGCATCACCACCATCCTCGTCACGCACGACCAGGAGGAGGCGCTTTCCATGGCCGATCGCATCGTGGTGATGAAGGAAGGCGCGATCGAGCAGATCGGCGCTCCCTCCGAGGTGTATCTCGATCCGGCCACGCCATTCGTCGCGGATTTCGTCGGCAAGACGAACCTGCTGCCCGCGCAGGCCGCCGGCGACGGGCGCGTGCTGGTGGGCGGTCAACACTTCGAGTGCGACACCCGTGCAGCGCCAGGCGGTGGCGCGCTGCGCGTCTTCTTCCGGCCGGAGGCCGTGCAGATGCGTGGCGTGAACGGCTCGACGCCGAATTCGGCCGATGCGGTGATCGAGAAGGTGGAATTCCTCGGCGCCTATTCGCGCGTCACGTTCCGGCTGGGCGGAATCGACCAGCCGCTCTACGCCGACCTTTCGGTGAACGACATGAGCTGGTTCCGGCTGAAACCCGGCGACACGTTGCGGGTCTCAGTGCCGCCCGAACGACTTCGCGTCTTCGAGGCGCCGTGAGCCAGATCGCCGACGCATCGCTGGCGTCCGCTACGCGCGCGACAGCGCGCGCGCGCAGGCTGCGCGTGCACTGGACCGATCGCATCGGCAACGCGCTTCTCCTCGTAGCGGGCGTGGCACTCGCGATCTTCCTCGTGGCGCCCATGGCCACGATCCTCGCAAAGAGCATCGAGAATCGCGCCGGCGATTTCGTGGGCCTCGCGAACTTCGACACGTACTTGCGCACGCCGGCGCTGCTGACCTCGATCTGGAACAGCCTCTGGGTCTCCGCCCTGGTCACCGCGATCACGTTGCCGCTCGCCTTCACGTTCGCGTACGCCCTCACGCGCAGCTGCATGCCGTTCAAGGCGCTGCTGCGCAACCTGGCGCTGGTGCCGATCCTCGCCCCGTCGCTGCTGGCGGCGATCTCGTTCATCTTCTGGTTCGGGAACCAGGGCGTGTTCAAGCCCCTCATGGGCAGCGGCCAGATCTACGGCGCGCCGGGGATCGTGATCTCGATGATCTTCGCCACCTTCCCGCACGCGCTGATGATCCTCGTCACGGCGCTCTCGCTCACGGACGCGCGGCTTTACGAAGCAGCCGACTCGCTCGCCACACCCGCATGGCGCAAATTCCTCACCATCACGGTGCCGGGCGCGAAGTACGGCCTCATCAGCGCGGCGATGGTGGTGTTCACGTACGCGCTCTCCGATTTCGGCATCCCCAAGGTGATCGGCGGCAACTTCAACATGCTCGCCACCGACATCTTCAAGCTGGTGATCGGCCAGCAGGACTTCGCCAAGGGCGCGGTGGTCGCGATCATCCTGCTCGTCCCGGTCGCGGTGACCTACGTGGTGGACGGCTACGTTCAGAAGCGCCAGTCGGCGCTCCTCTCGGCGCGATCGGTGCCCTACGTGCCGCGCCCCTCGCGCGCATTCGACGCCGCGATGCTGGCTTTCTGCGCGCTCCTCGCAGTCCTGATGCTCGCCGTCCTGGGCATGGCGATCTACGCGTCCTTCGTGAAGCTCTGGCCGTACAACTTCAGCCTCTCGCTCGATCACTACCGGATGGGAATCGTCGACGCCGGCATCTTCGGCGCGTATCTCAACAGCCTGAAGATGGCGTTCTGGGTGGCCACGCTGGGAACGGTATTCATCTTCGCGACGGCCTATCTCCTGGAAAAGACGCGTGGCATCGACGGATTTCGTCCGTTCGTGCGGTTGATGGCGGTGCTGCCCATGGGCGTCCCGGGCATGGTGCTGGGGCTGGGCTACATCTTCTTCTTCGTGCGCGACGGCAACCCGCTGCACTTCCTCTATGGCTCGCTCGGAATCCTCGTGATCAACACGGTGGTGCACTACTACTCGTCGTCGCATCTCACGGCGCTGACGGCCCTGAAGCAGATCGACGCGGAGTTCGAGGCGGTGTCCGCCTCGCTCAAGGTGCCTTTCTGGCGCACGTTCTTCCGCGTGACTGTGCCGGTCTGCCTCCCGGCGGTGCTCGACATCAGCCGCTATCTCTTCGTGAACGCCATGACGACGGTTTCCGCGGTGGTGTTCCTCTATTCGCCCAACACCGTGCCCGCCTCGGTCGCGATCGTGAATCTCGACGAGGCGGGGGATATCGGTCCGGCCGCGGCCATGGCAAGCTTGATCGTCGTCACGTCCGCGCTCGTTTGCGGCATCTATTTCGCGATCCAGCGCTGGCTCGATCGCAGGACCCAAGCCTGGAGGCAGTCATGATCAAGGGCAACGACCCCATCCTGCTCACGCCCGGACCGCTCACCACCTCGCTGGAAACCAAGCAGGCGATGCTGCGCGACTGGGGATCGTGGGACGAATCGTTCAACGCCATCACGACGTCCATCTGCAAGGATGTGGTGGAGGTGGTGAACGGCAAAGGCAGCCACGTGTGCGTGCCGCTGCAGGGCAGCGGGACGTTCGCCGTCGAGGCGGCGCTCGCCAACCTCGTCCCGCGCGACGGCAAGGTGCTGGTGCCCAACAACGGCGCCTACTGCGCGCGCATCGCGAAGATCCTGAAATACCTCGGGCGCGAGCATTCGGTGATCGATCTGGGCGAGGACAGGCAGTCCACCGCGGCGATCGTCGAAGGCGCGATCAAGATGGATCCGCGCATCACGCACGTGGCGCAGGTGCATTGCGAGACCGGCACCGGGATCCTGAACCCGCTGCCCGAGATCGCGGCGGCGTGCGCGCGCCAGGGCAAGGGCCTCATCGTGGATGCCATGAGCTCGTTCGGCGCGGTGGACATCGACGTGTCGAAGCACCCGATCGACGCGGTGGTCGGCGCCTCGGGCAAGTGCATCGAGGGCGCGCCCGGGATGGGCTTCGTCATCGCGCGCAAGGAAATCCTCGAGGGCTCGCAGGGCAACTCGCATTCCCTTGCGATGGACCTGCACGACCAGTGGACGTACATGCAGAAGACCACGCAGTGGCGCTTCACGCCGCCCACGCACGTGGTCGCCGCTTTTCGTTCGGCGCTCGACCAGTTCAAGGCCGAGGGCGGCACTGCGGCGCGCGGCGCGCGCTACCGGCGCAACTGCGACACGCTGATCGAAGGGATGACCGCGCTGGGCTTGCGCACGTTCCTGCCGCGCGCGGTGCAGGCGCCCGTCATCGTGACGTTCCACGCGCCGGGCGATCCGGCGTACGAGTTCAAGTCGTTCTACGAGAAGGTGCGCGCGCGCGGCTACATCCTCTACCCGGGCAAGCTCACCAGGGTCGAGACGTTCCGCGTGGGCTGCATCGGAGCCATCGACTTCAACGAGATGCGCAATGTCGCCTCGGCCGTGGCCGAAACGCTGAAGGAGATGGGGATCAAGCAGGTCTCTCCGGCGAAGGCGGCCGTGACGGCGTAGCGCCTCCATATATCATCGCGCGATGCTCGGCGTCCTGTTCGACGGCATCGCGTACGGAAGCCTGCTCTTCCTCGTGAGCCTCGGCCTGTCGGTGACGATGGGCCTCATGAATTTCGTGAACCTCGCCCACGGTGCATTTGCCATGGCGGGCGGGTTCGTATGCGTGGTCGCGATGACGCGCTTCGGCGTGCCGTTCCTCGCGGCGTTGCCGCTGGCTTTCGTCGCGAGCGCCGTTGTCGGCGCGATCCTCGAGCGGCTCCTTTATCGCCGACTCTACGCGGCGAGCCACCTGGACCAGGTGCTCTTTTCCATCGGCCTCACGTTCATGTCGATCGCGACCGCGACGTATTTCTTCGGCTCGTCGCAACAGCCGGTGCGGTTGCCGGACTACCTGCGAGGCCAGGTGCGGTTCCTCGGCGCGGACTTCGGCGTATATCGCCTCTTCCTCATCGGCGCCGTGGCGGCGCTCACGACGCTCCTGGGGGCGCTCGTCACGCGCACGCGCTTCGGCGCGCAGATGCGCGCTTCCGTCGACGATGCGCAGGCCGCTCGCGGGCTCGGCATCAACGTGGATCGAGTCTTCAGCGTGTCCTTCGCGCTCGGCTCCGGGCTCGCGGGACTGGGCGGCGCGCTCGGCATCGAGGTTTTGGGACTCGACGCCGGCTTCCCGCTCAAGTTCATGGTGTATTTCCTCCTCGTGGTCGTCGTCGGGGGCGCGGGGACGATCCGGGGGCCGCTCGCGGCGGCGATCGTGCTGGGCGTGCTCGACGTGGCGGGCAAGTACTACGTGCCGCAGGTGGGTGCGTTCGTCATCTACGCGGCGATGGTGCTGCTGCTCATCGCATTTCCCGCGGGACTCTACGGAAGGCGCCGATGAAGGGATTCACCGGCGGGTTGCGCAGGGAGACGATCTTCGAGGCGGCGTTCTGGGCGGCGCTCCTGGCCGCGTACTTCCTGTTGCCGGGCTACCGTGTGCTGGGCAGCCAGATCCTCATCGTCGCGCTCTTCGCGCTGTCACTCGACCTCGTGCTGGGCTACGCGGGCATCCTCACGCTCGGCCACGCCGCGTTCCTCGGGCTGGGCGCGTACACCGCGGGCCTGCTCGCGGTCCACGGATGGGGCGAGCCGCTCACGGGATTGCTGGCAGGCGCCGCGGTCGCCGCGACCGTGGGATTCGCGACCAGCTTCCTCGTGGTGCGCGGCGAGGATCTCACGCGCCTCATGGTGACCCTGGGCCTGGGCTTCCTTCTCTACGAGGCGGCGAACAAGGCGGCCTTCGTCACGGGCGGCGTGGACGGGCTGTCGGGCGTGACGATGTGGAAACTCTTCGGCGTCTTTCCGTTCGACCTCGCCGGACGCACGGCTTACCCCTACAGCCTGGCCGTGCTGTTCGTCGTCTTTCTCTTCCTTCGGCGGCTCTCGCGCTCGCCGTTCGGATTGTCGCTGCGCGGCATCCGCGAGAACCGCGCGCGGATGCCGGCGATCGGCGTGCCGGTGCGTCGCAGGCTCGTGGCAGCGTTCACGCTGGGCGCGGGCATCGCGGGCATCGCGGGAGCGCTGCTCGCGCAGACGACGCAATTCGTGGGGCTCGACACCCTGGGCTTCGGCCGCTCGGCGGACACCGTGATCATGCTGGTGCTGGGAGGGACCGGGCGACTCTACGGCGCGCTCATCGGCACGGCCGTGTTCATGATCGCGCAGGACTTCCTGTCGGGCATCAATCCGGTGTACTGGCAGTTCTGGCTGGGCCTGCTGCTGGTCGTCTTCGTGTTCTTCGCGCGTGGCGGGATCATGGGCGCGATCGAGAGGATCCGTCGATGACGGCCGCGTTGCGCACCGAGAGCCTCTCGCGCAGCTTTGGCGCGCTCGCCGCCGTGAGCGACGTGAGCTTCTCGCTCCCGCAGGGCGCGCGCCACGCGCTCATCGGGCCCAACGGCGCCGGCAAGACCACCTTCATCAACCTGCTCGCCGGCGCGCTCGCGCCCAGCCGTGGAGAGGTCTACATCGGCGAGGATCGCGTCACGTCGTTGCGCCAGCACCGGCGCGTGAAGCTCGGCCTCACGCGCACCTTCCAGATCAGCCAGCTCTTCCCGAACCTCACGGTCATCGAGTCGGTGATGCTTGCGATCCTCGAACGCACCGGCAACGGCGCGAGCTTCGCTCGCGACTTCGCCGCATTCCGCGCAGAGACAGACGAGGCGATGTCCCTCCTCGAGCAGGTGGGCCTCGCCGACGAGGCGGGGCGGCGGAGCAGCCATCTTCCTTACGGCCAGCAGCGACTGCTCGAAATCGCGCTCGCGCTGGCCACGCGGCCGCGGATCCTGCTGCTCGACGAGCCCGCCGCCGGGATTCCTTCGACGCAGAGCGTCGCCGTGCTGGGCGCCATCGCCGCGTTGCCGAAGGAGGTGACCGTGCTCTTCATCGAGCACGACATGAGCCTCGTGTTCCGCTTCGCCGAGCGCATCACGGTCCTCGTCGGCGGGAAGATCCTCACCGAAGGCACGCCCGGCGAGATCGCTTCCGACGAGCGTGTGCAGGCGGTCTACCTCGGACGCGAGCGCCGTGGCTGAGATCCTATCGCTGCGGGGCGTGAGCGCGGGCTATGGCGGGGCCGTGGTGGTCGAGGACCTCTCGCTCGGCATCGCCGAGGGCGAGAGCGTGGCGCTGCTGGGGCGCAACGGCGTGGGAAAGACGACGCTGCTCGCGACGATCCTGGGGCTCACGCACCTGCATCATGGCGCCATCGGCTGGAATGGCGCCGACATGGCCCGCTGGCCCACGCATCGGCGCGCGCGGGCCGGCATCGGCTGGGTGCCGCAGGAGCGGCGCATGTGGCCCTCGCTCACGGTCGAGGAGCACCTGTCGTCCGTGGCGCGTCCCGGCGAGTGGGACGTGGCGCGCGTACACAAGCTCTTCTCGCGCCTGGCGGAGCGCTCGCAGCATCGCGGATCGCAGCTGTCGGGCGGCGAGCAGCAGATGCTCGCGATCGCGCGCGCGCTGGTCACCAACCCGCGCCTGCTGCTCCTGGACGAGCCCATGGAGGGTCTCGCGCCCATCGTGGTCGAGGAGCTGGCCGATGTGCTGCGCGGACTGGTCGTCGCGGGCACGATGGCGGTTCTCATCGTCGAGCAGCATGCCGAGCTGGCACTTTCGCTCGCGCGGCGCGGTGTCGTGATGGAACGCGGGCGTGTCGTGCACGACGGTGCGGCGGCGCAGCTCCTCGCCGACCGCCTGCGCCTCGACCGGTGGCTCGGGGCCGCTCCTAGCGCTTAGCGTATTTCGTGGTGAGTGTGGACCTTGTGGAAGCCCACCCAGAGCTCGGCTGCCTTCGCGTGGTTCTTCTCGAGCCACTGCCGGAACGATCCCTGCGCGGCGAAGAACCTCGGCTTCACGTCTAGCGCGCGGGCAGCGACCGCAGGTACGCGTAGACGGCGTTCAGGTCGGTGTCGTTCATGTTGCGCAGGCTCATGAAGGGCATCGCGTCGTTCACCTTGCTGCCGTCGGGCCGGTTGCCGGTGCGCATCATCGCCACGAATTTCTCGGCGCTGTCGTAGCGCGCCATCACGCCGCCGGAAGGCGTGAGGTTCGCCGCGGGCGGCCATTCGGGCGGCGCGCCGCCGACGAGACCGCCTTCCAAATGGTCGCGATGGCAGCCCTGGCAGATCGCGGCCACGTAGGCGCCATGCTCCACGGTCGCGCCGACGGGGACCGGCGCGGGAGGCGCGCGCTTGTGGTCGATCTTCTCCGAAGCGTCCTTGATCACGCCGGCGCCGTAGAGCGCCCTCACGATGAACGGCAGGCGCACCTCGGCGGGCTCTCCCTTCGCGGGCGGAAGGCTGCGAACGTACGCGACCAACGCCGCGAAGTCCGGATCGCTCATGCGGTTGTAGTCCTCGCTCGGCATGAGGAAGAGCGCATGGCCGCCCGGCGACACGCCGTGCCGGATGGCGCGTACCCAGTCGCCTTCGTTGTAGCTGGACACGACACCGCCTGGCCCAGTCGTGATGTTGGGCGATTTCACCCGCATCTCGGGCTTGTCGATGAAGGCGACGCCGCGGCCGTCGGATCCGTGGCACTCGGCGCAGCCGCGCGATTCGAAGAGGTACTTTCCCTGCGGGAGCGCGGCGCGATCCCGTGTATATGCGACGGGCACCACGCGCACATCGACCTGGCGCACGAGTTTGCGCTGGCCCATCCACACGGCAGCGCCGGCGATCGCGGCGATGACGATCAACAATGCGATGAGCGCGATTCCCGCGCGGCGGATGACTTTTTTCATGGGTGAACTCTATCATCCGTCCCATGGCCGATCCGCATTTCGATCTCGCGCCGTCGCCGTGGGTGCAGCGATGGATGACGCTCATCCGCCCGGGCGCGGCGGTGCTCGACGTGGCCGCGGGCGCGGGCCGGCACGCGCGCCTGCTCGCGCGCATGGGATTCGAAGTGGATGCGGTCGATCGCGATGCGAGCCTCTTCGCCGATCCACCCGAGCAGGTGAATGTCCTCCAGGCGGACATCGAGACGGGGCCGTGGCCCTACGCGGGCCGTCGCTTCGACGCGATCGTGGTCACCAACTACCTGCATCGCCCCTTGCTGCCGGTGCTCACGGGTTCGCTCGAACCTGGCGGCGTGCTGATCTACGAGACCTTCGCGCAGGGCAACGAGAGATTCGGAAAACCCTCGAACCCCGCCTTCCTGCTGGCACCCGGCGAGCTCCTCGAGGCCGTCCGGGGGAAGCTTCGCGTGCTGGCCTTCGAGGACCTGGTGGTCTCCGATCCCCGGCCGGCGGCGGTGCAGCGCCTCTGCGCGCGCCGGGAATAGGGTCAAAGCTGCTAAAATTCCGCATTTCCCGAAGCCCCCGAAGGGCGCGTTTCTGATGCTTTCCGGAAGTCTGGTCGCCATCGTCACCCCGATGCTCGCCGACGGCGCGCTCGACCTTCCCCGATTGAAGTCGCTCATCGACTGGCACGTCGCGGAAGGAACGGACGGCATCGTCATCGTGGGCACGACGGGCGAATCGCCCACGGTCGACGTCGAGGAGCACTGCAAGCTCATCGAAGCGGCGGTCCAATACGCCGCGAGGCGCGTGCCCGTGATCGCAGGCACGGGGGGCAATTCCACCCGAGAGGCGATCGCGCTCACCCAATTCGCAAAGAAGGCCGGCGCGAACTACGCGCTCTCGGTGGTCCCGTACTACAACAAGCCCACGCAGGAAGGCCTCTATCGCCACTTCAAGGCAATCGCGGAATCGACCGATATCCCGATGATCCTGTACAACGTGCCCTCGCGCACGGTGGCGGACTTGGCCAACGACACGGTCGTGCGCCTGTCGCAGGTGAGGAACATCGTGGGCATCAAGGAAGCAACGGGAAGCGTGGATCGCGTGCAGGAACTCATGAAACGCGTGCGCAAGGACTTCCTCGTCTTCAGCGGCGACGACGTGACATGCCTGTCGTACATGCTCCTGGGCGGACACGGCGTGATCTCGGTGACCGCGAACGTGGCGCCGAGGCTCATGCACGAGATGTGCGTCGCCGCCCGCGCCGGAAATGCCGCGCAGGCGATTACGATCAACAATCGGCTGCTCGGGCTGCACAGGAACCTCTTTCTCGAGAGCAACCCCATTCCGGTGAAGTGGGCGCTGGGCCGCATGGGACGGATCGCCGAGGGCATCCGCCTGCCGCTCACGCCATTCACGGCCCCGCACCACGAAACGCTTGCCGCGTCGCTCCGCGAGGCGGGCTGCATCGATTAGACGAAGGATTCACCGCATGAACCGCAACTCGCTCCTCGCCCTGGCCGCAGTTCTTCTCGTCGCCACGGGCTGCTCCCTCTTCCGCAAGGACGACTACAAGGCGACGCAGGCGAAGGCCGCGCAACCGCTCGAGGTGCCGCCCGAGCTTACGTCGCCCACGATGGACGACCGCTACTCGATCCCGGATCCGAAGGCGTCCACCAGCTACTCGACCTACAGCCAGCAACCCGCCGTCACCGGAGCGCCCGTCCCGGCCACCGCCGCGGCGGCGGCCGTGCTTCCGAAGTTCGACTCGGTAAAGCTCGATCGTTACGGCGACCAGCGCTGGCTCGTCGTGAAGGGCGACCCCGAGAAGATCTGGCCGGTGGTGCGCGAGTTCTGGATCGACAGCGGCTACAAGCTCTATCGCGAATCGCCCGAGGTCGGCCTCATGGAAACCGACTGGTACGAAGACCGCGCCAAGATTCCGCAGGACATCGTGCGCCGCACGATCGGCAGGGTGATCGACGGCATGTATTCGTACCCGCGCCGCGACAAGTTCCGCACGCGCCTGGAGAAGGGCGTCGAGCCGGGCACCACCGAGATCTTCGTGAGCAACCGCAACGTCGAGGAGGTGATGCGCGGCGCGGAAGGCGGCGATTCCACGAAATGGGTCTCCCATCCCGCCGACCGCGAGCTCGAGGCCGAAATGCTCTCGCGCATCATGGTGAAGCTGGGCGGCGGCGACACGAAAGTCACGACCGCGTCGGCACCGTTGCCCGGGCGCCGCGGCGCCGTGCCGGCCCCGGCGGAAGCGCGCAATGCCGTGCTCGAGAACAGCGGCGCGGGCCCGCTCGTCGTGAACGACGGCTTCGATCGCGCATGGCGGCGAGTGGGGCTGGCACTCGATCGCGTCGGGTTCACGGTGGAAGACCGCGATCGCTCCAAGGGCCTGTTCTTCGTGCGCTACATCGATCCGGAAGCCGACCGCCAGACCACGAAGACAGACGAGAGCTGGACCGACAAGCTCATGTTCTGGAAGTCCTCGCCGAAAACCGACAACAAGCCCCAGTACCGCATCCACGTCGCGGATGCAGGCGCCAGCATGTCGCAGGTGCAGGTGCAGAACTCGAGCGGCACGCCCGAATCGAGCTCCACGGGCAAGAAGATCCTCTCGCTGCTCTACGACCAGCTGAAGTAGTGCTGCGCTTCACGTCCCTCGGCAGCGGCAGCTCCGGCAACGGGCTGGTTGTCGAGAGCGGGGCGACGCGCGTCATGATGGACTGCGGGTTCACGCTCGCCGACACCAAGGCCCGGCTGGAACGCGTGGGCCTCGTGCCCTCGCAGATCGCGGGCATCGTGGTGACGCACGAGCATGACGACCACATGGGCGGTGTCGCGCGGTTCGCGCTGCGCTACGCGATTCCCGTCTACCTCACGCGCGGGAGCGCCCAGTGGCTGGCGCCCGATTTCCCGGCCGTGCTCGTGCGCTACATCGATTCGCACACGACATTTTCCATCGACGGCCTGTCGGTCGAGCCCTTCCCGGTGCCGCACGACGCGCGCGAACCGGTGCAATACGTCTTTTCCGACGGCGCCGCGCGCCTGGGTGTCGTCACCGACCTGGGAAGCGTGACGCAGCACGTCGTGGAGAAGCTGTCCGGGTGCGAAGCGCTCGTGATCGAGTGCAACCACGACCTCGACATGCTGATGGAAGGTCCCTATCCCGTGAGCCTCAAGCATCGCGTGTCCGGCCGCTTCGGGCACCTCAGCAACCTGGATGCGGGACGGCTGGTCAGCGCGCTCGAACGCTCGCGGCTTCGCCACCTGATCGCCGCGCACCTCTCGCAGCAGAACAATCGTCCCGAGCTCGCGGTGCGCGCTCTCTCGGCCGGCGCGGGCTGCGAGCCGGAGTGGATCGGCGTGGCCACCCAGGACGACGGCTTCGGCTGGCGCGAGGCCTGAAGGGAAAAAAGCCGGCGCGAGCCGGCTTTTTCGTTGAAGCAGCGGGGTTACTTGGTCGTGGTGGTGGTCGTCGAGCTGGCGGTGCCGGCCGGCGTATCGACCGTCGTGGACTTCGTGGTCTCGGTGGTGTTGCCGGTCGTCGTGCTCGGCGAGGGCGACACGTTCACGGTGGTGGTGCTGTCGGCGGGTTTTTCCTTCACCACGGTGGTGGAGGACGTCGATCCCGTCGATCCGGAGGGAGTGACTTCGGCTTTGCAACCGGCAAGGGCGACCGCGACCAGCGCGGCTAGGGCGTAGGCAGATTTCATCGCTTGTTCCTAGAGTGAGGTGGAGACGCCCCGTTTGAGGGGCGCTCCACGGCCGAGTTCCCGCTCTACAGCCCGAGTGTCGTCGCGCTGACAGCGGGTTCCGACAACTCCCAGATCTCGTCGAAACGCTGTGAGATCGGCAGCGCGTCCGCGGGCAAATGCAGCGCCACCACGGCTCGGGGCTGCTCCACATGCAGCTGGTGCCAGACGCTGTGGTCGTCGGCGAGGAGGAACGGGTCGGTCGCGTTGCGCGCCTGCGCAAGCGTGCGATGGATCTCGATGGACATGGGGAACTGGCGCAGCAGCGTGAGGAGGCGCGGGTTCTCCCGCTCGAGGAGCTCGGTCTCGTGCAGCGCGATGAGGATGCGGTGCGAGCGCCCGCGCACCAGGAACTCGCGCAGCGCCGCCGTGCGGGCGGGCGAGTTGAACCCTCGGTTGGACAGGGAGATGTCGAAGATGCGAATCGAGCGCTCGGCGACCGAGATCACCTCGTCGATCGCCTCCAGCGATTCCGCGATGCCGGAAATCTGTTTGTAGCTCGGCTCGGCGCGCTTGTCGGAAGCCTGCTCGCTCATGATTTTTCTCCCACGTGCACGAAGCCCTGCACGTACCACGCGTGCGCCGTATCCCAGAATGCGCGTGGCGCGCGCACGGGTGCCTCGAGCTTCCTCCCGTCGGCCAGCGCCCGCGCCTGCGCGCCCGAGCGCGCGGGAAGGGGGCCGGCCTCCCCATTCATGTAGAACATCGTGCCAGAAAACAGCAGCCGCGAGCGGGAATCGAGTACCAGGCCGGCATTGGCAGCGCGGCGCTCGAACTCGGCGCGCGCGAGCGGGCGGGGCGCCGGCGTGAAGAAAGCATTTTGCTTCGGCTCCGAGAGATAGCGGCCGGCGAAGTCGCGAACGTCGTTGCGCGTCCATCTCACCGAGGAATCCAGCGCGCGTCCGATGTGGGCGAGCATCGCCGTCGGGACCTCGCCCGCATGTCGCGTGGCGGCGACACCTGGATCGCCGTAACGGCCCGCGGGCTCGAGCTTCTCGTCGAGGAAGCCGAGGAACCCTGCGACGATCTCACGGTCGGCCGGTGCGCGAAAACCGATGGACCACGTAAGGCATTCCGACTCGGCGATCCCGTTGTGCGCGACACCGGGCGGGAGGTACAGCATGTCGCCGGCCTCGAGCACCCATTCCTCGTCGGCCTCGAAGCGCCGCAGGATCCTCAGGTCCAGGCCGGGAACGAATGAGTGGTCCTTCTGTTGCGAGATCTGCCAGCGCCGGCGTCCGCGTCCCTGCAGCAGGAAGACATCATATGAATCGACGTGCGGGCCCACGCCGCCGCCCGGCACCGCGTAGCTCACCATCACGTCATCGACGCGCGCGTGGGGAATGAAATCGAAGGATTCGAGAAGGCGCTCGGCGTGCGACGAGAAGTGGTTCGCATCCTGGACCAGCACCGTCCAGTCGCGGCGTGGAAGCTGCTTGAAGCGCGATGAGGGGATCGGGCCGTGCTCAACACGCCATTGCGAACCGCGGTGTCGCACCAGGCGCGACACCGCATCGCGCGAGGCTGCGAGTGCCAGCACCTCGCGCGGCGAAAGCGGATCGCGAAAGGCCGCGAATGCACCACGGACGAGCAACGGCCTGCGCTGCCAGTGGCGGCGCATGAACGTTGCGGGATCGATGCCGGCAGGATGCTTGCGTGACTTCAAAATGGGCTAGAATCGATTCGACTGTCGAGCGATAGCGGGTGCCATGCTACACGTAGGTCAACCAGCTCCGTCATTCACGCTCCCCGACTCCAGCATGGAGATGATGGATCTCTCCAGCTACCGGGGGAAGAAGAACGTCGTCCTTTATTTCTATCCCAAGGACGGTACGCCCGGCTGCACCATCCAGGCGATCGGCTTCTCCGACCGCGAGCACGAGTTCAAGAAGCTCGACACCATCGTCTTCGGCGTCTCGCGCGACGACGTGCTCTCGCACCAGGCGTTCCGCGACGAACACGGCCTCACGGTGAACCTGCTCGCCGATACGGAGGAGGAAGTCTGCCGCCTCTACGAGGTGATCCAGGAAAAGATCGTGGACGGGCACCCGAAGTTCTGCCTGTCGCGCTCCACGTTCGTGATCGACAAGAAGGGCGTGGTGCGCCACATCCTGTGCGACGTGAGCCCCAAGGCGCACGTGGAGGAAGTCCTCAAGGTCTGCAAGACCCTCGCCGTCGCGCATGCGAATTGAGAGCGGCCGGGTCGTCCGCCTCGAATACGAGATGAAGGACTGCGACGGTGTGCCCGTCGAGGACGAGGGCGCGCGCCTCGAATACCTGCACGGCGGCTTCGGCGGGGTCTTTCCGAAGGTCGAGGAGGCGCTCGAAGGCAAGGAACCCGGGCACGAGGTGAAGCTCACCCTCGAGCCCGAGGACGCCTTCGGCGAGTACGACGCGCAGCTGCTGCGGGTCGAGCCGCGCGAGAGCTTCCCCGCGCAGACCGAGATCGGCATGCGCTTCGAAGGCGTGCCCGGCGATCGCCAGGACGAGGCCGTGATCTACACCGTCACGGACGTGACGCCGGAATCGGTCGTCGTGGACGGCAACCACCCGCTTGCGGGCGAGCGCCTATGGATCCGCGCGAAGGTGAGCGACGTACGCACCGCCACCGAGGAAGAGCTCCACCACGGCCACGTGCACGGCGCCGACGGGCTGCATACACACTAGCCCCCGGCTGTAACCCTGCCTCTGCAGGCGCCGGGGCTGCGTGCACGCCGCGCACTCCGACTAGGGAACCACGCCCTGGATGTGCGGCGCGAAGCCGAAGAGCTTCGGGTCGGCGGGATCGACGGTCACCTTCACCCATCCGACGATGGGGCTTCCATAGGTTTCCACTCGCGTGAGGTTGGCGAGCGGCGCCCCAAGCGCATCGGCAAACGGCATGTCCACGCGATAGTTGTGGGTGTCGCCATGCACGAGGAGCACCGGCTTTCGCAGCTTGCGCGCGGCGTTCTCGATCGTCGCGAGCGTGGGCCCGTAGACCTTGCGCGTGGTGTACCAGGGGTTGGCCTGCATCGCGATCACCAGCGCGCGGGTTTGCGGCCCTTCCGAGGCGGCGACCGCGCGTTCGACCCAGCGGCGGTTCGCCTCGTCGCGGCATTTCGCTTCCGCGTCGGAGCGCGCATCGACACCCATGTTGTTGTTGCTGCCGGGGACATTGATGGTGACGAAGCGCACGCCCGAGCGCGACCACGCCCGATTCTCGGGATAGGCGCCACATTCCGCGGCGCGGTCCTGCTGGACTTCCGTGCGCAATTTCGCGCGCCCGAGGGAATATTCGTCGTCGAAGAAGACCCTGCGCAGCCGCGCGAGCCTCTCCAGCGGATCGAAGCGCGCGCCGCGACAATCGGTCCATTCGTTGTCGCCGGGCGTGTAGATGAGCGGCGCTCGCGAGCGCTCGAACTGGCGCAGGCGCTTTTCGTAGTACGCGTCGGAGCAGGCCACACCCCCCGCGCCGATGTCGCCCACGTGGATCGTGAAGGCCACGTCCTCGCGGTCGATGCGCTCCATCATCCGCTCGAAGTGCGGCTCCTCGCGGGATTTGTACGGCGCGTCGCCGATGATCGCGAAGGTGAACGAGTCCGGAGACGCCGCGGGCGCGGCGCAGCCGCCCAGGCAAAGCGAGACACAGAAGACACGGAGGAACACGGAGGACACGGAGGAAAAGCTATTCGTCGAGGAGCTGCCGGAGTCTGTAGATCAGCGCGAGCGCATCCTTGGGAGAGAGCTCGTCGGGCTTGAGCGAGGCCAGTTCGTCAAGGACAGGGTGGGGGGCGGAGGGTTCCTGCGTGGACGGGGACGCGGAGAAAAGATCGGGCTGGGGGCCGCGGGGCTTCAGTTGCTGTTCAAGTTCGGACAGGTGTTTGCGCGCGGCGCGCACGACCTCGCGCGGGATGCCCGCGAGGTGCGCGACGTGAATGCCGTAGGAACGATCGGCGGGGCCGCCCTCGAGCCGGTGCAGGAAGACGATGCGGTCCTTGTGCTCGACGGCATCCAGGTGGACGTTGGCGACGTTGGCGAGCGCGCCCGCGAGCGCGGTGAGCTCGAAGTAGTGCGTCGCGAAGAGCGTGTAGCAGCGCACCACCTCGGCGAGGTTGCGCGCGATCGCGTAGGCGAGGGCGAGGCCGTCGAAAGTCGACGTCCCTCGACCGATCTCGTCCACCAGCACGAGGCTCCTCGGCGTGGCGTTGTTGAGGATGTTGGCCGCTTCCGTCATCTCCACCATGAATGTCGAGCGTCCGCCCGCGAGATCGTCGGAAGCGCCGATGCGCGTGAAGATGCGGTCGATGGGACCGAGCAGCGCGGACTTCGCCGGCACGAAGCTGCCGCAATGCGCGAGGAGCGCGATCTGCGCGACCTGCCGCATGTACGTGCTCTTGCCGCCCATGTTCGGGCCCGTGATGAGCAGCAGCTGGCGCGAGCGCGCGAGGCTCGTGTCGTTCGGGATGAAGTGCTCGACCTGGCTTTCGACCACGAGGTGGCGGCCCTCGTGGATCTCGATGCAGTCCTCCGTAGTGAACCGCGGGCGCGAAAGGTTCAGGATCTCGGCCGAGGCGGCGAGGGCGCCCAATGCATCCAGGCGCGCGGCGGCGTCCGCGATTGCCTTCAACCGCGCGAGGTGCGTGTTCAAGTCGTCGATCAACGCCTCGTAGAGGGACTTCTCGCGCGCGAGCGCGCGCTCGCCCGCGGCGAGCGCCTTGTCCTCGAAGGCCTTGAGCTCCGGCGTGATGAAGCGCTCGGCGTTCTTCATCGTCTGGCGCCGCTTGTATTCGATCGGCACCTTGTCGAGCTGGCCCTGCGTGACCTCGATGAAGAAGCCGTGCACGCGATTGAACTCGACGCGCAGGTTGGCGATGCCGGTGCGTTCGCGCTCTCGCTTCTCCATCGCGAGCAGGAACTCGCCCGAGTGGTCCTGGATCAGGCGCAGCTCGTCGAGATCCGCGTTGAACCCGTCGCGGATCACGCCGCCTTCGCGGATCATCGCGGCGGGGTCGTCCTTGAGAGTCGACGCCAGGCGCGCGTGCAGGTCCTGCGCCGGCACGAGGTCGTGCGCGGCCGCCTCCAGTCCCGCTTCGCCGCTGCCGGCGAGAGCCTCATGCAGGCCGGGCAGCGTGGCGAGCGTGTCGCGCAGCCCCGCCAGGTCGCGGGGCCGCGCGCTTCGCAGCGCGATGCGCGCCGTGATGCGCTCGACGTCCGACCACGGAGCGAAGAGCTCGGCCAGACGCGGGTGGCGCAGGCGCGAGGTCGAGTGGGCGAGCGAGGCGATCGCAGCGTGCCGTTCCTCGAGGCTGCGTGCGTCGCGCAGCGGATGATGCAGCCAGTGGCGCAGGCGCCGGCTCCCCATCGAAGTGGCGCAGCGGTCGAGCAGCGAGAAGAGCGTGGGCGATTCCGCGCCGGCGATCGTCTCCGTGATCTCGAGGTTTCGGCGCGTGGGCGCATCCATCAGGACGAACTCGCTGTCGCGCTCCACGCGAAGCCCGGTCACGTGCGGCAGCGTCGATTGCTGTGTGTGGCTGCAGTACGAGAGGAGCGCGCCGGCCGCCGCGATCGCCGCGTCCATTCCATCGCATCCGAATCCGGAGAGGTCCACGGTCCCGAACTGCTTCGCGAGGTCGCGTCGCGCGGCCTGGGGATCGAACTGCCACGGCTCGAGGCGCTTTACCGCGGGCGCGCCCTCGCCGCGCCATTCGATCGTCTCGGACGAGAGCAACTCGACGGGCTGCAGGCGCTCGAGCTCCGAGGCCATGCGGGAGGCCGGCGCCTGCATGATGCGAAGGTCGCCGCTTGCGAGCGAGAGCCACGCGATGCCGGCATCGTTGCCCGCGCGATGCACCGCCGCAATGAGGCTGTCGCGCCGCGAGGAGAGCAACGCCGCGTCGGTGATGGTGCCCGGCGTCACGACGCGCGTGACCTTTCGCTCGACCGGACCCTTGGAGGTCGCCGGATCGCCGATCTGCTCGCAGATCGCGACCGACTCGCCCGCCTTCACCAGCTTCGCGAGGTATTGCTCCACCGAATGGAACGGAACCCCCGCCATCGGGACCGGTTGCCCTCCCGACTGCCCGCGCTTCGTGAGCGTGATGTCGAGCAGCTTCGCGGCGCGCTCTGCGTCGCCGTAGAACATCTCGTAGAAATCGCCCATGCGGTAGAAGAGCAGCATGTCCGGGTACCCCGCCTTGAGGGCGAAGTACTGCTGCATCATCGGCGTATGCGCCGCTCCCTTTGCGTCGCGCATGGGGCCGGGGCCGTTCATGCGAGCTCCGCGAGCGTGCGGTTGGTCCTTCGCATGCGGAGGCTCAGCTCGCGACCGAGGTTCGCGAGAATGGCGATTCCGACATCCGGATGCGTTTTCGTGAGCCGCTCGAAGCTCTCGCGGTCGAGGACGTAGCACACGAGCCGCTCGTCGGCGACGACGGTCGCCGAGCGGCGCTCCCGGTCGAGGAGGGCCATCTCGCCGAAGAACGTTCCCTGGGAGAAGGTCATGAGGCGACGGTCCCCGCTCTCGGGGCTTCGCAGCCACACGCTCGCCGAGCCGCTGGCGATGACGTAGAGCGCGTCGCCGTTCTCGCCCTGGCGGAAGACGGCATGGGATGCAGCGTATTCGCGGCGCACGAGCGCATCGCGCAGCGCCGCGCGGTCGGCCTCGCCCAGGTCGCGCACGAGGTCGAGCCGGTCGAAGTCGTGCTCCGCGCCGGTGACCGGCTCGCGGCAGGTCGCGAGCAGGTGGTCCTCGCATCGCTCGAGCGCGTGATCCAGGTCGTCGAACAAACGCTGCGGCGTCAACGCCTCGGCGATTCCGTGGTCGATGATGAGCGCGGAGAGCTCGGCGCGCCGGTCCGCGCCGCACATGACCATCAGGCACTTCGCGGCCTTGAGGCGCTCGTGGGCCTGCAGCAGGATGCGCGCCCCGGTGCTGTCGAGCTCGCTCACGCGGCTCATGTCGAGGATCACGTACCGCACGCCCATGGAGATCGCGGTGTCGATGCGGTTGTGGAGGAGCTCCGCGGAGGCGAAGAAGAGCGGGCCCTCGAGCTCGAGGGCGAGGATCTCGCGCCCGCGCGAGGCGAGGAGGGCTTCGTCGGCCGCATTGCGCGAGCGGCGCGAATGGACCGCGTCGCCGAAGCGCTCGCGGCGGATCACGTTGCGGCTCATGCGCAACATGAAGACGACGATCGACACGCTCACGCCGATCAGCACCGCGACGATGATCTCGCCCGAGAGCGCCACGGCGGCCACGATGCCGATGATGGCGAGGTCCCCCGCGATGCTGCGCCAGTTCACGGCCTTGCGGTGCGTGACGCGCCTCAGGAGGTCCAGCGTCCAGCGGTCGAAGAGCTGGAATCCCGCGTAGAACACGAGCGCGCCGATCACGACCCGCGGCAGGAACCCGATCACCGTGGCGATCAGCGGAATCAGAAGGAGGAAGAGCAGGGCGTGGAAGAGGAGCGCCAGGGCGTTGGTCGCGCCGCCCCTCACCGCCGTCGTGGTGGTGGCGAGGCTGATCGAGCCGGAGATGCCGCCCATGAGGGGCGTCACGAGATTGGCCGCGCCGATGGAAATCAGCTCCTGCGTACCGTTGCCGCGCCGTCCCGTGAGGTTCTCGACGATCTTCGCGCTGATGAGCACATCGAGCGAGCTCACCACGGCGATGCTCGCGGCGCCGAGCGCGATGCCGGGAAGCGCCTGCGCGAATCCCGGAAGCACCGTGACCGCCATGATCTGGCCGATCTCGTGGCCATCGGGAATCGCGACGGGGATCTGCCCGAGCGTGGGACCCAGCAGGCCTTCGAGTCCTGCGAGGCGCAGTGCGTGATAGAGCAGCGTGCCGCCCACGAGTCCCAGCACCAGGGGCGGAACGCGCTTTGTGATCCGCGCGGCCCGGAAGACGAGCGCGAGCGTCACGGCGGCCACGAGCACGCTCAACGGCTTCGCTTGCGCAAGCGCCGCCGGCCAGTCGCCCAGCGAAGGCCGTTTCGCGAGGCCCAGGATCACGTGCATCTGCGAGGCCATGATCACGAGCGCGGCGGAGTTCTGGAACCCGGCCATCACCGGCGTCGGGATGAACTTCACCACTTTCGCGAGGCGCGCGAGGCCGAACGCGAGCTGGAAGACGCCCGACAGCGCGAGCAACAGGAAGATCGCCGCGGCGATGGAGTCGGGATCGCGGGGCAGCCAGCGCGCGTCGAGGTAGAGGTCCGCGGTGACGGAGGCGATCATGAAGCACACGAGGCTTCGCGGCGCGTAGATCGCCACGCCGCGCGCGCCCACGAGTATCGCCACCAACCCGAGGAAGGCCGCGGCGTAGAGCGCCGCCAGAACGCCTCGGCTCGCGAGCTCCGGCCCGAAGGGCGCGAAGGCGAGAACGCCCAGGCCCATGGACAGCGGAAGCGTCACGACGGCGCCCAGGATCGCGCCCAGGAGGTTGCTTCGCACCGTGCCGCGCCAGGCGGGCGGGAGTGCCGCGAACGCACGGACCTTTTCCTCGAGCGGCGAGACGAAAAGGCGCGAGCGGGGCGAATTCACCCCGCGATTCTACTGCCCGCGCGCTTTTGGGCCCGCTTCAGTCCTGAAGCTGGATGTTGCGTTCCTTCACCAGCTTCTTCATGCGCTCCTGCTCGGTGCGGATCTGCGCGGCGAACTCCTGCGGCGAGTTGCCCACGGGGCGCGCGCCCACGCCTTCCAGCTTGGAGCGCAGCTCTGCATTCGCAAGCGTCTTCTTCATGGCATCGGTGATCTTCGCGACCACGGCGGGCGGCGTGCCTTTCGGCGCGAGCAATCCATACCAAGCCTCGTCCACGAAGCCCTTCAGGCCCGCGTCTTCCATCGTCATGATGTTCGGGTAGCCGGGGATCTTTTGCGGCGAGACCGCGCCGATGCCTTTCAGCTTGCCGCTGTCCACGTGTTGCTTCGAAGACGGGAACTGGTCGAAGAGGATATCCACCTGACCGCCCATCACGTCCGTCATCGCCGGGCCCGATCCCTTGTAGGGCACGTGGATGAGTTTCGTGCCCGAGTACGCCTGGAACGACTCGCCCAGCATGTGGTTGATGCTGCCTACGCCCGAGCTCGCGTACGAGTACTTGCCGGGACTCGCCTTCAGCACCGCGATGAATTCCTTCAGGTCCTTCGCGGGGAACGACGGCGTCACCGTGATGATGTTCGGCATCGAGGCGATGTTCGTGATCGGCACGAAGTTGTCGAGCGTGTATTGCGGGTTCGGATGCGCCGCCGGGTACACGATCATCGTGCTCACGGTCGCGATGAGCAGCGTATATCCGTCGGGGTTGGCATTCATGCCCTGCATGGTGCCGAGCGCGCCCGCGGCGCCGCCCACGTTCTCCACCACGACCGTCTGGCCAAGCTCCTTGCGCAGCTGCTCAGCGGTGAGGCGCGCGATGATGTCGGTGCTTCCACCGGCGGAGAAGGGCACGATCAGCTTGATCGTGCGCGTGGGATACGACTGCGCCCAAGCCGAAGCGGCGACGGCGCACGTGGCGGCGGCTATGAGGGTCTTCCAGGTTTTCATCGGTCCTCCTTGCGAGGGGATTGCGGCCGTATTTTAGTCAATGCAGCTTCACCTTCGGTTCCACCTGGCTGCGGATCATTCGCGCGAGGGTGTCGAGCGCCATGCGCCAGAAACCGTGCAGTGCCCACAGGTGCTGCCTGTAAAGCGAGATGTAGAAGAGCTTGGCGAGGTAGCCCTCGACGCGGAATTTCTCGCTCGCGACGAAGCCCATGAGCTGGCCGATGGTGTCGTAGTGCCCCAGCGACACCAGCGAGCCGAAGTCGCGATAGCGATAGGGCCGCGGTGATTTGAGCAGCGTCGTGACCAGGTGCGAGGATTGCTGGTGCGCGGCCTGCGCGCGCGGCGGCACGGTGCGGCCCTCGACCCAGGGCGCCGCGGCGCAGTCGCCGATCGCGTAGATGTCGTCGTCGCGCGTGGTCTGCAGCGTGGGCTTCACCACGAGCTGGTTCAGGCGATTCGACTCGAGGCCGCCCAGGTCCTTCAGCACCTCGGGGCATCGGATGCCCGCGGCCCACACCGTGAAATCGCCGCGCACGAGCTTGCCCGAGGCGGTGCGCACGCCTTCCGCGGTGACTTCCACCGCCTTGTCGCCGGTGTAGACCGCGACGTCGAGGTCCTTCAGCACGCCGAGCGTTCCTTCGGCGATGTGATCGGGCAACCCCGGCAGGATGCGGGGTCCCGCTTCGACGATGGAAAGGCGGATCTGCCGGGCCGGATCGAAATTCTCCAGGCCGTATGCCGCGAGCACGCGCACGGTGTTGTGCAGCTCGGCGGCGAGCTCCACGCCGGTCGCGCCCGCGCCCACGATGGCGATGTCGAGCACGCGCCCGTCGTTGGCGAAATTCGTATGGAAGCACGCGTTCACGAGGCGGCGGTGGAAAAGGTGGGCCTGCCATGCGTTGTCGAGGGTGAAGGCGTGCTCGCGCACGCCGGGCGTGTTGAAGTCGTTGGACTCGCAGCCGATCGCGATCACCAGCTGGTCGTACGGCACGCGCCGCTCCGGCAGGATCACCTGGCCCTCGTCATCCTTCACCTGGGCCACGAGGACCTCCTTCGCGGCGCGGTCGAGGCCCGCGAGCGCGCCCAGCACGAAAGTGAAGTTGTGCCAGCGCGCCTGCGCCAGGTAGTCGAGTTGGTGCTGGTGCATGTCCATGCTGCCCGCGGCCACCTCGTGCAGCAGCGGCTTCCACAGGTGCGTGCGGCTGCGATCGACGAGCGTCACGCGCGCGCGCGAACGCTTGCCGTACTTGTCGCCAAGCCGTGTCGCGAGCTCGAGGCCGCCCGCGCCGCCGCCCACGACCACGAGTCGCGGGGCCATCACTCCCCTTTCCCGGCCGCCTTGCCGCCCAGGAAGATCGACGACCAGAGCGCGCTCCACTTGTCCCACTCGTCGAGGGCGATGGCCGGATCGATGAGGCGGTACTGGAACTTGTTGAGCGGGCTGTCCACGGCGCGGCTCACGGGGACGCGGTTGCGCGCCTTGATGATCTCCTGCCCTTCGCGCGAGAGGATGAAATCGGCGAGGAGGCGCGCCGCCTCCGGGTGCGGTGCGCGAGCGGCGACTCCGACCGAGCTGGGCTGGCCGAAGGCGGGCTGCAGCGGCTTCCATTCGATGGGCGCGCCCTTTTCCTTCAGCCGCGCGATTCCCTGCACGTGCGTATCGATGGCGACCTCGATCTCGCCGGCGGCGACCATCTCGGCCATCAGCGTGTGGCCCTTGCGCATGGACGGCTTCTGCCCTGCGAGCCTGCGGTAGTAGGCAAGACCCTGCGATTCACCCATCGCCTTCACGACCGAGGCGAACCACGGGACGTCGTCGTTCTCGAGCGCGAGCTTGCCGGCCCAGCGCGGTTGGAGGAGGTCCGCGTAGTTCCTGGGCACCTCGTTGGGCGCGACGAGATTCGTGTTGTACGACATCACGTAGAGCGTGAGGCGCGTCGGGGCGTAGTAGCCGTGCGCTGGCAGGATCTCCGCCGGCACGTCGGCCACGGCCGGCACCTTCAGGGGAGCCAGCAGCTTCTCGCGGTAGGCGATCTCCACCTGCGCGCCGTCGGTCTCGATCACATCGACGTCGTAGCGGCCGCCGCGCGCTTCGGTGATCGCGCGCTCGGCGACCTTCTCGCCGCTCGCGCGCCACAGGCTCACCTTGATCCCGTGCTTCTTCTCGAAAGCCTCCGTGAGCGGGCGCGAGTCCACGAGCTGCATCGAGGTGTAGAGCGTGACCGCGCCTTCCTTCTTCGCGCGCGCGATCCACGCGGCATCCGGCGGCGCCCCCGCCAGCGCGGCGAGGCAGGCGAGCGCGAGCGCCGCGGCAACGGCGCGCACCTCAGCCCTTCTGCTTCAGCAGCTGCAGCATCGCGGAGAAGAGCTTCGCGTTGGTCGCCACCACGCGTCCGCTTTCGAGGAAACCCTCGTTGCCGTCGAGATCGCCGATGAGCCCGCCCGCTTCGCGCACGAGCAGCGCGCCCGCGGCCATGTCCCACGGCGAAAGGCCGATCTCCCAGAAACCGTCCACGCGTCCGCATGCAACCCATGCGAGGTCGAGCGCCGCGGCGCCGGGCCGGCGGATGCCCGAGGTCGCCTTGGTCACGTTCCTGAACATCGTCAGGTACTGGTCGAGGTGCTCCACCTCGCGGAACGGGAAGCCGGTCGCCATCAGCGCGTCTTCCAGCTTGTCCGTGCGGGTGACGCGGATGCGCCGGTCGTTGAGATACGCGCCCACGCCCTTGCTCGCGGTGAAGAGCTCGTTGCGGTTCGGGTCGTAGACGACGGCCTGGGTGGGCTTGCCCTTGTGCAGCAGGCCGATCGAGACGCAGTACTGGGGAAAGCCGTGCAGGAAGTTCGTGGTGCCGTCGAGCGGGTCGATCACCCAGACGTATTCGGCATCCGTGCCGTGGCTGCCGCTTTCCTCGGCGAGGATTCCGTGCGAGGGATACGTCTCTCGCAGGATCTTGATGATCGCTTCCTCGGCGGCCTCGTCGACCTCGGAGACGAAGTCGTTCTGGCGCTTGCGGCGGACATTGAGCTTGTCGATGTCGAACGACGCGCGGCTGATGAGGGTTCCGGCCTTGCGCGCGGCCTTCACGGCCGTGTTGAGCATCGGGTGCATCAAACGATTTTACTATGGAGGGCATGGACGCCCTTTCGCGCACCCGCGTGGTCCTCGCCCGCCCGAGCCATCCCGGCAACATCGGCGCGGCGGCGCGCGCGATGAAGACCATGGGATTGGTCGACCTGGCGCTCGTGTCGCCGCGCCACTTTCCCGATCCGGACGCAATGGCGATGGCCGCGGGCGCGGCCGACGTGCTCGCCGCCGCTCGCGTGTTCGACACGCTCGAGGGCGCGCTCGCCGATTGCGCGCTCGCCGTGGGCTTCAGCGCTCGCGAGCGCGAGCTTTCGCACGCGCCTTCGACGCTGCGGGATGCGGCGCCATCGCTCATCGAGGCGACCGCGGAAGGACGAGTCGCGCTGGTGTTCGGCAACGAGACCTCGGGGCTGTCCAACGAGGAGCTGTCGCGCTGCCAGCGCTTCGTGGTGATCCCGTCGAACCCCGGCTATGGATCGCTCAACCTGGCGGCCGCGGTGCAGGTCGTGTGCTACGAGCTTTCGGTCGCCGCGCGCGCATTCGCGGCACCGGCCGCGCGCGAGCGTGGTGCCGCATCCGTAGGCGACGTCGAGGGGCTCTTCACGCATCTCGAGAGCGCGGCGGTATCGTCGGGCTTCCTCGATCCGGAGAAACCCGGCCGCTTCATGGAGCGCATGCGCAGGCTCTTCGCGCGCGCGCGCCTCGAGCGCCAGGAGGTGAAACTGTTGCGCGGCCTTCTCGGCGCGCTCGAAAAGAAGAAGCGGCGCTAGTCCGCGGCGGCTTCGCGCGTCGCGGGCGGCGGGGCGATCTGCAGCGCGAGGATCGACATCGCGGAGACGACGAGCGCGCCCGAGACGAACGCGGAGCGAAGTCCCGACGTCTCGACCAGCAGTCCGCCGAGCGCCATTCCCGCGCCCAGTCCACTCACGATGAAACATGAAGACCACGTGAAGGCCTCGGCCGCGTACTTCGCGGGAGCAAGACGGGAGACGAGCACCGATTGCGATGCGATCGACGGCGCGATGAACAGGCCGCAGAAGAACGCCACGATGCCGAAGATCGACGGCTGCAGGAAGATCGCGTGCAGCATGAGCGGGATCGCCATGAGGCCCATGGTGGTCGCGAGCTGCCGCTCGATGCGCATGTTCGGGTGCAGGCCGCCGAAGATGGCGCCGCCCACGGCGCTGCCGATCGAGTTCACGGAGAGCATCACGCCCGCGAGCGCCGGAATGGCGAGCGAGGTGGCGAAGGCCGGATATCCCACCTCGATGATCCCGAAGGCCATGGTGAGGCCGAACGTGGAGATGAAGACGAGCAGCAACCGCGGCTCCGTGAGGGGCCCGAGCATGTGGCGCTCGACGGGCTCGCCGCGCTTGAAGTAGCGCAGCGCCGGCGAGAACGAGAAGATGAATACCGAGGCGATGACGAAGCCGATCACGGTGCCGTAGGCGGTCGTCGCGCCGGCGGTCGCCAGGATGACGGCGATGATCGCCGGCCCGAGGGTGAAGTTGATCTCGATCATCACGGCGTCCAGCGCGAACGCGGTGCGCCGATTCTCCTCGTCGGTGAAGCGGTGCCGCCACGCCGTGCGCGTGAGTGTCGTGATCGGCGTTGCGAATACGCCGGAGAGGGCCGCGAACGCGAGGATCACGGGATACGCCTGGTGCGAAAGCGTGGCCCACATGAGGGCCAGCATCGCGAGCGGCTGGATCGTGCCGGTGACGACGAGGGGCACGCCTCCGCCGTATCGATCGATGATTCGTCCCATGATGGGCGCCGCCGCGGCGAGCGCGATGAGCTGGAAGCCCACGGCCGTCCCCGCGCGCGCGTAATCGCCGAGCTCCTCGCGCAGGAACATGAGCAGCGCGAAGCCGCCCATGCCCACGGGCATGCGCGAGAGCAGGGCGACGAGCAACAGCTTGGGGACGTCGGGTTGGCGAACGAACGCGACGTATTTTTCGAGGAAGCGCTTCACGGTGATTAGTTGATCATTTTACTCGGGAATGCGAGACTAGGCCCATGTTCAGCCGCATTCGCGAAGACATCCGCTGCGTTTTCGAACGCGATCCCGCCGCGCGCTCGGTGTGGGAAGTCGTCACGTGCTATCCGGGCTTCCATGCGCTGCAGATGCACCGCTTCTCGCATGCGTTGTGGCGCATGGGCCTGCGTTGGCTCGCGCGCCTGTCTTCACACATCGCGCGCTTCCTCACCGGCGTCGAGATCCATCCGGGTGCCACCATCGGACGGCGCGTGTTCATCGACCACGGCATGGGTGTCGTGATCGGCGAGACCGCGGAGATCGGCGACGATTGCACGCTCTACCACGGCGTGACGCTGGGCGGCGTCTCGTGGGACAAGGGCAAGCGCCATCCGACGCTCGGCAAGGGCGTGGTCATCGGCGCGGGAGCCAAGATCCTCGGCCCCTTCATCGTCGGCGACGGCGCGAAGGTGGGTTCCAACTCCGTCGTGGTGAAGGCGGTCCCCGCGGGCGCCACGGTGGTCGGCATTCCCGCGCGCGTCGTCGAGCACGCCGCGGAGCTGAAGGAAGGCGCGCGCATGGCGTTCGACGCTTACGCGGTGAGCGCGGACCTGGACGATCCGCTGAACAAGGTGCTGCTCACGCTCGGCACGCGCACCGAGGACATCGACGGGCGCCTGGCGGAGATCCTGCGCCGCCTCGAATCGCTCGAGCACGGCGACGAGCCGCGCCGCGCGGCCGGCGGCCGCGGCTAGCTTCCTACTCGACGCACACCACCCGTCGATCTGGCGGGGCCCCGCCCGGGAGGCAGAAACGCGGCCAAAGGAGGGTGAGTGGACGCATACCACGCCCAACGCAAGCTCCGTGCCGCCACCGAACGTCGACGAAATGGTTTGAACTTCCGTTAAAAGATGCCATCTCCCTGACGATCGTGTGCTTTCCAACAACGCCGCCGCCAACGCTCGTCTTCCGCCTGCATACTTGACTAGATTAGTCGGACTCCCTATACTTGAGTAAATCGCTCAGGTTTGTCCTGGGTGCCCGCCCTCCCGGAGACCGCCAATGAAACTGACCACCAAGGGACGCTTCGCGGTGACTGCGATGCTGGACCTCGCGCTGCACGGCCACGATGGACCGGTCACGCTGGCGGGCATCAGCGAGCGGCAGAAAATTTCCCTTTCATACCTCGAGCAACTCTTCGGGAAGCTTCGCCGGCGCTCCCTCGTGGATAGCGTGCGCGGCCCGGGCGGCGGCTACCAGCTTGCGCGCGACGCCTCGAAAGTCTCCGTCGCCGACATCGTGAGCGCCGTGGAAGAGACGCTGGATTCCACGCAGTGCGGCGGACGCGAGAACTGCCTCGAGAACCAGCGCTGCATGACGCATGACCTGTGGGAAGAACTCAATACGACCGTCTTTGGATTCCTCTCCGGCGTGTCGCTCGCCCAGCTGGTCGAGAAGCAGCGCACCCATCCCGTCTCCGTGGTGCGCCATCCGCGCAGCCACCAAGCCCACCCCGTTTCCGCGTGATGCCATGACGAGCCCCCGGCACCCGATCTATCTCGACTACTCCGCCACCACCCCGGTCGATCCGCGCGTGGCCGAGAAGATGATTCCCTGGCTCACGGAGAACTTCGGCAATCCCGCCTCGCGCAGCCACGGCTACGGCTGGGAAGCCGAGCAGGCGGTCGAGGACGCGCGAGTCGAGGTCGCGAAGCTCGTGAACGCCGACGAGAAGGAGATCATCTGGACCTCGGGCGCCACGGAGTCGGACAACCTCGCCATCAAGGGCGCGGCGCACTTCTACAAGACGAAGGGCAAGCACCTCATCACCATGAAGACCGAGCACAAGGCCGTGCTCGACACGATGCGCGAGCTGGAGCGCGAAGGCTTCGAGGTGACCTACCTGGATCCGCAGCCCGACGGGCTGCTGGACCTGGAGAAATTCAAGGCAGCGATCCGGCCCGACACCATCGTGGTGTCGATCATGCTCGTGAACAACGAGATCGGCGTGATCCAGCCCATCGCCGAGATCGGCGAGATCACGCGCGCGAAGAACATCATCTTCCACGTGGACGCGGCGCAGGCCACCGGCAAGGTCGAGATCGACCTGGCGACGCTCAAGGTGGACCTCATGAGCTTCTCCGCGCACAAGACGTACGGGCCGAAAGGCATCGGCGCGCTCTACGTGCGGCGAAAGCCGCGCGTGCGCCTGGAGGCGCAGATGCACGGCGGCGGGCACGAGAAGGGGCTTCGCTCCGGCACACTCGCCACGCACCAGATCGTCGGCATGGGCGAGGCGTTCCGCCTTGCGCGCCTCGAGATGAAGGCCGAGAACGAGCGAATCCGCATGCTGCGCGACAAGCTGCTCGCGGGCCTGCAGGACATGGAAGAGGTCTACGTGAACGGCGACCTGGACCACCGAGTCCCGCACAACCTCAACGTGAGCTTCAACTTCGTCGAGGGCGAATCGCTCATCATGGGCATCAAGGAGCTCGCGGTCTCGTCGGGATCGGCATGCACATCGGCATCGCTCGAGCCCTCGTACGTGCTGCGCGCGCTGGGCCGCAACGACGAGCTCGCGCACAGCTCGATCCGCTTCACCCTCGGGCGGTTCACGACCGAGAAGGACATCGATTTCGCCGTGAAGGTGCTGCGCGAGCGGATCGGCAAGCTGCGCGAGATGAGCCCGCTGTGGGAGATGTACAAGGACGGCATCGACTTGAATTCGGTGCAATGGGCAGCACATTGAACGGTATGCGGTAGGAGGTTTGCGGTAACCGCCCACCGCCCACCAGAATTACCAGGAGTCACATATGGCATATAGCGACAAGGTCATCGATCACTACGAGAATCCCAGGAACGTCGGCTCGTTCAGGAAAGACGAGGAAGGCGTGGCCACCGGCATGGTGGGCGCCCCCGCGTGCGGCGACGTGATGAAGCTGCAGATCAAGGTCAACAAGCATGGCGTCATCGAGGACGCGAAGTTCAAGACCTACGGCTGCGGCTCGGCCATCGCTTCGTCCTCGCTCGTCACCGAGTGGGTGAAGGGCAAGAGCGTGGACGAGGCCGCGACGATCAGGAACACGCAGATCGCCGAAGAGCTGGCGCTGCCGCCGGTGAAGATCCATTGCTCGATCCTCGCCGAGGACGCCATCAAGGCGGCGATCGCGGACTACCGCAAGAAGTACGGCGGCGAGGCCGACGCCGACAAGAAGGCGGCGGACTGACATGGCGGTCACTCTCACCGATCGCGCCGCGCAGCACGTCCAGCGCTACATCGCCAAGCGCGGCAAGGGCGTGGGCTTGAGGCTGGGCGTTCGCACCACGGGGTGCTCGGGCCTCGCGTACAAGCTGGAGTTCGCCGACGAAGTCCTGCCGGAAGACCAGGCGTTCGAGTCCAACGGTGTTCGCGTGCTCGTCGATCCGAAGAGCCTCGCGTACCTCGAAGGCACGCAGCTCGACTACGTGAAAGAGGGCCTGAACGAGGGCTTCAAGTTCAACAACCCGAACGAGAAGGACCGCTGCGGCTGCGGGGAGTCCTTCAACATCTGAACGATTGGGGCCGGCAGACGGCCCCAATTTCCATGGAATTCGGTAAAAACCACTTCGAGCTGCTCGGACTTCCGGCCCGCTACGCGGTCGATCCCACCTCGCTCGAGCGCGGCTATCGCGAGCTGCAGACGCGCGTGCACCCGGACAAGTTCGCGGCGGGTTCCGAGCCCGAGCGCCGCGTGGCGATGCAGTGGGCGACCCGCGCCAACGAGGCATACCGCACGCTGCGCAATCCCGTCGAACGGGCGCGCTACCTCCTGGGTCTCAAGGGCTACGACACCGAGGAGGAGAGCAACACGGCGATGCCTCCGGACTTCCTGATGCAGCAGATGGAGTGGCGCGAGGCTGTCGCCGAGGCGCGGGCGGCCGCGGATGCGCGCGAACTGAGGCGCCTGCACGGCAGCCTCGCCGATTCGCGCAAGGACATGCTTCGGATGCTCGAGCTCGCCATCGACACCCAGTCGAACTTCGATGCCGGCTGCTCGCTGGTGAGGAAGCTGCGCTTCCTCGACAAGCTCGAGGAAGAGATCGACGAGGCGTTGCAGTAATGGCATTGCTGCAGATCTCGGAGCCCGGTGATGCCCCGGAGCCGCACCAGCGCAAGCTTGCCGTCGGCATCGACCTGGGCACGACGCACTCGCTCGTCGCCACTGTGCGCAGCGGCTCCGCGGAAGTAATCGCCGATGAAGAGGGGCGCGCACTCCTGCCCTCGATCGTGCGCTATGCGCAGGACGGTGGGACCGAAGTGGGCTACGGCGCGCGCGCCACGCAGGCCGACGATCCGGCCAACACCATCGTTTCCGTGAAGCGCTTCATGGGCCGCGGCGTCGCGGATGTCGCGCGTTACGGCGCGCTTCCTTACCGGTTCACCGATACACCCGGAATGCTCAATATCGAGACCGCCGCCGGAGCGCGTTCTCCCGTGCAGGTCTCGGCGGAAATTCTCAAGGTGCTGCGCAAGCGCGCCCAGGAAGCGCTGGGCGGCGAACTCTTCGGCGCCGTGGTGACGGTTCCCGCGTACTTCGACGACTCGCAGCGCCAGGCGACCAAGGACGCGGCAAGGCTCGCGGGTCTCAACGTGCTGCGGCTGCTGAACGAGCCCACGGCCGCGGCGATTGCCTACGGCCTGGATCACGGCTCCGAGGGGACCTTCGCGATCTTCGACCTGGGCGGCGGCACGTTCGACATCTCGATCCTCAGGCTCACGCGCGGCGTCTTCGAAGTGCTCTCCACCAACGGGGACTCGGCGCTCGGCGGCGACGACTTCGACCAGGCGATCGCGATGCATTGGCGAACGCACCACCGGCTTGCCGACGCGCGCGACACGCGGCGCCTGCTGACCGTCGCCCGCGAAGTGAAGGAGCGCCTCTCGTCGGCGGATATTGCCGACGCGCAGGTGATGTTTTCCTACGGCCAGAAACTGCACGTGCACCTCACGAGCGCCGAATTCGAATCCCTCACCGCTTCGCTCGTGCAGAAGACGCTGGCACCCGTGCGCCAGGCGCTTCGCGACGCGAAGCTCAAGACCGCCGACATCGACGGCGTCGTGCTGGTGGGCGGCGCCACGCGCATGCCGCAAATCCAGCGCGCGGTCGAAGGCTTCTTCGGCAAGCCGCCGCTGAACGACCTGGATCCGGACCAGGTCGTGGCCATCGGCGCGGCCATCCAGGCGAACGTTCTCGCGGGCAACCGCGCGCCGGGCGATGACTGGTTGCTGCTCGACGTGATCCCCCTCTCCCTGGGTCTCGAGACGATGGGCGGGCTCGCCGAGCGCGTGATCCCACGCAACTCCACGATTCCCGTGGCGCGCGCGCAGGAGTTCACCACGTTCAAGGACGGCCAGACGGCCATGGCCATCCACGTCGTACAGGGCGATCGCGAGCTCGTTTCCGACAACCGCTCGCTCGCGCGCTTCGAGCTGCGCGGCATCCCGCCGATGGTGGCGGGCGCAGCGCGCATCGTGGTCACCTTCCAGGTGGACGCCGACGGGCTGCTCTCGGTATCCGCGCGCGAGCAGACCACCGGCGCGCAATCCTCCATCGTGGTGAAGCCTTCGTACGGCCTCTCGGACGACGAAGTCGCGCGCATGCTGCAGGAGAGCTTCTCGCACGCGACCGAGGATCGAGATGCGCGCGCGCTCGCCGAGCAGCGCGTGGATGCCGAATCGCTGCTGGGCGCGCTGCGCGCCGCACTTGAGTCCGACGCAAGCCTGCTCTCGCGGGAAGAGCGCACCGTGCTCGAACGCGGCATGGCCGATGTCGAGAAGGCCTGGTCGGGACGCGACCATCGCGCGCTCAAGGCCGCGATCGAGTCGCTCAACCGCGCGAGCGAGCCCTTCGCGGCGCGCCGCATGGACCGCGCCGTATCGGGGGCCCTCGCCGGCCGCACGCTCGACCAGGTCGCGCGCAAGTGACGAAGCTCACGGTGCTTCCCCACGACACGCTGTGCCCGGAAGGCATGCAGATCGAGGCCACGCCCGGCGCCTCCGTCTGCGACACGCTGCTTTCCAACGGCATCGAGATCGAGCACGCGTGCGAGAAGAGCTGCGCGTGCACGACCTGCCATGTGATCGTGCGCGAGGGCTACGAATCGCTCGATCCCCCCACGGAGAAGGAAGACGATCTCCTCGACAAGGCGTGGGGCCTGGAGCTCACCTCGCGCCTGTCCTGCCAGGCGCGGATGAAGGACGCGCCGGTCACTGTCGAGATTCCCAGGTACACGATCAATCAAGTGTCGGAATCGAAAAAATGAGAGATTCGAAATGAAGTGGACCGACACGCGCGAGATCGCGATCGCGCTCGCGGAGAAACTCCCCGACGTGGACCCGGAGCGCGTGAACTTCGTGGACCTGCGCAACTGGGTGCTGCAGCTCGACGGCTTCGACGACGACCCGAAACGCTCCGGCGAGAAGGTCCTCGAGGCGATCCAGGCCATGTGGATCGAGGAAGCCGGATGAGCGAGCCCGTCCGCGTCGATCTCGCCCGGCTGCGCTACTTCGTCGCTTCGGCCTTCGAGGCCGTCGGGATGCCCGCCGCCGACGCGCGCATCGTGGGAACGCTGATGGCCGAGGCCGACCTGCAGGGTTCCGACGGGCACGGCGTGATCCGGCTGCCGCAGTATGTGAAGCGCATCCGGGCCGGGGGCGTGAACCTCCAGCCGAACATCCAGGTGATCCGCGAGCGCGCCGGCATGGCATTGATCCACGGCGACAACGCGATGGGCCATCTGGTGATGAAGCGCGCCGCCGAGCTCGCGATCGAGAAGGCGCGCGATGCAGGCGTTGCGTGGGTAGGCGCGCAGTGGAGCAACCACGCGGGACCCGCCTCGCTCTACGCGAAGATGCCGCTCGCGCACGACATGATCGGGCTCTACTTCGCGGTGGGCAACGCGAACCATCTCCCGCCGTGGGGCGGGCTCGACATGCTCCTGTCCACCAACCCGATCGCCGCTGCGATCCCCGCGGGCGAAGAGCCGCCCATCGTCCTGGACATGGCCACCACCGTCGCCGCCTACGGCAAGGTGAAGGCGAAGGCGCAGCGCGGCGAGCTGATGCCGGAGGGGTGGATGATCGACCGCGAGGGCAAGCCGCTCACCGATCCGAAGCGCGCGAACGAAGGGGTCCTGCTGCCCATCGGCGGGTACAAGGGCTATGGCCTCGCGCTGGTGGTGGGACTCATCGCGGGCACGCTGAACCGCGCCGCGATGGGCAAGGACGTGATCGACTTCAACGCCGATGCCGCGAGCCCCACGAACACGGGACAGGCCATCGTTGCGATCGATCCTTCCGCGTTCGGCGACATCGGTGAATTCAAGAAGGCCGTGGACACCGTGATTCGCGACCTGCACGCATCGGAACGCATCCCGGGCGTGGATCGCATCCGCGTCCCGGGTGAGCGAAGCCACGAGCTTGCCGCGCAGCAGCGCGCCTCTGGCATCGCCATCGCGGCCGCGCTCATGCAAACTCTCGACCGTCTCGCCGAAGAGCTCGAAATCGCCCCGTTGCGTACGAACTGAAAGGGAAAAAGCCATGGCCTTCTTGCGCGCCGGAATCGCCGCGCTCTGCCTCGCGGCCGCCACGCACGCCGCAGCACAGGGCTATCCCAACAAGCCGATCCGGATGATCATTCCGCTCGCCGCCGCGAGCGCCGTGGACAACGCGGCGCGCATCGTGACGCAGAAGATGTCGGCCAGCATGGGACAGCCGTTCGTGATCGAGAACGTTCCCGGCGCGGCGGGCCTCATCGGCACCAAGCAGGTCGCGGCCGCGCCCCCCGACGGCTACACGATCGGCGGCTTCAACGACAGCATCATGACGATGCTGCCCAACATGCACGCCAATCCCGGCTGGGACATCCTCAAGGATTTCGAGCCGGTATCGCTGGTGGCGACGATCGAGTGGGGGTTGGTCGCGAACAACGATTCGGGAATAAAGAGCGCCGCGGAGCTCATCGCGCGCGCGAAGGCGAAACCGGGAGAGGTGAACTACGCCTCCGGAGGCAACGGCAGCCCGCAGCACGTGGCGATGGCGCTCTTCGCGTCGCAGGCGGGCGTGACCATGACGCATGTTCCGTACAAGGGCGCGACGCAGGCCGCGCTGGGTGTCGCGGCGGGAGACGTTCCTGTCGCATTGCAGGGACTCGCAACCATCGCGGGACTCGTGCGCGGCGGCAAGCTCAAGCTCATCGGCGTGGGCACGCCGGCCCCGAATGCGGCCTTCCCCGACGTGCCTACCATCGCATCGACCGGCCTTCCCGGGTTCACTTTCCAGTCGTGGTTCACCATCGTCGCGCCCGCGGGAACGCCGAAGGAGATCGTCGCGCGCCTGAACAGCGAGATCCGCAAGGCGCTCGCCGACCCGGGCGTGCAGGCGCAGCTGAAGGACCAGGGCCTCACGCCGCGCGGCAGCTCGCCCGAGGAGCTGGGGCAGGCCACGCGCGAGCAGCTCGCGCGTTACGCGCGACTCTTCAAGGAAGCGAACATCAAGGCGGAGTAGTGCTCGACGGGCCTGGTTCCGGCACCTTGGTCGCATATACCTGAGCGGTGCGAACGACGATCATGCGTCCGGATCACGGCTCGCCATAAATTCCCAGGGAGAAAGACTTGAAAAGATCAATCGCCGCCGTCGCGGCGCTGCTATGCCTCGCGTTCGCCGCCCAGGCCCAGACCCTCGCCGACGTGAAGAAGCGCGGCGCGGTGCGCATCGGCTATTCGGAAACCTCGGTTCCCTTCTCGTTCAAGGACAAGGATGGCGAGCCTGCTGGCTACTCGGTGGAGCTGTGCAAGCGTGTCGCGACCGCGATCGCCACCAACTCAGGCGGCGCGGTGAAGGTGGAGTGGGTGCCGCTCACGCCTGCGACGCGGCTCGACGCCGTCGCCATGGGGAAGGTGGACATGGAGTGCAGCACCACCACGGTCACGCTCGCGCGGCGCGAGAAAGTCGATTTCAGCCTGCCGATATTCGTGGACGCCGCGACCGTGATGGCGCGCGGCGCCTCGGCCAAGACGCTCGCCGACCTGCAGGGCAAGAAGATCGCCGTCGCCGAGGGCACCACGACGCTTGCCGCGCTCGAGAGCGGGCTCGCGAAGCGATTCATCAAGGCCGAAGTCGTGAAGACGAAGACGGTGTCCGATGGGTTCGACCTGCTGAAGGAGGGCAAGGTCGATGCGCTCGCGAGCGACCGCACCGCGCTGGTGGGGACGTTCCTGCGAGCCGGCGGCGCCGAGGGCTTGGGCGTTCTCGGCGAGGACCTTTCCTACGAGCCCTACGCCATCGTGCTGAAAAAAGGCGATGCGGACATGCGCCTCGTGGTCGATCGCGTGCTCGCGCAGATCTACCGCACGGGCGAGATCGAGGCGATCTACACGCGATGGCTCGGACCCCTGGGCGCGCCGTCCGTCGGGCTGATCGGCATGTACCTGCTCAACGGCCTCCCGGAATAGCGCATCGCAACAGGTCGCGTACCTTGCGGAAAAAAAACGGGGTCGGAAGATCCGACCCCACAAGGCGCACGTCAACATATAAGCAGGGCGCGTGCCAGATCGGGCAGCCCTGTTGAATCAACGACTTATGGCCTGGATTCCAATCCCTCGCAGGCCCGGCCGTCTCAGGATTGCGACGCCCGTCGCGGTCCCTGTTCCAAGCCATTGACCCGGAAGGGAAAAACGTGTCGTTGTAGAGCGACAGCTACGCTCTGTCGAGGCGCAGCTACAGGCTATTTCGCGTCCGAGCGCGCTTCGGCCTTGAAGAGCGCCGCCTCGATGCCG
>Ga0209131_1000225_pt1 | contig 41822 bp, 35 predicted proteins | sample GraSoi_2013_40cm_FD_185826 | JGI IMG/M metagenome (GOLD analysis project Ga0209131, IMG submission 185826) | Grasslands soil microbial communities from the Angelo Coastal Reserve, California, USA - Sample 9_17_2013_40cm (SPAdes) (version 2) | ecosystem: Environmental > Terrestrial > Soil >...
CAAGGACCAGGGCCGGAATCTGACGGCGATGATCAGCGTCGCCGTCGGCGGGCTCTCGCGGCCGGAAAAAATCGTGCTCGCGGTCCGCCAGCTCGGCCGCCGGCACGCCGCCTACGGCGTCCAGCCGCGCCACTACGAGCTCGTCGCGACCGCGCTTCTGTGGATGCTCGAGACTTCACTCGGCGAAGCATTCACGCCGGAAGTGAGATCGGCCTGGGTCGCCGCCTACGATCTTCTCGCCGGCACGATGCAGGAGGCCGCGTGCGCGCCGGCATGACGGCGCGGGAGGCCCGCGCCGCATGAGGATCCTGGTCGTCGACGAGTCGGCGGAGCGCGCGGAGATCCTGCGCGAAGGCCTGCGCCGGGCGGGGCACGAGGTGACTGCTTCACTCACGTCGGCGGTCGCGCTGCTGAAAATGATCGAGGAGCTCGCGCCAGACGTGATCGTCATCGACACCGAATCGCCGAGCCGCGATGTGCTCGAGCACCTCGTCGTCATGAGCCAGCACACGCCGCGCCCGGTGGTCATGTTCGCGACCGATCACGCGCCCGAGACCATCCGCGAGGCGGTGCGCGCCGGCGTTTCGGCGTACGTCGTCGACGGCCTCGATCCGGCCCGCGTGAAGACCATCGTCGACGTCGCCGTGGCGCGCTTCGAGGATTTCCAGGATCTGCGGGCGCAGCTCGCACAGGCCAACCTCAAGCTCTCCGAGCGCAAGCTCGTCGAGCGCGCGAAAGGCATTCTCATGAAGACGCGCGGTCTCGAGGAGGATGCGGCGTACGGCCTGCTGCGTAAATTCGCGATGGACCGCAAGCTGAAAATCGCCGACGTGGCGCAACAGCTCATCGATGCGGCGGAACTCCTTGGTGGTGCATGATGCGAGGTGTTGCACTGCACCAGTGCATGCTCGGTCCTCCGCATTTCTATTAGTCACCTGATTTCTATAGAGATAGCCGGTGGCATGGGGCTTGCGTAGGTAAGGGAGCAGCGGGACGCAACGACGCGTCCTGCATATCGAACAAAGGCGTTCGGTCGATTCGCGAAAGCGGATCCGCCAACGCCTTTTTTATTTGGTCCTGGGAGAAACGTGGATGAGCTTGGACAGACGGGAGTTTCTGAAGAAGGCCGGCGCGGCCGGGGTGGCCAGCATGGTTCCTGAAGCGGTGCGCGTCGGCGCGTGGGCCGCGGGCTCGGACGCGCCCGAGAAAAATGAAGTGAAGATCGGCTTCATTCCGCTCACCGACTGCTCTTCGGTGGTCATGGCCTCGGTCATGGAGTTCGACAAGAAGTACGGCATCAAGATCATTCCCTCCAAGGAAGCGTCCTGGGCCGCGGTGCGCGACAAGCTCGTCAACGGCGAGCTCGACGCCGCGCACGTGCTCTACGGCCTCATCTATGGCGTGCAGATGGGCATCGGCGGGCCGAAGAAGGACATGAACGTCCTGATGAACCTCAACCACAACGGCCAGGCGTTCACGCTCTCGCGCAAGCTCTACGACAAGGGCGTAACGGATGGTTCTTCTTTAAGTAAATTAATCAAGACGGAAAAAGGCGAATACACCTTCGCCCAGACCTTTCCGACCGGCACGCACGCCATGTGGATCTACTACTGGCTGGCGGCGCACGGCATTCATCCGTTCCAGGACGTAAAGGCGATCGTCGTGCCGCCGCCGCAGATGGTGGCCAACATGCGCGTCGGCGCCATGGACGGGTTCTGCGTCGGCGAGCCGTGGAACTACCGCGCCATCATGGACAAGATCGGCTTCACCGCGAACACCACGCAGGATCTCTGGAAGGACCACCCGGAGAAGACGCTCGGCTGCACCGCGGAGTTCACGCAGAAATATCCGAACACGGCGCGCGCGATGACGGCGGCGGTCATCGATGCGGGCCGCTGGATCGACAGCTCGCTCGTCAACCGCCAGAAAACCGCCGAGGTGGTCTCCGACAAGTCCTACGTCAACTGCGAGAAGGACGTGATCGTGGCGCGCATGCTCGGGCGCTACGACAACGGCATCGGCAGGGTGTGGGACGACAAGGACTACATGAAGTTCTACAACGAGGGCTACGTCACCTTCCCGTACCTGTCCGACGGAATGTGGTTCATGACGCAGCACCGGCGCTGGGGGCTTCTCAAGGAGGACCCGGACTACCTCGAGGTGGCGAAGAAGGTGAACCGCATCGACATCTACAAGGATGCGGCGGCGATGACGAAGACACCGCTGCCGAAGGACCCGATGCGCAGCGCGAAGCTGATGGACGGCGTAGTGTGGGACGCGCGCAACGCGAAGACCTACGCCGGCGCCTTCAAGATCAAGGCGGCGTGAATGATGGCGGTCGCCCTCAGGACGGAAGTCAGGAAAGAAGTCCTCTCCCGCGAGAGAATCAGGACCAGCCCGCCGCATCCGGCGGCGGCGGTCCTGGGCGCCAAGGCCGATGCGGCGAAGGCGCGCTTCGAGTCGGGCACGGGCTACAGGCGCGCGAAGGCGCCGCAATGGTTGCTCGACGTGCTCGCGCCGATTGCCGGGCTCGCCGTATTCGTCGGGTTGTGGGCGCTGATCGCGAAGCAGGGCGGCCGCATTCCCGATCCGCTCACCGTGGGCGCCGCGGCGGCGAAAATCTTCGCCGATCCGTTCTACAGCAAGGGGCCGAACGACCAGGGCATCGGCTGGAACGTGCTGTCTTCGCTCAGGCGCGTGGGCATCGGGTTCGGCCTCGCGGCGCTGGTCGGCATCCCGCTGGGCTTCATCGTCGGGCGCTTCCGCTTCGCCTCCGGGATGGCGGCGCCGATCATCGCCATGCTGAAGCCGGTGTCGCCGCTCGCCTGGCTGCCGATCGGTTTGCTGGTGTTCAAGGCGGCGAACCCGGCGGCGATCTACGTGATCTTCGTCTGCAGCCTCTGGCCGATGATCGTCAATACCGCGGTCGGCGTGCGCCAGATCCCCGAGGACTACCTGAACGTGGCGCGCGTGCTGAACCTCTCCGAGTGGAAGGTGTTCACCAAGATCCTGTTCCCCGCGGTGCTGCCCTACATGATCACCGGCGTGCGCCTGTCGATCGGCGTGGCCTGGCTGGTGATCGTGGCCGCCGAGATGCTCACCGGCGGCGTCGGCATCGGCTTCTGGGTGTGGGACGAGTGGAACAACCTGAAGGTCGAGCACATCATCATCGCGATCTTCACCATCGGCGTCGTCGGCCTGCTGCTCGAGCAGGCGCTCGTGCTGCTGACCCGGCGCTTCTCCTACGGCTAGGACCGGACATGGCCGTGGACCCCGGGAAGTACCTGAGCGTCGAATCGGTCGGCATGACCTTCGAGACGAAGAAGGGCGATTTCGTGGCGCTGACCGGCATCGAGCTCGCGATCAGGAAGGGCGAGTTCGTGACGCTGATCGGCCACTCCGGCTGCGGCAAGAGCACGCTGCTCAACCTCGTGGCCGGGCTGCTCAAGCCTACCGCCGGAACCATCCTGCTCGCGCGCAAGCATATCGACGGCCCAGGTCCGGACCGCGGCGTGGTGTTCCAGAACCATTCGCTGCTGCCGTGGCTGACCTGCTTCGAGAATGTGTACCTGGCGGTCGAGCGCGTTTTTTCAGAAAAAAAGGAAAAATTGAAAGAACGAACCCGCTATGTCCTCGATCTAGTTGGCCTGTCTCAGGCCGAACATAAATATCCGAATGAAATCTCGGGCGGCATGAAGCAGCGCGTCGGCATCGCGCGCGCGCTTGCGATCGAGCCGAAGATGCTGCTCCTCGACGAGCCGTTCGGCGCGCTCGACGCGCTCACGCGCGCGACGCTGCAGGACGAGCTGATGCGCATCGTCGACAAGACCGGCGCCACGGTGCTGATGGTGACGCACGACGTGGACGAGGCGGTGCTGCTTTCCGATCGCGTGGTCATGATGACCAACGGCCCCGCGGCCCGGATCGGCGAGATCCTCGAGGTGGCCCTGCCGCGCCCGCGCGAGCGCCTCGCGCTTGCCCACGATCCGCGGTTCATGGACCTGCGCGCGAGGGTGCTCGAGTTCCTCTACGAGAAGCAGGCGCACAAGGCGAAGCTGAAAGCGGCCTGATGCGGTTACCCGAACGATCCCGGTGGCCAGAATGAGCTTCCCGGAAACCGGAAGAGTCTTCCTGATCGGCGCCGGCCCGGGCGATCCCGAGCTGATGACGCTGAAGGCGGCGCGCGCCCTGCACCTCGCCGATATCGTGCTTGTGGACGACCTCGTCAACCGAGGCTGCCTTGCGCACGCGCGCTTCGACGCGAAGGTGATCGAGGTGGGCAAGCGCGGCGGCTGTACATCGACGCCGCAGGTCTTCATCGAGAAGCTCATGATCCAGTACGCCAAGGCGGGCAAAACGGTGGCTCGCCTGAAGGGCGGAGACCCTTTCGTGTTCGGTCGCGGCGGCGAAGAGCTGCAGGCGCTTGCCGCCGAGGGTATCGACGTCGAGATCATTCCCGGGATCACCGCCGGTCTCGGCGCGCCGGCTGCGCTCGGCATCCCGGTCACGCATCGCGGGGTGGCGAGCGGCGTCACCTTCGTGACCGGGCACACGCGCGACGGCGGCGAGCCGAACTGGGAAGCGCTCGCCCGCTCCGGCACGACCCTGGTCGTCTACATGGCGCTGCGGCGCTTGAAGGAAATTTCCCGCGCGTTGATGGCCGCGGGAATGAAGCCCGAAACGCCCGCCTGCGCGATCGAGAACGGCACGCTGAGGAGCCAGCGCGAGGTGATCGGCACGCTCGACGGCCTTGCGAACGATGTCGTGAATGAAGCGATCGGCAGCCCGGCGATCGTGGTGATCGGCGATGTCGTTCGTTTCTCCAGAGTCAAGATCGTCCTGCCGGCGCGGCGCGCCGCATGACCGAGCGCCTGAAAGTCGTCGTCATCGGCAACGGCATGGTCGGCCAGCGCTTCCTCGAGCAGCTCGTCGCGCGCGGCCGGGAGAAGGCGGTGGATTTCGACATCACCACCTTCTGCGAGGAGCCGCGCCCGGCGTACGACCGCGTGCAGCTCACCAGCTATTTTTCCGGCAAGAGCGCCGCCGACCTCAGCCTCGTGACGCGGAGCTTTTTCAAGGACGCCGAGATGACGCTGCGGCTGAACGACGGCGTGCTCGCGGTCGATCCGGTCAGGAAGGTCGTGCGCTCGGCGCGCTACCGCGAGGTTTCCTACGACAAGCTCGTGTTCGCCACCGGCTCCTATCCGTTCGTGCCGCCGGTGCCGGGCAAGGACCGGCGCGATTGCTTCGTCTACCGCACGATCGAGGACCTCGAGGTCATCGCCGCCGCGGCGCAGCGGACGAAGGTCGGCGTGGTGATCGGCGGCGGGCTGCTCGGGCTGGAAGCCGCCAAGGCGCTCAAGGACCTCGGGCTCGAGACGCACATCGTCGAGTTCGCGCAGCGCCTGATGGCGGTGCAGCTCGACGACTCCGCGGGCCGGCTCCTGCGGCGCAAGATCGAGGCGCTGGGCGCAAAGGTCCACCTTCAGAAGCACACGAAGGAGATCGCAGAGGGCACCGAGCGAAGGCAGAAGCTGGTTTTCGCCGACGGCACCAGCCTCGAAACGGACCTGATCGTCTTCTCGGCGGGAATCCGTCCGCGCGACGAGCTGGCGCGGGCGGCCGGGCTCGCGGTCGGCGAGCGTGGCGGTATCCAGATCGACTCGCATTGCCGGACCGCCAATCCGGACATCTACGCGATCGGCGAATGCGCGCTGTGGGAAGGACGCACCTTCGGCCTCGTCGCGCCGGGCTACCAGATGGCCGAAGTCGCCGCGCGGCATCTCACGGGCGAGGATCATGTGCGGTTTCTCGGCGCGGACATGAGCACCAAGCTGAAGCTCATGGGCGTCGACGTGGCTTCCATCGGCGACGCGCACGGCACGACGCCGAACGCGCTCAACTATGTATTCACGGATGAAGCGGCCGGCGTTTACAAGAAGCTGGTCGTCTCCCCGGACAGGAAATACGTGCTCGGCGCGATCCTGCTCGGTGACGCCTCCGACTACGGCACGCTCCTGCAGATGGCGCTGAATCCGCTGCCGCTGCCCGAGCATCCCGAGGATCTGATCCTGCCCGCGCGGGCCGGTTCGGGCAAAGGCATCGGCGTCGACCTGCTGCCGGGCAGCGCCCTGATCTGCTCCTGCAACAACGTCTCCAAGGAAAGAATATGCGAGGCCGTGAGCGCGGGCTGCGCCAGCCTCGCCGCCCTCAAGAAAGAAACGAAGGCGGGCACCAGCTGCGGCGGCTGCGCCCCGCTCGCGAAGCAGATCCTCGACGCGGAGATGAAGAAGCGCGGCTTCTCGGTGAACAACCATCTGTGCGAGCACTTTCCGCACTCGCGCCAGGAGCTGTTCCATCTCGTAAAAATCGGAAATCTGAGAACTTTCGACTCGTTGATCGCAAAGCACGGCCGGGGCCGGGGCTGCGACATCTGCAAGCCGGCGGTGGCCTCCATCCTCGCTTCCTGCTGGAACGAGATGATCCTCAAGCCGGAGCACGCGCCGCTGCAGGACACGAACGACCGCTTCCTCGCCAACATGCAGAAGGACGGCACCTATTCGATCGTGCCGCGCGTGCCCGGCGGCGAGATCGCGCCGGAGAAGCTGATCGTGCTCGGCGAGGTGGCGAAGAAGTTCGGCCTCTACACGAAGATCACCGGCGCGCAGCGCATCGATCTGCTCGGCGCGCGCGTCGAGCAGCTGCCGCTGATCTGGCGCGAGCTGGTGGATGCGGGCTTCGAATCCGGTCACGCCTATGGGAAAGCATTGCGGACAGTAAAGTCCTGTGTCGGCAGCACCTGGTGCCGCTATGGGGTGCAGGACTCCGTGACGACGGCGATCAGCATCGAGAACCGCTACCGCGGCCTGCGCGCGCCGCACAAGCTGAAGATGGCGGTGTCCGGCTGCACGCGCGAATGCGCGGAGGCGCAGAGCAAGGACGTCGGCATCATCGCCACCGAGAAGGGCTGGAACCTGTACGTGTGCGGCAACGGCGGCATGAAGCCGCGGCATGCCGATTTGCTTGCGAAAGACCTGAGCGATAAAGAGCTGATTCGATACATCGACCGCTTCCTGATGCTCTACATCCGCACCGGCGATCGCCTGCAGCGCACCAGCGTCTGGCTGGAGAACCTCGAGGGCGGCATCGACTACGTTCGCAAGGTGGTCTGCGAGGATGCGCTCGGCATCGGCGCCGAGCTCGAGGCCGAGATGCAGAAGCTCGCCGACAGCTACGAATGCGAATGGAAGAACGCGATCGGGGATCCCGAGGTCCTCAAGCGCTTCCGCCACTTCGTGAACAGCGACGCCCCCGATTCGAATGTCGTCTTCGTCGCCGAGCGCGGCCAGATCCGGCCGGCGCGCTCCGAGGAGCGGGAAGTTGAAGCCGCATAAGATCTGCAAGCTCGCGGATATCGTGCCGAACACCGGCGTGTGCGCGCTGGTGGGAGGCGAGCAGGTTGCGATCTTCAGGCTGGATAACGACGCCGTTCACGCGGTAGGCAATCTCGATCCCTTCTCGCGCGCCAACGTCATCTCGCGCGGGATCGTGGGCGATCTGAAGGGCGAGCTGGTCGTCGCCTCGCCGATCTACAAGCAGCACTTCAGCCTTGCCTCCGGCCGCTGCCTCGAAGACGTCTCGGTGCGCATCCCGGTGTATGCCGCGCGGGTCGAGGACGGTTTCGTGTGGGTCGAGCCCCGGCGCGAGGTCGCGACGACCTGCTGCTACTGCGGCATCGGCTGCGGCGTCCTCGCCTCGGTCTGCGGCGACGCGATCGTTTCCGTGAGGGGCGATCCGAAGCATCCGGCGAACTTCGGCCGCCTGTGCACCAAGGGCCTGTCGCTGCACAAGGCCGATCCTTCGTTCCGGGGTCTGTTCCCGGAGATAAACGACGAGCGCAAGTCCTGGGATGAGACGCTCGCGTACCTCGCCGGGCGGTTCGCGGACACGATTGCGCGGCACGGCCCCGATTCGGTCGCGTTCTATGTGTCGGGCCAGTTCCTCACCGAGGACTACTACGCGTTCAACAAGCTCGCGAAGGGCCTCATCGGGACCAACAACATCGACACGAACTCGCGTCTTTGCATGGCGTCGGCGGTGGCCGGCTACAAGCAGACGCTGGGCGCCGATGCGCCGCCCGCCTGCTACGAGGACATCGATCACGCGGGATGCGTCTTCATCGCGGGCAGCAACACCGCGTGGGCGCATCCGGTGCTCTACAGGAGGATCGAGAGCGCCGGTCCCGGGCATCTGATCGTCGTCGATCCTCGCCGGACCGAAACGGCGCGCGCGGCCAGCCTGCACCTGCAGATCGCGCCGGGCACCGATGTCGCGCTCTTCAACGGCATGCTGCACGTGATCCTGCGGGAGGGCTGGCACGACGAGGGCTACATCCGGCGGCACACCGAAGGCTTCGACGGCCTTCTTTCGACCGTCAAGGAATTCACTCCGCAAAACACCGGCGCGCTGTGCGGTATCGAGCCGAAACAGGTCGTGGAGGCGGCAAACCTGTTTGCGCGCTCGCGCTCGACCCTTTCGCTCTACTGCCAGGGGCTGAATCAATCGTCGAGCGGAACGGCGAAGAATGCGGCGCTCATCAACCTGCATCTCGCTACCGCGCAGATCGGCCGGCCGGGTGCGGGGCCGTTCAGCCTGACGGGCCAGCCCAACGCCATGGGCGGACGCGAGGTCGGCGGCATGGCCAATCTGCTTTCCGCTCATAGAGACCTTTCCAACCCGGCTCATCGCGAAGAGGTTGCTAAATTCTGGGATGTCGACGAAGTCCCCTCGAAGCCCGGAAAAACCGCGGTCGAGATGTTCGAGGCCGTGCGCGCCGGCGAGATCAAGATCTTATGGATCGCCTGCACGAACCCCGCGCAATCGCTTCCCGACCAGACGCTGGTGCACGAAGCCCTCGAGCGCGCGGAGCTGGTGATCGTGCAGGACGCCTATCGCGACACCGAGACGGCCGCCTTCGCCGACGTCTTCCTTCCGGCCGCCGGTTGGGGCGAGAAGGAAGGCACCATGACCAATTCCGAGCGGCGCATCTCGCGCGTGCGCGCCGCGGTGCGGCCGCCGGGCGAAGCGCGCGAGGATTGGCGCATTGCAGTCGAATTCTCGAAAAAGCTTTCTCTTCCGGGGAAGAAGAAAAATTTGTTGAACTACCAAAAAGCCGAGGACCTCTTCAACGAGCATCGCGAGACGACGCGCGGGCGCGACCTCGACATCACCGGCCTTTCCTACGCGCTGCTCGACGCGCTCGGCCCCCAGCAGTGGCCGTTTCCCGAGAACGCGAAGGAGGGCAAAAAGCGCCTCTACGAGGACGGCGTGTTTCCGACCGCGTCGGGACGCGCGCGCTTCGTGCCGACACCGTACCGGCCGGTCGCCGAGGACACGGACGGGAGCTATCCGCTGCGCCTGACCACCGGGCGGCTGCGCGACCAGTGGCACACGATGAGCCGGACCGGGACGATCGCGGGCCTCTTCGCGCACGAGCCCGAGCCGCGCCTGACGATGCATCCGGAGGACCTGGCTCGCCTCGGCCTGGCCCAGTCCGATCTCGTGAAAGTCAGCTCGCGGCGCGGCCACCTCTATCTCAAGCCGGCCGCGGATCCGGACTTGCGCCGCGGCATGGTTTTCGCGCCGATGCACTGGGGCGCGCGCTTCCTCGGGGGCGAGGGCCGGCGCGGCATCAACGAGCTCACGCTCGGCGCGCTCGATCCCGCGTCGCGGCAGCCCGAGCTCAAGCACTGCGCGGTGAAGGTCGAGCGCGCGAACCTGCCTTGGCGGTTCGAGGCCTCCGGCGGCTCGGCCGACATCGCTTCATTGATGAAGCGTCTCGAGCCGTTCATGCAGGCGGTTCCCTACGCCGTGCGTACGCTTGTCGGACGGGAACGGCCCGGTGTGCGCCTCATGCTTGCGGCCCAGACGGCTCCGCCGAAAGAGGTGCTGAAAGCGATCGAGGCCGCGTTCCAGCAGGATGGCGGCGAGATCGTGCCGGACGAGGACAGCGGGCGCGGCCGCACGCTTTGCAACTGTTTCGACGTGGCCGAGGCCGAGATCGATGCCTTCCTCGCGAGATCGAATTCGCCTCGGTCGAATTCGCTGCAGGAGCTCCAGGCCAGCCTGAAGTGCGGCACGAACTGCGGATCCTGCCTCCCGGAGGTGAGACGCAGGATCGCCGCCTGAATCAGCTGCTCAGGACTTTTCTTCTTCCTCTTTCTTGCGGCCGAGCAGCGCGCCGACGAAGCCCACCAGGGACTTGCGCTGGCGATGCTGGATGACCGGCGCCGGCCGGTTCGGATCGGCGGGGCGCGGCTGCTGATGGTCGCGCGGCTCCGAATACTGCGGCTCCGAGCGGCGCGGATCCCACTGCTGCTGGCGCGAGCTGCGCGCCTGCGAGCGGTGCTGCTGCGGGCCGCGCTGGGCGGGATTCCTGCCGCCACCGCGCCTGCCCCGGTCGTTTCTTCCTCCGCCATTCCTGCCGTCCGGACGTGCGCCCTGGGGACGGCGCCCGTCGTTGCGACCGGGCTGCTGCTGCACGGGAGGCACGCTCTCGCCTTCTTCCAGCATCCGGGCGCGCGCTTCGCGGATCTGCTGGTCGCGATGGGACTCGAGCGTGTCGTGGGATGGCGGCACGTTGCCGTCGTGGCGCGGCTGCGGGCCGCGCTGCTGGAAATTCTGCGGGCCCCGCTGTTGTCCGCGGGGTTGTCCCTGTCCGCGCTGCTGTCCATTGGCGCGCTGCGGCTGGCCGCCATGCCTGCCTTGCGGCGGCTGGTTGCCTCGACCCTGTTGGTTGCCAGCTTGCCCGCCGCCGCTGTTGCCGCGGCCTTGCGGCTGCCCGGCTCCACGTCCCTGTTGCGGCCGGCGATTGCGCTGCTGCGACTGCGGCCTGCGCTGCTCGGCGTCGTCGCGCACGAGCTGCGCGCTGCCCGGCTCGAAGCCGGCGACGATGCGCTGCTCGACCTTGCGGTTCATCAGGCGCTCGATGGCCGCGAGTAGCGGCCGGTCTTCGTGGCTGACCAGCGAGACTGCCTCGCCTTCGCTGCCCGCGCGGCCGGTGCGGCCGATGCGGTGGATGTAGTCCTCGGAGACGTGCGGCAGGTCGAAGTTGACGACGTGCGGCAGGGCCTCGATGTCGAGGCCGCGCGCCGCGATGTCGGTGGCGACGAGGACGCGCATCGAGCCTTCCTTGAACTGCGCGAGCGCCTTGGTGCGCGCGTTCTGGCTCTTGTTGCCGTGGATCGCGTCGGCCTCGACGCCGTTGCGGGTGAGCTGCTCGGCGAGGCGGTTCGCGCCGTGCTTCGTCTTGACGAACACCAGCACCTGCTTCCAGTCGTTCGACTTCACGAGGTGCGCGAGCAGCTCGCGCTTGCGCCCGGCGTCGACCGGATGCGCGACCTGCGCCACCAGCTCGATGGGGGTATTGCGGCGCGCGACCTCGACCGTGACCGGGTCCTTCATGAAGGAGCCAGAGAGCTTGCGGATCTCCTCCGGAAACGTGGCCGAGAACAGCAGGTTCTGGCGCTGCGTCGGCAGCAGGGCGAGGATCTTGCGGATGTCGTGGATGAAGCCCATGTCGAGCATCCGGTCGGCTTCGTCGAGCACCAGGATCTCGACCTGGCGCAGGTCGACCGTCTTCTGCTCCACGTGGTCGAGCAGGCGGCCGGGCGTGGCGACCAGGACGTCGACGCCGCGGCGCAGCGCGTCGACCTGCGGCTGCATGCCGACACCGCCGTAGACCAGGCTGGATTTCAGCTTCACGTACTTGCCGTAGTTGCGCACGCTTTCTTCCACCTGCGCGGCGAGCTCGCGGGTCGGCGTGACGATCAGCGCGCGAACCGGGTGGCGGGCCGGGGAAAAGCTGGCCGATTCCTTGCCGGCGAGCCGCTGTAGCAGCGGCAGGGTGAAGCCGGCGGTCTTGCCGGTGCCCGTCTGCGCGGCGCCGAGAAGGTCTCGACCTGCGAGGACGACGGGAATGGCTTGGATCTGGATCGGGGTGGGCTCGGTATAGCCCTGCTCGGCAACTGCGCGGAGCAGCTCGGCCGAGAGGCCGAGTGAATCGAACGACGTAGTAATGAGTTTCTCCTGCACTCGGCCTGGGAAGGGGGAGACCCTTCGACCGGTTCAGGCAGATGCGATTTTTAGCTTGTTATTGCCGGCCCAGGATGGGCTGGGGTAACGACTGAAACGCTAACCGGAGATATGCGTTGCAGAAAGCTGAGCCGCAGTATACAGCATCCGGAATTAGGGCATTGCCTGCCGGTTTTGGCCGGGGTAACGTGGGTCGGGGAGGGGGATCGGGTGGCTGACCTGTCCGCTTTTACGGCCGCGCCTCGAAAGAGGCTGTCGGCCGCGTTAGTGGATTTCATGCTGGCGGGCCTGGCGGCGGCGCTCATCTATGCGCTGGCGGAGGAGGCGGGCCATCGGCTGAACTTCGAAATTCTCTTCGGGGTGGCTTTCTTCGTCTATCACTGCGCCTTCCTGCACTTTTTGGCCGGCCAGTCGCCCGGGCGGCACCTCTTCGATATCGCCGTGATCTCGGCGCAGGGTGCCGACCTGCAGCCGTGGCAGGCGATCGCGCGCAGCCTGCTTCGCCCGGCCTTGATCGCCGCCGCCTCGGTTTCGACGCATCCGGCCGGCCGGCTCGAGCTCAGCGCTCCCGCCGTGACCGTGGTCCTCGCCCTGGAGCTCGGGCTGCTGTTCTCGCTGCGCTCCCGGAGGACGCTCGCCGACCTCGTCGCTGGCACGCTGGTGGTGAACACGCCCCCGCTGCAGCCGCACCGCGCTCCGGCGGCGCCGATGTACAGCGCCCGCGATGCGGAGTTCGGCTACGCGCCGCGAAAGCCGAAGTGAATCGCCCTTGGTGAACGACAAATAGATGCGCTACGCGGGATTCTGGCCTCGGTTGGCAGCCGGCCTTGTTGACATGCTGGTGATGGCGCCCTTTATCGCCGTGACGTTCTGGGGCCTGTCAGCGTCGCGGAATATCGCGCTAGCGCTAGAAGTGCCGATGGCGCTGCTGTTCGCTTTCTACGGCATCTATTTCGTCGGGCGATGGGGGCAGACGATCGGGAAGATGGCGCTGGGGATCAAAGTGGTGGGTCTCGACGGCACGGAGCCAGGCTTCAGGCGTGCCTTCTACCGTTACTCCGTCGAGCTCGGTTTTTCCGTCCTCATGACCGCGACGACGGTCTATTCGCTGTTCGCGATTCCCGCCGCCGAATACGATGCCCTCGGCTTCGAAGGCAAAATGATCCTGATGGGCGAGGCCACACCGTCATGGAGTCGCGTGACGGACATCCTCTACTGGGCATGGGTCGGGAGCGAGCTGGTCGTCCTTCTTCTCAACGAGAAGCGCCGGGCGTTGCATGATTTTATTGCCGGGACCGTCGTAATCCATACTGAAAGACCGGCCGTCCAGGCCTCATCACCCGGTTGAACTTCTGGACCGCATGAACTCGCTAAGCGCGACGCAGGTGTGGCTCGCGCTTTTGCCGGCTTTCTCGGGCGCGCCCTGGAAGACGATCCGGCCGCCGCCGCCGCCGCCCTCGGGGCCGAGGTCGAGGATCCAGTCGGCTTCCGCGATGACGTCGAGGTTGTGCTCGATCACGACGACGGTGTTGCCGGCGTCGACGAGGCGATGGAGCACGCGGATGAGCTTCTCCACGTCCGCCATGTGCAATCCCACGGTCGGCTCGTCGAGGACGTAGAGGGTCTTCACGGCGCTGGTCTTCGAGAGCTCGTAAACGAGCTTGATGCGCTGCGCCTCGCCGCCCGACAGCGTCGGGCTTTGCTGGCCGAGCGTGAGGTAGCCGAGGCCCACGTCCTGCAGCAGGCGCAGGCAGCGATGGATCGAGGCGTGCGCGGGGAAGAATTCCACCGCCTCGTCGACGCTCATCGCGAGCACCTCGCCGGCGCTCTTGCCGCGCAGCTTCATGGTGAGCGTCTCCGGGTTGAAGCGCGCGCCGCCGCAGGCCTCGCAGGTCACCTTGACGTCGGGGAGGAAGGACATCTCGATCTTCTTCTGGCCCTGGCCCTCGCATTCCTCGCAGCGGCCGCCGGAGGTGTTGAACGAGAAGCGGCTCGCGCTCCAGCCGCGCATGCGCGCCTCGGTGGTATCGGCGAAGAGCTTGCGGATGTTGTCCCAGAAGCCGACGTACGTGGCGGGGCAGGAGCGCGGGGTCTTGCCGATCGGCGTCTGGTCCACTTCCAGTACCCGCTCGACCTGCTTACCGCCTTTGATCGCCTTGCAGCCGATGGACGCTTTCTCTACGAGGGATTCGAAAAGCACATCGCGCGCGAGCGTCGATTTGCCGGACCCGGAGACGCCGGTGACGAGCGTCAGCCGCTCGAGCGGGATCCTCGCGTTGGCGTTCTTGAGATTGTGCAGGGTCGCGCCCTGGATCTCGATGAATGAATTTTTGTTCGAGACCGGGCGCCGCGGCTGCAACGGGTGCCTCAACGGCTTTTTCAGGAAACGCCCGGTCAGCGACTCCGGGTTCTTCATCAGGTCGTCTGCGCTGCCCTCGGCGGTCACGTAGCCGCCGAGCTTGCCCGCGCCCGGGCCGAGGTCGATCACGTGCTGCGCGCGCCGGATGGTCTCCTCGTCGTGCTCCACCACCACCAGCGAGTTGCCTTTCGCCTCGAGCTTCTCGAGGACGTCGAGCAGGATGCGGTTGTCGCGGTGGTGCAGGCCGATGGTGGGCTCGTCGAGGATGTAGCACACGCCGCGCAGGTTGGAGCCGAGCTGCGCGGCGAGCCGGATGCGCTGCGCTTCGCCGCCGGAGAGCGTCGGCGCGGAGCGATCGAGCGTCAGGTAGCCCAGCCCCACGTCGCCGAGAAAGCCGAGGCGCGATTTCAGCTCGGGCACGAGGTCGCGCGCGATATCCGCTTCTCTGCCTTTCAAAGTTTTTTCTTGAAAAATATTCTTTAAATCAAAAATTGGCAGAGCGCAGTAGTCGGCGATCGATTTTCCGTGCCAGAGCACCGCCAGCGCTTCGGGATTGAGGCGCTTGCCTTCGCAGCCCTCGCAGGTCCGGTCGACCTCCAGCCACTCGATCCAGGAATCGAGCACGTTGTCCTCGGCGCCGGTGCGCGCGCGCTCGTCGGTCCACTCCACCTCCTTGATGTCGAGCCCGGTGCCGTAGCAGGCCGCGCACCAGCCGTGCTTGGAGTTGTAGGAGAACAGGCGCGGATCGAGCTCCGCGAAGCTGCGGCCGCACGAGCGGCAGGATCGCTTGGTGGAGAACACCTGGATGTCCTTCCCGCGCATGTTCCCTGTCTGGATGTGGACCACGCCTTTGCCGAACTCGAGGGCCTTCGCCAGCCGCTCGCGCAGCTCCTTCTCGCTGCGCGGGCCGACCTTCACGTAGCCCACCGGCAGCTCGATGCTGTGCTCCTTGAACCGGTCGATGCGCGGGAACGGGCGCACCGGCAGCAATGTGCCGTCGACGCGCAGCTGCTTGTAGCCTTTCGACGCCGCCCATTTGGCGAGGTCGGTGTACACGCCTTTGCGGTTCACGACGAGCGGCGCCAGGATTACGATGGTCTGTCCGCGGTACTCGCGCAGCAGGCGCGCCGCGATCGCGTCCTCGCTCTGCGGCTCGATCGGCACCTCGCAATCGGGGCAGTACTGGGTGCCGAGCTTCACGAAGAGCAGGCGCAGGAAGTGATGCACTTCGGTGAGCGTGCCGACGGTCGACTTGCGCCCGCCGCGGCTGGTGCGCTGCTCGATCGCCACCGTCGGCGGGATGCCGAAGATCGCGTCGACGTCGGGGCGCGAGGCGGCCTGGACGAATTGGCGCGCGTACGCATTGAGCGATTCCAGGTAGCGGCGCTGGCCCTCGGCGAACAGGATGTCGAAGGCGAGCGTCGACTTGCCCGAGCCGGAAACGCCGGTCACCACCGTGAAGCGCCCGCGCGGGATCTCGACGTCGATGTTCTTGAGGTTGTGCTCCCGCGCCTTGTGGATGCGGATGGAAGTGCCGAGGTATTTGCCTTTCGGTTCTTCGACCTTCTGCGTAACGCGGAAAGCGGCTTCGTAGTCGCGCAGCGCTTTCCCGGTATGAGATTTTTCAAATCCCATGACCTCTTTGGGCGTGCCTTCGCAGACCAGCTCGCCCCCGGCGGCTCCGCCCTCGGGACCGAGGTCGAGGATCCAGTCGGCCGAGCGGATCACGTCGAGGTTGTGCTCGATCACCAGGAGCGAATGGCCCGCGTCCAGAAGCTGGCGGAAGGCGCGTAGGAGCTTCGCGATGTCGTCGAAGTGCAGCCCGGTGGTGGGCTCGTCGAACAGGAACAGCTTGGTCGTGAAACCGGTGTCTGACACCGATTTTTCCTTTGTGCGCGACGACACCGATTTCAGCTCGGCGAGGTGCCCGGCCAGCTTCAGCCGCTGCGCTTCCCCGCCGGAGAGCGTCGGCACCGGCTGACCGAGCCGGAGGTACTCCAGCCCGACGTCGACGAGGGGCTTGAGCCGTCTCAGGATGTCGTTGTTGCCAGCGAAAAAGCCGACCGCCTCGGAGACCGTCATCTCGAGCACCGCGGCGATCGACTTGCCGCGGATCTCCACTTCCAGCACTTCCGGCCGGTAGCGCTTGCCGTCGCAGTCGGGGCAGCGCAGGTAGACATCGGAGAGGAACTGCATCTCGACGTGCTCGAAGCCGTTGCCGCCGCAGCTCGGGCAGCGGCCGTTGCCGGAATTGAAGCTGAAGGTGCCGGCGGTGTAGCCGCGCTCCTTCGCTGCTTCGGTCCTGCAAAAGAGATCCCTTATCTCATCGAAGGCGCCCACATAGCTCGCCGGGTTGGAGCGCGTGGTCTTGCCGATCTGCGACTGGTCGACCATCACGACCTCGCCGATCTGCTCCGCGCCGCGCAGCTCGCGAAAGGCGCCCGGCGTCTCGGTCGGCCTGCCCTTGTGCTTCAGCAGCGCCGGGTAAAGGACGTCCTGGATCAGCGTCGACTTGCCCGAGCCCGAGACGCCGGTGATGCACACCAGGCGCTGCAGCGGAATGCGAACGTCGAGGTCCTTGAGGTTGTGCTCCGTGGCGCCGAGCAGCTCGAGGTGCTTCTCCGGCGGGCGCGGATTCGCCGGGAGGATCGCCTGCCGCTTGCCGGAGAGATAGTCGCCGGTGAGCGTGGCCGCCTTTTTCAGCTGCGCGGGAGCGCCGAAGAACACGATCTCGCCGCCGCGCTCGCCGGGCCCGGGGCCCATGTCCAGGATCCGGTCCGCCGCGAACATGATCTGCGGGTCGTGCTCCACCACCACCAGCGTGTTGCCGGCGTCGCGCAGGCGCTTCATCACGTCGATCACCCGTCCCATGTCGCGCGGATGCAAGCCGATGGACGGCTCGTCGAGCACGAACAGCGTGTTCACCAGCGAAGTGCCGAGCGCGGTGGTGAGATTGATCCTCTGCACCTCGCCGCCGGAGAGCGTGCGCGACTGGCGATCGAGCGTGAGATAGCCGAGGCCGACGTCGCACAGGAAGCGCAGGCGCGCGCCGATTCCCTCGAGCAGCATCTCCGCTGCGTCGTCCGGATCCTTTATTTTTTCAAATTGATTCTTTACTTCCAAAATCGGCAGCAGCATCAAGTCGTGGATCGACTTGCCGTCGATCTTCCACTGCATCGAGTCGGGCTTGAGGCGCGTGCCTGCGCAGGCAGGGCACTCCGTATAGGCGCGGTATTTCGACAGCAGCACCCGGATGTGCATCTTGTACGCCTTGGTCTCGAGCCACTTGAAGAAGCGGCGCACGCCGTACCAGACGCCGGGCCAGGACTTCTTCCAGCTCTGCCATTCGGGCTCGCCTTCGAGAACCCAGCTTTTTTCCTTTTCAGAAAGATTTTTCCACAGGGTATCCAGAGGGATGCCCCGCTTCTTTGCATACTTGACGAGATCGTCCTGGCACTCCTTGAAGCTGGGCGACTGCCAGGGACGAACGCAGCCGTCCTTCAGGCTGAGATTCTCGTTCGGCACCACGAGCCCGAAATCCACGCCGATGATCCGGCCGAAGCCGCGGCAGGTCTCGCAGGCGCCGAGCGGCGAATTGAACGAGAACGCCGCCGGCGTCGGCTCGGAGTAGTGGATGTCGCAGTCGGCGCAGTGCAGGTCGGCGGAATAGCGCCAGACCCGAAAATCGGGGTTAGGCTCCGATTTCCCCGAGACGCCTTGCTGAATAGATTCCGGAGCGGAAATCGGAGCCTGACCCCGATTTTCGACGTAGATGTTCACCCGTCCCTGGCCGATGCGCAGCGCCGATTCCAGCGCCTCGGTCACTCGCTCGCGCTCGACGGCGCCGATGCGCAGGCGGTCCTGGACGACTTCGAGCAGATCCTTGGAGCGGGCGTGGATGCGCGTGTAGCCCTGCCGCTGCAGGAGCTCCTCGATCTCCTTCTCCGTGAAATTCTTCGGAATGGGGATCGGAAAGGTGACGATCAGGCGAGGATCATTTTCTTTTGTTTTTCTTGAAAGATCCTCGAAAATCGAGCTCGCCGTATCGCGCACCACAGGCTTGCCGCAGCCGCGGCAGAAGAGCTTCGCGGCGCGCGCGAAGAGCAGCTTCAGGTGGTCGTTGAGCTCGGTCATGGTGCCGACCGTCGAGCGGGACGTGCGCACCGGATTGGTCTGGTCGATGGCGATCGCCGGCGGGATGCCGTCGATGGCGTCGACCTGCGGCTTGTCCATGCGGTCGAGGAACTGGCGCGCGTACGGGCTGAAAGTCTCGACGTAGCGCCGCTGGCCTTCGGCGTACAGCGTGTCGAAGACGAGCGAGGACTTGCCCGAGCCCGAGACGCCCGTGACGACGACGAGCTCGCCGGTCGGGATCGCGACGCTGAGGTTCTTCAGGTTGTTCTGGCGCGCGCCGCTTATTGCGATGGCGTCGCCGGGGACGAGCTCTCGTTTCAAGCCGCCATTATGGCGCGACTTCGAGCCTTATTTCGAGCCAGCTTTGCCTTGTTCGCTGTCGGCGACGGTGATATTGCGCATCAGCGCGCCGCAATGCGAGCAATGCACCACTCCGGAGGAGTAGAGCTTGAAGTCGTCGGTGTCGCAGCGCAGGCAGAAGTAGTGCGGCGCGCCCTCCGAGGCGAGCGCGGGCGGCGTGGCCGCGCGCTTCGGCGCGTTCTGCGGCTTGCGGTAATCCGAGAGGTTGACGATGGTTGTCATCAATGCAGCGCCCGGGAGCAATTTGATTCCTTTAATGCTGCATCCTTAGTGCAGATATCTCTGGCAACCACGCTCCGTGAGGACTATATTCGCTCGAGCAGCACCAAAAAATCACGGCGGCACAACTACGGGTGAGGGGAGAACGATAGGGGATATTTTTAATTTATCTTCCAAGGAGATAGCGTATGAACCAACCCCAGGCGGAATTCCTCGACCTCTACAAAGCCGGCCTGAAGAGCGCCGTCGACTTAATGAAGGCCTCCCTGGAAAGCGCCGAACGCCTGCAACAGCAGCAGCTCTCCGCGATCCGTAGCGCCCTCGAGCAGCAGGTCAAATCCGTCAACGAGCTGAGCAACGCGAAAAGCCTCGACGACCTCATGGCTTTACAGCAGAAGATGGCCGGCTCGCACCTCGAGCGCGTGATGGGCTATTGGAGCAACCTGTGCCAGGCGGCCGGCCAGAACCAGGCCGCGGCGATGGGCCAGGTGCAGACGCAGATGGCGCAGGCCCGGGACTTCTTCAGCGAGACCTATTCGCTGACCGCGCGCGCGACCGAGGAAGCCGCGAGGATCGCCTCGGCGCAGATGTCCAACGCCGGCGCCGCCGTGCGCCAGCAGCAGGCCGCCAACAAGCAGCAAGAGCAGCGCAGGGCTTCGGCCTAGTCCTACTCCATCTCGTCGATCGAGCGCGGCCAGCTCTTCTTGAGCAGGCGCGAGAGCGATCGGTCGGCGAGCAGCTTGCCGCCGGTCTGGCAGCGCGCGCAGTAGTTCGTCTCGTTCTCGGCGTACCGGATGCGCTGCACCGGCGCGCCGCAGACCGGACAGGGCTTGCCGAAGCGCCCATGCACCGTCATGCCTTCGTGGAAGGCCGTTACTTTCTCTGGAAACTTGTTGTTGGCTTCGGTCCGAAGCCTTGCTGTCCAGTCTTGAAGCGTCGCCTGCGTTGCGACGTACAGGCTCTGCGTCTCCTCGGGAGAGAGATTTTTTGTAAAAGCCAAAGGCGACAACCGGGCGCGATGCAGGATCTCGTCCGAGTAGGCGTTGCCGATGCCGGCGAAGAGGTGGGGGTCGGCGAGCGCGCGCTTGAGGGTGTGGTTCTCCTTCTTCAGCTGAGCCGAAAACGAATCGAGGTCCAGACCGAAGACCTCGAGCCCGCCTGGATCCATCGCCCGCAGAGCTGCCTCGCCTTGCACGAGATGCAGCGAGGCGCGCCGCTTGGTGCCGGCTTCGGTGAATGCCAGGACTCCGTTTTCGAATTCGAACAGGGCGAGCGTGATGCGCCCCGGGGGCTTCGTCTCGCCCTCCAGCCAGCGTAGTCGTCCTGCGACCATGAGGTGCAGAACCAGATACAGGCCGTTTTCAAGGGAGATCACGATGCGCTTTCCAATGCGGTGAAGCCCCGTGACGCGCTTGCCCTCTGCTTGCGAGATCGCAGGCACCGCCGTCCGCAGCAGGAACGGATTAAGCAGCCTTACCCGCTCGAGGCGCCGGTTCGCAATCCGCGCCTCCAGGCTTTCGAGGTAAACAGTAAGATCGGGCAGCTCAGGCATGAATCCAGACTCAGGAATCCGGGAATGTTATGCCTAGAATGGCGCCTCGAATGAAGAAGAGAACCGCCAAAAAAGTTTCCAGGACCCAGGCAAAGCCCTTCCGCGACCGGATCGCGTATTCCCCGATCGTCGACCGGCCGCGCCTGAAGCTTCCCGGCGGCGCCCGCGTCGCGGTGTGGACCATCGTGAACGCCGAGGAGTGGGCGGTCGAGCGGCCGATGCCGCGCACCGTCCTGCCGCCTCCCATGAGTCAAAATTCGGGCCAGCCGCTGCTGCCCGACCTGCCGAACTGGGCCTGGCACGAGTACGGGATGAGAGTCGGGTTCTGGCGGTTCCTGGACGCGCTGAACCGCTTCAAGCTCAAAGCCACGTTTGCGGTCAACGGCTCGGTCATCGCGAGCTACGAGCCGGTCGCGAAGGCCGCGCTCGACGCGGGGTGGGAATTCATGGGGCACGGCTACGTGCAGCGGCCGATGCATCACCTCGACGACCAGCGCGCCGCGATCCGGCAGACGGTAAAAGCCATCAAGGACTTCACCGGAAAGCCGCCCCGCGGCTGGGAAAGCCCGGGCCTCACCGAGACGTTCGAGACGATCGACCTCCTCGCCGCCGAGGGCATCGAGTATGTCGCCGACTGGGTGCTCGACGATCAGCCGGTGCGCATCCAGACCGCGAGCGGGCCGATCGTGTCGGTGCCCTACACGGTGGAGATGAACGACATCGCCATGATGCAGATCCAGCACCATCCGTCGCACGAATGGCTGCGCCGCGGCACCGACACCTTCGACCGGCTGTGGCTCGACGGCGAGAAGACGCCGCGGATCATGGCGATCAGCGTGCATCCGTACATCACCGGCGCGCCGCATCGCATCGCCTACCTCGAGAAGCTCTACGAGTACATCCTCTCGCGCGAGAGCGTGCTGATGTGGACCGGCGCCGAGATTCTCGACTGGTATCTGAAGCACAAATAAAACGCCCCTGTCCTAAAATAAAATGCCTCTCTCCTATCAAGAGCTGTGGGACCGCGCGGAGCAGCTGCTGCCCGTGCTGCGCGAACGCGCGCCGCGCTGCGAGGAGCTGCGCCGCATCCCGGAAGAGACCGTGCGCGACTTCCACGAGGCGCAGCTGTTTCGCATCCAGCAGCCGCGCCGCGTCGGCGGCGCCGAGCTCGAGTTCGTCGCCATCGTGCACTTCGGCGCGCTGCTCGCGCGCGCCTGCGCCTCGACCGCGTGGAACTTCATCAACTTCGCGGCGCATCACCACATGCTCGGCATGTTCGCGCCGAAGGTCCAGGACGAGATCTGGGGCGCTTCGCCCGATGCGCTGATCGCCTCGTCGTTCGTGTTCCCGGCCGGCAAGGCGCGCCGGGTCGAGGACGGCTACGTGATCTCCGGCCGCTGGCCGTTCTCGAGCGGCGTCGGCCCGAGCGAATGGAACATGCTCGCCGGCTTCGCCTGGCTGGACGAGAACGCGCCGCCCGAGCAGCGCGTGTTCCTGGTGCACAAGTCGCAATACACCGTGCACGACACCTGGTACGCCGGCGGCCTGCGCGGCACGGGCAGCAACGACGTCGAGGTCAAGGAGCAGTTCATCCCCGAGCACCGCACCCTCTCGGTGGCCGACCTCAAGGGTGGGCCTACCCCGGGCAGCGCGGTGAATCCCGGGCCGCTGTTCCAGATCCCGGTGTTCGCGCTGTTTCCGTACATGCTCTCGGGTGTCGCGCTCGGCATCGCCGAGGGCCTGATCGACGAATTCTCGGCAAAAAGCGGCAACACCGGCCGGATGACCGGCGCGCGCATCGCCGAGATCCAGAGCACCCAGATCCGCCTCGGCGAGGCGAGCGCGCTCGCCCGCGCCTCGCGCCTGGTGCAGGAAGCGAACTGCCGGGAAGCCCAGCTGAAAATAGAGAGCCGCGAGGTCCCCGACCTGAAGACCAAGGCCCGCTATCGCCTCGAGGGCGCCTACGCGGTCGATTGGGCGGTGCGCTCGGTCGACATCATGTTCGGGTTGGCGGGAGCGGCCGGCCTTTACGAATCGGGCCACGCCGCGCGCGCTTTTCGCGACGCGCACGCGGTAAAGCAGCATTTCTCCTTCAATACCGACATTGCCGGAACGACTTACGGTCGGATCGCGCTGGGCTTGCCGAGCGACAATCCGACGCTCTAAAACGGGGCACGGCGGGCAGGTAATTTGCGGGGAACGGGCGCGCGCTTTGCTTGACTAAGAAGTTATGCGCCCGCTGCAGGAAGACGTGGAGGTTCTGCTCACCCGGCAAGCCCGTGCGCGCCTTCCCATTGGGCGCCAGCTCCTCCTTTACCTGGACCCTTTCGCGTTCTTCAAGGACGCATCGCGGGGGCCGGCGTACCTCCAGGAAATGGCACTCGCCTACAACCGCGGCCTGCGCTGGCTGCTGGCGTCGTACCTCAGGCGCTGGGTCGTGATCGCCGCCTCGCTTTTCATCGCGATCGAGCCGGCCGAAGCGCTCGCGGGCCAGATTTCCTACGTGCCGGCGGCGGCATTCGCGGTGGGTTGCTGCATCGCCGTGACCGTCACGGCCTGCACCGCCGTCGCCTATATCTTGCTCGGCCTGCCGCGCGAGCGCTGACCGCGGCACGCCCCTTGCTCGGAGTGGATGGTGGAACCGCGACGCATCCTTAGACGGGCCAACATCCTTGCGGTCGACGACAAACGGGCGAACCTGGTGGCTCTCGATGCGTTGCTTGGGACCGACCATAATCTCCTTTTCGCGAAATCCGGGGACGAGGCGATCTCCGTCCTGGAGACGTCAAAGGGCGTCGACCTCATCCTGATGGACGTCCAGATGCCCGGGCTGGACGGCTTCGAGACCGCGGCGCGCATCAAGAAAATGAAGCAGTGCCAGGACATCCCGATCATCTTCATCACCGCGGTCTACAGCGACAACCCTTACGTGAAGCGCGGCTACGAGGTCGGCGGCATCGACTATTTCAGCAAGCCCTTCGACCCGGAGATATTGAAGATGAAGGTGGAGATCTACGCCAGCTTCAGGCTCAAGGCGGACCTCCTCAGGGAGAAGGAAAGGCACATCCAGGAGTCCGAGGAGCTGCTGAAGGTGGGGCGCCGCCTGTCGGCGGTGCTCGAGCGGCTTCCCGTGGGCGTCCTCATCGCCGACGTGGAAGGCAGGATCTGCCAGACGACCGAGGAGGTCTCGCGGATCCTGAGGTCGGGCGAGCCGACGGCGCACGATTCCTACGGCGAGAGCCTCGGCTGGTGGAACGAAGGCGGCCAGCAGCTGAAGAGCGGCGACGGCCCTCTCGTGCGCGCCCTGCGCCGCGGCGAAGCCTCGCACAGCGAGCTCATCTCGATCCGCTGCTTCGACGGCACCGAGAAGAAGATCCTCGCCTCCGCCGCGCCCCTGCACGCGCTCGATCGGCGCATCGTGGGCGCCGTCGTCGTCATCCAGGATTTCACCGAGAGCAGGATGATCGAAGCCGATCTCGAGCAGCGCGTCACGAAGCTGGTCGCGCTGGGGGTCGAGCTGGAGGAAAGCGCGCCGCGGTAGCGGACAGCGCCGCGGCCAATGAGGAAAGTTTCATTCCGAATCCACGAAAGGAGACAGCCATGCGAGTCAATGAGGCGATGTCGCGCGACGTGCGCGTTTGCACCCCCGGAAGCAGCATCCGTGATTGCGCCAGGATGATGGAGGAGATCGACGCCGGCGTGATGCCCGTCGGCGAGAACGACCGGCTGATCGGCATGATCACCGACCGCGACATCGCGATCCGCGCGGTGGCGGCGGGGAAAGGACCGGATACGCCGGTGCGCGAGGTGATGAGCTCGGAGGTCAAGTATTGCTACGAGGACGAGGATCTCGACCACGTCGCGAAGAACATGAGCGCCATCCAGGTGAGGCGGCTGCCGGTGGTCGACCGCAACAAGCGGCTTGTCGGCATCGTTTCGCTCGGCGACCTGGCGGTGAAGGAAAAGAAGGCCGCGACCCAGGCGGTGTCCGGCGTCTCGAAGCCCGGCGGGCAGCACTCCCAGTCGGCGAAAGCCTGACCTTTTCGGCGGCGCGCCGCCGCCGCGCAGAACGTAAAATAGCGCTCCCATTGGAGAGCGCGGGCTGCGGTCGTGTATTCGGTGAAGGAAATCTTCTATACGTTGCAGGGCGAGGGCGTCAACGCCGGCTCGCCCGCGGTGTTCCTGCGCTTCGCGGGCTGCAATCTCTGGTCCGGCCGCGAGCAGGACCGCGCCTCGGCGGTCTGCCGCTTCTGCGATACCGAGTTTGTCGGCACCGACGGCGCCGGCGGCGGCAAGTTCGAGTCCGCCGATCGGCTCGCGCGCGCGGTTCTCGCGGCCTGGCCCGCGGAGGGGTCCGCCCATCGCTTCGTCGTCTGCACCGGCGGCGAGCCGCTGCTGCAGCTCGACGATCCGCTCCTCGCTGCCCTGCACGCGCTCGGGTTTCGCGTCGCCGTCGAGACGAACGGCACGCAGCCTGTGCCGCGGGATATCGACTGGGTCTGCGTGAGTCCGAAGGCGGGCGCGCCGCTGGCGGTGCACGAAGGCGACGAGCTGAAGCTCGTGTTTCCCCAGCACGGCGCGGAGCCCGAGCGCTTCGAGAGCCTCGCGTTCGACAACTTCCTGCTGCAGCCGATGGACGGGCCCGAGCGCGCGCGCAACACCGAGCTCGCGGTCGCCTTCTGCAAGGCGCGGCCGCGCTGGCGTCTCAGCTTGCAGACCCACAAGCTGATCGGGATCCCGTAACGTGGAGCTCTCCTGCCGCTTCGGCTTCGATGCCGCGCACCAGTTCGGGCATTTCCCGCCGGGCCACCCGAACCACGGCGTGCACGGGCACTCGTTCCAGGCCGAGGTGTGGGTGCGCGGCGAGCCGGACCGCAAGAGCGGCTTCATCGTCGATTTCGCGCACCTGGAAAAAGCCTGCGGCGCCGTGCGCGGCGAGCTCGACCACCGCATGCTGAACCGCATCGAAGGCCTCGAGATGCCGAGTCTCGAGAACCTTTGCCTGTGGATCTGGAAGCGGCTCGCGCCGCAGTTCCCCGGCCTGGCGCGCGTGACGGTGAGGCGCGACTCGGCCGGCCAGAGCTGCACCTATACGGGGTCCTGACCATGAACAGATCGATCTGCCTGATGTTGCTTCTGGTCGCGGGCTGCGCGACCGATCCGGCCGCGTTGCGCGCGCCCTGGTACGACGCCACGTACGACGAAGTCGCCGCGAGCTGGGGCAAGCCCCTGGCGAGCAGCAAGGATCCAAGCGGATCCGAGATGCACCTGTGGCGCTCGGAGGCGCCATCGACCTCGGGCTCTTCCGTCGGCATGGGCTTCGGAATGGGAAGCGGCGGCGGCCGGGGCGTCGGCATCGGCGTCGGGACCGGCATCAGTGTGCCCGTCGGACCCGCCCCGGCGCCGCTGGTCTGCGAGCGCAGGATGACGTTCCGCGACGGCCACGTAGTTGAGCAGGAGTGGACCGGCGACCCGAATTACTGCGAGACCTTCAAGCGTCCCGGTCCCCGTAGCTAACGGCGGATTCCGGCTTTGCGCAGCGCCGATTCGCGCCGCGTGAGCCACCAGCCGTATTGCTGCGGCCATTGCGAGTATTCGGGATCGACGCCCAGCTCGCGCGCGGCGTGCAGCGGCCAGTTCGGATCGTAGAGGGCTTCGCGGCCGATGGCGATGAGGTCGGCGCGGCCCGCCTGCAGCGCTTCTTCCGCCTGCGGTGCCGTGAGGATCAGGCCGACCGCCATCGTCTTCAGGCCGGTCTCCTTCCTGATCTTCTCGGAGAAGGGCAGCTGGAAACCCGGAACACGGGGAAGCAGCGTCTTCGTCGCCGCGGTGGCCGAGCCGAGGATGCCGCCGGAGGAGCAGTCGACGACATCCACGCCGATCTTCTTCAGCCGGGAGCCGAACGCCACGCTGTCCTCGATGCTCCAGCCGCCCTCGACATCGTCGATCGACGAGCAGCGCAGGAAGAGCGGCTTTCCGCCGGGCCAGGCTTCGCGCACGGCCTTCGCGACCTCGAGCGGAAAACGCATCCGGTTCTCGAGGCTGCCGCCGTATTCGTCGTCGCGCGTGTTGGAAAGGGGGGACAGGAAGGTGTGCAGCAGGTAGCCGTGGGCGGCGTGGATCTCGAGCACGTCGAAGCCTGCCGCGTGCGCGCGGCGCACCGCCTGCCGGTAGGCGTTGAGCAGGACTTCGAAGTCGCCTTTCCTGAAGGCGCGCGGCGCGATCCAGCCTTCGCCGACCGGCGCTTCGCTGGCCGCGACGATGCTCCAGGCGCTGTCGCCGCGCCGCGCATCCTCGTCGGTGAGCGGGCCATTGCCGTACCAGGGACGTGCCATGCTCGCCTTGCGCCCGGCGTGGGCGAGCTGGATCGCAGGTACGGCGCCTTGTTCTTTGAGAAAGGAAGATATTCGTTTTAAACCGGAGATATGAGCATCGTCCCAGATTCCCGTGTCGCCGTGCGTGATGCGCCCGCGCTTCTCGACCGCGGTCGCCTCGACGAACACGACGCCCGCGCCGCCCTGCGCGAACTTGCCCAGGTGCACGAGGTGCCAGTCGGTGACCTGGCCGTCGAGCGCCGAGTACTGGCACATCGGCGAGACGACGATGCGGTTGCGCGCCTCGATCTCTCGCAGCCTGATCCTGTCAAACAACATTCGCTTTGGTCCTCCCGGAGGATTTCTTCAGTGTCAGCGCGGAGGCGGAGCCCTCGCCGCGCCATTGCGTCTCGTCGATCGCCTCGCCGACGAAGTTCAGCTCGATGGTGACGTCGTCCGGGTCCTTGAGGAAGATCTGGAAGAGCTTCGCGTCCGGGAAGCTGCGGAAGTGCATCGCCACCTTGCTCTTCCTGATGCGCTCGCGCGCTTCCCCGGGATCTTTCGCGAGGAACGCGATGTGGTCGACCGAGCCCGAGCCGGTGGTGCCTTTCGGGTGCTTCTTCAGCAGGAACCGGTCGCGGACCCTGTTCGGCTGCTGCGAGGCGAGGTGCACGCAGATCGTCTCGCCCGCCTTGAGCCAGTAGCCCGGAAAGCCGAAGTCCGGCCGCTCTGCGGCGAGCTTCAGGCCGAGCACCTCCTCGTAGAATTTCTTCGAGCGCTCGAGGTTCTTCGAGACGACGAGATAATGGTTGATGTCGGTGATGGGCATGGCGCTCTCCTTGCAGCTTCGGATCCGGGAATAATAAACCCCTCCGGCGCTCCTTCCTTCCGGAATACCCGGAGTGAGGCGGTGTTTCGAAGGTATGCGCTTCGCCGCCTGCCTCATTCTGCTTTCCACGGCGGCGACGCCCGCGTCCGCGGAGTGGTTTGCGGATCTGTACGGCGGCATCTCCCACACCCCGCGCAGCGATCTCACGTTCGTCATCCGGCCTGGCGGCAGGTCGTCGGACCATACCTTTCGCGACGTGAAGTGGAATCCGTCGGTGGTCTACGGCGCGCGCGCCGGATACTGGTTCGAGGCCGCGCCCTGGTACGGCGTCGCCCTGGACGTCTTTCACTTCAGCGCGAACATCCCGACCCAGACCGAGAGCTCGACGATCGTCGGCGCCTCGGGCCCGGCGACGCTCGGGGCGATCGATATCTCGGTGACCGTGATCGCGCTCGATCTCGCCCGGTTGCGCTACCGGCTGATGGCCGATTCCGCGTATCCGAAAGGCAGGCTGCAGCCATACGTCAGCGCCGGCCCCGCGCTCTTCAGGATCAAGGCCACGAACAAGGGGAATGGAGAGCTGACCACGCAGCCGGGCACCGATTCGGCAATGGGATACAAGGTCGGTGCGGGCTTGTCCTGGCAGCTCACGAAGGCAGCGGCGCTTTTCGGTGAATACCGGTATACGCACGTCCGCGCCGAGCCCGTTCTCGACAGCTCGCTCTCTTCGCTCCGCGTGCCGCTGCAGTTCGACCTCAACACCCACCACCTGGTGGCGGGCGCGTCTTTCAGCTTCTAGCGGCCGTCCCGCCCGGCGCGCAGCTCGACGTCCATCAGCACCGGATCCTCCGCGATGGCGATCTCGTTCTCGATCAGGCCGCCGCAGCTCGGGCAGCAGAACTGGCGGAACTGCGGCAGCGGATCGATGAAGCGCTTCGGCTCGCCCACCAGCGGGTTGGCGGCCTGGATCGGGCGGTCGCTTCGCGCGCAGCGCTTCTTGTAGTTCCCGGCGAGGGGGCCGAGGTCGGCGGCGCACTTGGCGCAGGCGAAGTGCAGCGCCTTTCCGTTCTCGCGCACCGCGAGATTCTCGGTGGCGAGGTACTTGATCTTGCCGTCGAGCTTCGCCGCCGGGGCGAAGGGGTGGGTCGCGCGCTGGAGCCGCTGGAGCCTCATCGAGGCGCGCTCGCGTTCTGTTTCTTTTTCATTCCCAATGATTACCCCGTAAATCTCGCGAGCGGATCGCTCCGAAACATCCCCGTTCTCGACGTCGGCGGCGACCTTCGCCGGATCGCGCTCGAGTGGATCGCCGAAGCCCCCGGCCGCCGACCAGAGCACGGCGTAGACGTCGGAAGGATTCTGCGAGAAGTCCTGCTGGCGCAGCTGAAGCGTCTCGGGCGTGCCCTTCAATTCATCGATATCGTTTACGAGCTCCGCACGCTTCATTTTCTCCATGACATTGGAGTTTTTCAAAAAGCGATAACGATTCACGGCGCCGGGATACCCACCCATCATTCCGGTCGAGGTGGGGATCGCGTTGCCGGAGGACAGCGTGTCGTGCGTGATGCTGTCGGTGCCGTGCGGGATGAAGCAGGACTCGGCCGACAGGCCGCCGCGGAATTTGCCCGCGCCGCCGGAGTCGGTGATTTCTTTTCTGTACAAGAACAGCACCGGGAAGCTCTGCTCGGTGTGCTCCACGTTCGGCAGCTTGCAAATCGGCGTGCGCGCCTGGCCGCCGGTCGAGATGCCGTCGGCGTGCGAGAACGCGCCGATGGCGCCGCCGATCGGATCGACCAGCAGATAGCCGTAGCGCTCGCCCCACTGGTCGATGCCGCGGAAGATGGTCGCCGGCCACTGGCTGGTGCCGCCGATGCACATGACGTCCCGGCGCAGGCCGGGATCCGGGTAGATCATCTTGGAGAGCACGTTGTAGGCGGGGTAGAGCGAGATCTCCATGCACTGCACCGGCGCCGTCGACACCGACGCCGGAAAATCGGCGCAGTTCAGCGTGCCGGGCGTCGGGTTGAAGTCGACGTGGCGCAGCGCGCCGCCGACCGCGTAGTACTGCTCCCAGCACATGAGCTCGTTGAGCGCCACCATCACCGCGCCGCGCCAGCCCGAGTAGGTGGCGTTGATTCCGCCGGCCTGCGGGTCCGTGCCTTCGTTCTCGAAAATGATCCTGTTTTTTTCCTTCTTGAGAGTCAGAACCACCCGGTGAACCTGGCGATCTCCGGGCCTGCAGCATTCCACATACGTCCTGTCGCGCCAAATGCCGTCAGGCAGGAGGGCGAGCTTCTTCAGGAACGCGCGCTCACCGTCGTCGAGGATCTTGCGCATCACGCCCTTGACGGTATCCACCCCGTATCTTTTTATCAGCGACAGGACCCGATCCTTCGCCGTCGTGTTGCCGGCGAGCTGCGCGCGAAAGTCGAGCGCCACCGCGGACGGCTTTCTCGAGGAGCGAAGGTAAACGTCCTCGATATCTTTCCTGATTTCATTGTTCTCGATTATTTTTATCGGCGGCAGCAGGATTCCCTCGTCGAACGCGTCGCGCGCGGAGGGGCAGAAGCTGCCCGGGGTGATGCCGCCGATGTCGTACTGGTGCAGGCAGTTCGTCACCCAGCAGAACAGCTCGCCCTTCCAGAACACCGGGCAGAGCAGCATCACGTCCATCTGGTGCGCGGCGCCGACCCACGGGTCGTTGGCGAGGAACATGTCGCCGTCGCGGATGCCGGGATTGTCGCTGCGGTTCTCGAGCGTCCACTTCACCTGCGTGTCGGTGACCCCGGACATGTACTGCATGTAAGGCCCGAAATAGACGAACTCCGCGTCCTCCGTGAGGATCGACGGGTTGAGATCGAGCGCGTACATCGCCACCGGCGAGCCCGACAGGCGCTGGATGGTGGCGCCGTGCTCCTCGTTCACGTTCCACAGCGCGTGGCGCACGACCTCGAAGGTCACGGGGTCGATGTTTTTCTTCGCTTTTTTATGAAGACGCAGCTTCTTCGAGATCGAAAGCGTCTTCGGCGGGACATAGCCCGTGCGCACGCCGTCGAAGGCGAGGTGGCTGAGCTGGTCGAGCTTCTTGAGAGGTGCGTTCATAAAGCCAAGGCAGCGTTCATCGGGTAAACCTGATCTCGAAGTTGCCGAGCGCGTCCAGGCGCAGGGTCTGCCCGGGATGCACGACGACCGTGGTGTCGGCGGTCTCGGCGATCGCCGGCCCCTTCACCGAGTTGCCGGGAAGCATCTTCTCGCCGTCGTAGACCGGGGTGGCGCGGCGCTTCTTCAGGTCCGGCCAGTAGATGTCGCGTTTCCTGCGCAGCGCTTCCTTCGGGATCTTCGCGGTGAGTTTCTTCGACTTCGCGAGCTTCGGCTGGGGCGTCAGCGCGCGGGCGCGCAGGCGGCACACCACGATCTCGAGCTGGGCGCCGGCGAGCGCCGAGCCCCGGCCATAGAGCTGCTCGTAACGCTTCACAAAAAGATTTCTCAAGAGGGATTCGTAGTCCGGCGGAAGCCGCGTCCATGGCAGCAGGACCTCGACCTCGTTGATCTGCCCCTTGTGGCGCACGTCCAGCGAGAACTCGTAGCGGTGGCGCTTCTCCTCGATGCCCTCGCTTTTCAGCAGGCTGAAAGCTTTTTTCTGCAGACTTTCGAGAATGGCGTTGATGCGCCTTGCCTCCACCGGCGTTGCCATGATCTCGGTGTGCTCGAAGAGGTGCAGCACGTCGGCGGCGGCGGCGCCGAAGGCGCACCAGGTGGAGGCGGCCTTTCTCTGCGGCACGATGACCTTCTTCACGCCGAGCTCGCGCGCGAACACCCCGGCATGCGCGGGACCCGCGCCGCCGAAGGCGAACAGCACGAAGTCGCGCGGATCGAAGCCTTTCTCTACCGTCACCTTGCGGATCACGTCGGCCATGTGCAGCTCGACGATGCGGCAGATCCCGGCCGCGCATTCGGCGGGGGTCATCTTTATCGCTTCACCCAGCTTTTTTATTGCGTTGAAGGCTGAGTCGCGATCCAGCTGCATCTTGCCGCCGGCAAAGTTATCCGGATCCAGGTAGCCGAGCACGAGCTGCGCGTCGGTGACTGTCGGGATCTTGCCGCCGCGCCCGTAGCACACCGGGCCGGGGAAGGCGCCCGCGCTGTCCGGGCCCACCGTCAGCGTCTGCGTCTCGGGGTCCGCGCGCGCAAGGCTGCCGCCGCCGGCGCCGATCGCCTGCAGGTCGACCTTGGGCAGGAAATATTCGTACTGGTCGGTATTGCTGATGAAGGAGTAGGCCGGCTTGCCGTCGTAGATGATCGAGACGTCGAAGGAAGTGCCGCCCATGTCGGTGGTGATGACGTTCTTCTCGCCCATCGCCGCGCCGAGGAACTGCGACGCGGTGACGCCGGCCACCGGCCCCGAGTCGAGGGTGAGCAGCGGCGCCTCGCCCGCGCGCGCCACCGGCACCGTGCCGCCGCCGCATTGCGTGATCTGCAGCCCGTGGCGGTAGCCGAGCCCGACCAGGCTCGAATTGATCCTCTCCAGGTAGCCGCCCATGACCGGCCCGAGGTAGGCGTTCAGCGCGGTGGCCGTGACGCGCTCGTACTCGCCCCATTTGGGCGCGATGTCGACCGAGCAGGTGACGAAAATGTCTTTCGAGATTTTTTCCACGAGGGCTTTTACCCGGCGCTCATGCGCGGGATTCCTGAACGACCAGAGGAAGCAGATCGCGATGGCCTGCACGCCTTCCGCGATCAGCTCGCGGATCGCGGCCTCGGCTTCCCGCTCGTTCAGCTCGACCACGATCTCGCCGAAGCAATCCACCCGCTCCGAGACGCCGCGGATCAGGCGCTTGGGGACGATCGGCGCCGGCTTCGAGGTCTCCGGGAAGTGCACCACCTTGCGGATGTCGCGGCCGTTGTAGCCGCGCGAGCCGCGCATGATGTGGATCGCGTCCTCGTGGCCGCGGGTGGTGATGAGGCCGACCTTCGCGCCGCGCTTCTGGATGATGGTGTTGGTGCCGACCGTGGTGCCGTGCGAGAGGAACGCGATGTCGCCGCAGAAGCGCTCCATCGGCAGGCCGAGCGCCTGCGCGCCCGCGCCGAGCGCGTCCATCATCCCGCGCGAGAAATCCGGCGGCGTGGACGGCACTTTCGTCGTCAGCAGGCGGCCCGCGCCGTCGACGATCGCGCAATCCGTGAAAGTGCCGCCGATATCGATGCCGACGAGGTAGCTCACTGCGCTATATTAGCCGCCCTCTTTGCGGCGACAAACATTGAATTCGAATCCCGAGTCTTCCCCTGCCTCTTCCCCCGAGGCGCCGGCGGCCCGTCCGGCGGCCATGCGTTTCATCATGCTCACGGCGCTGATCGACATGGTTACGATCGGCCTCATCATTCCGGTGCTGCCGGTCCTGGTGGGTACTTTCACCGACAATCTCGCGGACCAGGCGTTCTGGTATGGCGCGGTGATGTTCGCTTTCGCCGTCGCCAACTTCTTCGGCTCGCCGGTCCTGGGCGCGCTTTCCGACCGCTACGGCCGCCGTCCGATCCTGCTCATCGGCTTCTGCGGCCTCGCGTGCAGCCTCTTCGTGACCGCGCTCGCCACCAAGCTGTGGATGCTCATCGCAGTCCGGGTGGTGAGCGGCGCGCTGATGGCGAACATCTCCGTCGCCAACGCCTATACCGCCGACATCACCGCGCCCGAGGATCGCGCCCGGCGCTTCGGGCAGCTCGGCGCGATGCTCGGCCTGGGGTTCATCCTCGGCCCGGCGGCGGGCGGCCTGCTGGGCGGGATCGACATCCGCCTGCCGTTCTTCGTGGCGGGCGGCCTGGCTCTGCTCAATCTGGCGTACGGCTATTTCGTCCTGCCCGAGTCCCTGCCGCCCGAGCGCCGGCGCGCGGTGTCGCTGCGCTCGGCGAACCCGGTGGCGTCGCTGATCAAGCTGGGAGAGCTGAAGAACACCGGCGGCCTCGTCGCGGTGATCGCCCTCGGCGGCCTCGCCCAGTTCACCATGTACACGGTCTGGGTGCTCTACAACAGCTTTCGCTTCGACTGGGGGCCGCAGGAGAACGGCTGGTCGCTGTTCGCCAGCGGGCTTGCTTCCGTGCTGGCGCAGGGCCTGCTGCTGAAGCGCGTGCTTCTGCACTTCGGCGCGCAGCGGCTCGCCGTCATCGGGCTGGCGTCGAGCACCGTGTGCTTTCTGCTGTGGGGTCTCGCGACCGAGGGCTGGATGATGTACGCGCTCATCGGCGCCAACCTGCTCGGCGTCATGGCGACGCCCGCCATCCAGAGCATGATCTCCAACGCCGCCGACGCTCGGACCCAGGGACAGACCATGGGCGCGGTGGCCTCGCTCAACAGCCTGGCGTCGGTCGTCGCGCCGATGATCGCCGCGCCGCTCCTCGCCATGGTCTCGCATCTGCCGAAAGACGACTGGCGCATCGGCGCGCCGTTCTTCTTCTGCGCCGCGCTGCAGCTCGCGGCCACGCTGATCTCGCTGCGCTACTTCCGCGCCATCCCGACCCCGGCCAGGAGCTCGTAGGAGCGCTTGCGGGCCGCGTGGTCGTGGATCGCGGACACCACCATAACTTCGTCCACGCCCGTCAGGGTAACGAACTCTTCCAGGCCGCGGCGGATCGCCTCCGGTCCGCCCACCACCGCGTACTTCAGCATGCCGGAGGCCGCGGCCTTTTCCTGCGGCGTCCAGTAGGTCTCGATATCGTCGATCGGCGGCAGCATCTTGCCGCGGCGGTTGCGCACCATGTTCGTGAACTGCTGCTGCACGGTGGTGAAGAGCCGCTTCGCTTCGGCGTCCGTGTCGGCGGCGACGACATGCAGGCCCGCCATCGCGTACGGCGTCGCCTGCTGCGCCGAGGGCTGGAACCCGCCGCGGTAGGCGGCGAGCGCCGGAAGCAGGTCGTTCGGCGCGAAGTGCGACGCGAACGCGTAGGGAAGGCCGAGCATCGCGGCGAGCTGGGCGCCGTAGAGGCTCGAGCCGAGGATCCACAGCGGCACGCGCGAGTCCGCGCCGGGCACCGCGACGATTTTCTGCCCCTCCTGGATCGGCCCGAGCAGCGCCTGCAGCTCGAGCACGTCCTGCGGGAATTCCTCCGCGCTCGAATAATCGCGGCGCAGCGCGCGCACGGTGAGCTGGTCCGTTCCGGGCGCGCGTCCCAGGCCGAGATCGATCCGGCCCGGATAGAGCGCCTCGAGCGTGCCGAACTGCTCGGCGATCACGAGCGGCGAATGGTTCGGCAGCATGATGCCGCCCGCGCCGACGCGGATCCTCGACGTGCCGCCCGCGAGGTGGCCGATCACGACCGAGGTCGCCGCGCTTGCGATGCCGCGCATGTTGTGGTGCTCCGCCACCCAGTAGCGCGTATAGCCGAGGCGCTCGGCGTGGCGCGCGAGGTCGAGCGAATTGCGCAGCGCGTCGCCGGGCGTCGCGCCTTCGACGATCGGCGCGAGATCGAGAATCGAGAGCAGGGCCACGCTGCCTAGCGTCCGATCTTCCCCGCGGTTTCGAGCGCGGTGCGCGCGCCGTCGGCATCGCCGCGCGCCTCGCGTACCTGCGCGATGAGGCGCCAGTTCTCGGCGCGCAGCGTGTTGTCGGTGCCCGCCCAGGAGTTCGAGCGGGCCGCCACGCTCTCGGCCTGGACATAGTCGCCCTGCTTCAGGCGCACCAGCGCAAGCTCGCGCCACAGACGCGGGTTGCGCGGCTCGATGCGCAGCGCTCGCTCGATCGTCGCCGCGGCGTTGGCGAGCCGGCCCGCCGCCGCATCGGCGCGCGCGCTCTGCATCAGGCCGGCGATGGCGACGTTCTCGGAAGGTGCAGCAGGTTTCGCCGCCGGCTCGGGCGCCGGCGGCGGAGCTGGCGAGGGGCCAGGCGCGGTGGCGCAGCCGGCGACAAGCGTTGCTAGTGACACGGCATATTTCATCGTCAGTTGCCTCTGGTGCACGATCTACTCGCTACTTCCGCCGTCTCCAGTAGCCGGGACGTCGGCGTTGATGGGCCACCGCGACGATCACGATCGAGTCGGAAATTTTCCGGTAAACGACTGAATAGGGAAAACGAGCCAAGAGTACGCGACGGCGCCCGGTACCGATCAGCGACCCTGCGTCAGGGTAATGCCTGATGAGAGATACGGTGCGTTCGACCTCGGCGGCAAATGATCTTCCAAGTCCTGCCATCCGCGATTCGTAAAACAGCGAGGCTTCCGTGAGCTCGGCATCCGCGTCCGGATGAAAAGTACAGGGAATCACCCAAGACGACGGCGCAGCCGCGCAAACACCTCGTCGCCAGGGATAAGCTGAACCTCGCCGCGATCGATTTGGCCAATGCGGCGTTCAATCTCGAGTCGCCACGCTTCTTCGACATCCGGATCGGCCGGACCATCCAACGATTCGATCAGGGATAGCGCTAGCTCCGCGCGCTCCGCGTCGGACAAGCCAGACGCTTGCTTCTTGAGCTTCGTGAGCATGTCGGACATGGAATCCTCTATTCGTCCAGCGGGAAGTGATTATACGTCGCGCTCGTGGACCTCATTTGCCGAACAGCCGCTCCAGCCAGTTCTTCACCGGCTTTACCGTCTCCTTGACCGCGTCGACGGCCTTGTCGACCGCTTCCAGGGTCGCGTCGCCGGCGCAGGGCGCGCGCCCTTCGGGCGCCGAGCCCTTGATGAACGGCATCTGCATCGCGCCGGGGCAGCCGCTGCCGCCGCGCAGCCCGGTCGGCGTATCGATCGATACCAGCTCGATGTTGTCCGGCGCGGCGAGCACCAGCGGCTCGGGGGCGAGCGGCGCCATCATCTCGCCCCACACCGGCAGCGCGGACGCCGCGCCGGAGAGGCGCGCCGCGCGGTTGTCGTCGTAGCCGATCCACACGATGCCGAGGCGATCGCCGCTGAAGCCGGCGAACCAGGCGTCGCGCTGCTCGTCGGTGGTGCCGGTCTTGCCGGCGACGCCGGTCTCCACCGGCACCCAGTTCTTGAGGCTCTGCGCCGTGCCTTCGTGGACCACGTCCTGCATGGCGAAGGCGATGAGGTGCATCGGCTCGGGCGCGAACGCCTGCTCGACCGCGAGCGGATAGCGCTTGAGCGGCCGGCCTTCCTGCGTCGTCACCTCGCGGATCGCGCGCAGCGGCGTGCGAAAGCCGCCGCTCGCGATGGTCTGGTACATCTGCGCCACCTCGAAGGGGCTCATGTCCACGGCGCCGAGCAGGCTCGAGGCGAACGGCATCATCGGGCGGTCGACGCCGAGCTTGCGCACCGTGTCGAGCACCCGCTCCACGCCGATGTCGGTGCCCAGGCGCGCCGCCGCGGCGTTGTAGGAGTTCGCGAACGCGGTGCGCAGCGGCACGTTGCCGTGGAACTTGCGATCGTAGTTCTTCGGCTCCCAGTCCGGCGCGCCGCGGCTCTTCCACACGAACGGGCCGTCGTCGAGCGGCGTGACGAGCGTGTAGCGCGACGGCTCGGAGAGCGCCGTCAGATAGATCGCCGGCTTCAGCAGCGAGCCGACCGGACGCGCGGCGTCGAGCGCGCGGTTGAAGCCGCGAAACCGCGCGTCGCGCGCCCCGACGAGCGCCTGCACCTCGCCCGACTGGGTATCGGTGATCACGACCGCGCCCTCGAGGCCCGGCTCGCCGAAGCGCTTCTCCTTGTCGAACTGCGCGAGGCGGCGGGCGAGGGCGCGCTCCGCGGCTTCCTGCGCGCGCGGGTCGAGCGCCGTGAAGATCCGCAGTCCTTCCGAGCGCAGGTCGGCCTCGTCGTAGTCGCGCCGCAGCTGGCGGTGCACGAGCTGGACGAACGCCGGGTAGGGCGAAGTCCCCATCGTCGGCTTCGGATTGATCGCAAGCGCGGCGGCGCGCGCCTGCGCGTACTGCTCGAGGGTGATGAAGCCCTGGTCCTTCGTCTCGCGCAGCACGAGGTTGCGCCGCTCGAGCGCGCGCTGCGGATGGCGATGCGGATCGTAGACCCCGGGCCCCTTGACGATGCCGACCAGCAGCGCGCTCTCGGCGAGCGTGAGCTGCTCGACCGGCTTGCCGAAATAGAACTGCGCCGCGAGGCCGATGCCGTGGATGGCGCGGTCGCGGTCCTGGCCCAGATAGATCTCGTTCAGATACGTCTCGAGGATCTCGTTCTTGTCGTAGTGCAGCTCGAGCAGCATCGCCATGATGAGCTCGGTGAACTTGCGCGACAGCGTGCGCTCCGAGGTGAGGAAGAAGTTCTTCACGAGCTGCTGCGTGAGCGTGCTGCCGCCCTGCATGTGGCCCGGCGAGAACACGCTCAGCGCCGCGCGCGCGACGGCGCGCAGGTCGAAGCCGGCGTGCGAGAAGAACTTGCGGTCCTCGGTCGCGACCAGCGCGTTGACGAAGTGCTTCGGCACCTCGGTCAGCCGCACGAGGATCCGGTCCTCGTTGTTCGCCGGGTAGATGCCGCCGATCAGCAGCGGCTCGAGTCGAGCGAGCGCGAGCTCGGCGCCCTGGGCGTCGTGCAGGGACGACAGCTTCCCGCCCTCGAACGTCGCGCGCAAGCGCTTTGCCTCCTGCGGCCCGTCCCAGAACACGAACGGCCGCACGGCGATCTCCAGCCCGTCGGCCTTGCGCTCGAACCAGCCAGACTCGCCTTCGCGAAGTGCGTCGCGATAACCGAGATCGCGCAATTCCTGCTCTACCGCTGCCTGCTGCACCTTCAGTCCCGCGTGCAGCTCGAGCGGGCGCGCGTAGATCCGCGCCGGCAGCGCGAAGCGCCGCCCCTCGAACTCCTCGCGCACGCGGATATCGAGATACAGCGTGTACCCCGCCGCCGCCAGCGTCGCCAGCAGCAGCCCGAGCCAGAGGAGTCTTTTGAACGAAATGCGGCGCGCCACGGCTCGATTCTACCTGCGGGATTCGCGCGGAATCGCCGCCGCTGCTATCTGTAAAAGACGTGCCTGCCGATGCGGGCGACGCGCTTTTTCTGCCGCGCCCAGTCGGGCTCGATGTGGGTCGCGTGGAAGAACAGCGCGCCGTGCAGGGCCGGGCTGTAGCGCTGGTAGTAGACGGCTTCGGCCACTTCCCAGGCGCGCTGCCATTCTTCGCCGCCGGGCTCGGGGAGGGAATCGAGCTCGGTCCAGGAGAAGGCGCCGACGTAGCGGCCCCGCAGCGGATCCCAGTTCTGCTGGTGCACGACCTCGCAGATTGTCTTCGGATAGAGGCCCGAGGCCTTGCGGTTCATGGTGACTTCCGCGACCGCGTACTGGCCGGCGAGCGGCTCGCCGCGGGCTTCGAAGTAGACGTTGCGGGCGAGGCAGGTCAAATTTTGTCTGTGGGCCTCGCGCACCAGCTCGCGCTGCGCATCCTGGTGCGCGAAGACCAGCTTCAGCGCCAGGCCGAAGCTCGCCAGCATCAGGCACAGGAATACGACGAACACCCACGGCGCCTTGTCGGTTCCGTGCCAGAACAGCCATAAACGGCGTTGCCAGTGGTTCACGGGCACGACTTTGCCCGGCTGCGCGGCCCAGTCAAGGTCGCAGTTCATATCGGTCCGGCGGGTGCCGCGGAGCGTTCCCGCGGCCTGTAAACGGTTGTCATACAACGGTCTTTTACACGGGCCGGGCGGGCATAATAGGCCGCATGAATTTCCTCATGAAGCCGGGCCTCGCGGTCATGAAGATGCTGAGCACCCGGCAGAAGATCATCGTGCAGGCGCTGTCTTTCGTGGCCGGATTCGGCTTGGTGGTCTATCTGCTGAGCGAGCAGGCCTCCGCCGAGCTGCAGAATCCCATCTTCGTAGCGGCGGCCGTCTGCTACGCGGTCGGGAACTACCTGTTGTGGGGAAGAAACACGGCGATACAGATCACATTCAGGACGCTGCGCGAGGAAGTCGACCGTTTCAATTCCGGCGACCTGCAGCGTCACGCCGCGAGCCGCAGCCGCGGCGAGACGGGCCTGCTGCTCGGCAAGCTGCACGAGGTGGGCGCGGGACTGTCCAGGATCCTGGAGCGCGTGCGGGCGAGCGCGGAGACGATCAACCACGCGGCGAAGGAAGTGTCGGCGGGGCACGTGAACCTGTCGCAGAGGACGGAGGAGCAGGCCTCGACGCTGGAGGAGACGGCCTCGGGGATGGAGGAGCTCTCGGGGACGGTGCAGAAGAACGCGAAGAACTGCCAGCTCGCCGACGGGCTCTCGCGCGGGGCGAGCGAGGTGGCGGAGAAGGGCGCGCAGACGGTGCACCGGGCGGTCGAGCGCATGGCGATGATCGACCAGAGCTCGAAGAAGATCGTGGACATCATCGGGGTGATCGAGGGGATCGCGTTCCAGACGAACATCCTGGCGCTCAACGCGGCGGTGGAAGCGGCGCGGGCGGGGGAGCAGGGCCGGGGCTTCGCGGTGGTGGCGAGCGAGGTGCGAAGCCTGGCGCAAAGGAGCGCGCAGGCGGCGAAGGAGATCAAGGCGCTGATCGAGGACTCGGTGGGCAACGTGAGCGAGGGCGGCAAGCTCGTGGGCGAGGCCGGGGGGATCATCAACGAGATCGTGACGAGCGTGCGCCAGGTGAGCGAGCTGATCGGGGAGATCTCGCAGGCCTCGCAGGAGCAAAGCTCGGGGGTGGGGGAGATCAACAAGGCGCTGGCGCAGATGGAGGCGGTGACGCAGCAGAACGCGGCGCTGGTGGAGCAGGCGACCGCCGCGATCCTCTCGTTCGAGGAAGAGGCGGATCGCCTCGGCGAAGCCGTGAGCACGTTCAAGCTCGCCGCGCCGGCCAACGTGCTCGGAGCCAAACCCGCGGCCGCGGCGAAGCCCGCGGCCAGAGTGAACCGCCCGGCCGCGCCGGCCATACCGGCGCCCGCGCGCGCCATGCCGCGCCAGCTTGCGCACGGCACGCCCCATCGGCGCTCGTCCAAGCTTGCGTTGCCGAACGCGGCGGCCGCGCCCGATGACGAATGGAAAGAGTTCTGAAGCGGCGCAGGTAGACCGCAGGCAGACCTTGGTACTCTTCGACCCATGTCGAATCCCGTACCGACCCTTTCCCTCCTGGAGACCCGCGTCCTCGGGACCCTGGTAGAGAAGCAGCACACCGTTCCCGACGCCTATCCGTTGACGCTCAATTCGCTGGTCTCGGGCTGCAATCAGAAGACCAGCCGCTCACCGGTGATGGAGGCGACGGAGCCGCAGGTGCAAGGAGCGCTCGACAGCCTGAAGCGGGCCAATTTCGTGATGGAAACGAGCGGCGGGCGCGTCTCGCGCTACGCGCACAACTTCGAGCGGGTGTTGCAGATACCGTCGCAGTCCGCGGCGATTCTCACTTCGTTGATGCTGCGCGGGCCGCAGACCGCGGGGGAGCTGCGGATCAGTTGCGAGCGGCTGCACAGTTTTTCCGATATTTCCGCGGTGGAGGGCTTCCTGGAGGAGCTGGCGGCGCGGCCGGCGGCGGCGCTGACGGCGGAGCTGCCGCGCCTGCCGGGGTCGCGCGAAAACCGCTGGGCCCATCTGCTGAGCGGCGCGCCGACGCTGGAAGCGCTGACGGCGCAAAGGAAGCCGGACGACGGGCCGGGTGCAGACGTTTCGCTAGGAGAAGTCGCCGCGCTCAAGGCCAACGTCGCGCGGCTCGAGGCCGAGATGGCGGCGATGAAAGCCCTGCTCGAGCGGATCCGCGCGGAGCTCGACCTGAAGTAGCCGCCAGATGCGTAGCTACCAGTGCGCCGGCCGGTAGTCCTTCAGGAATTTCCCCCACACGTGCTCGCCGGTATTGATGCCGGTGATGATCGGATCGACGATGCGCGCGGCGCCATCGACGATGTCGAGCGGCGGATGGAAACGCTCCACGCGCGTCTTGCGCGCCGCGATCTCGACCGGGTCCTCGTCGGTCACCCAGCCGGTGTCGACGCTGTTCATGTGGATGCCGTCGTTGTGGTAGTCGGTGGCGGCGGTGCGCGTCATCATGTTGAGCGCGGCCTTCGCCATGTTGGTGTGCGGATGGCGCGTGGTCTTGAAGTTGCGGTAG
>Ga0209131_1000226_pt1 | contig 41820 bp, 36 predicted proteins | sample GraSoi_2013_40cm_FD_185826 | JGI IMG/M metagenome (GOLD analysis project Ga0209131, IMG submission 185826) | Grasslands soil microbial communities from the Angelo Coastal Reserve, California, USA - Sample 9_17_2013_40cm (SPAdes) (version 2) | ecosystem: Environmental > Terrestrial > Soil >...
CCGGACTCGACCGTCCGGTGATACGCCGGGCGGCCATAAAACGAGCGGAAACCGAGCCATCCCGAGATGTTGCCCTCGTCGCTGACGGCCACCCATATCGGCCGAGACGCCGGGTTGAACCCCGCGAACCAGTCCTGCCGTGAGTCGACCGTGACGGGCTCCGTATCGGCGGTGGCCATGTGCCCGGGGATCGAGGCGTTGTAGATGGCGACGATTGACGCCAAGTCGGCCTTCCCAGCGTGTCGGATCAGCAGTCCCATGGCTCATTATCCTGTTGCGCCGTTGCAACAACCAGCGCTGCTGTGAAAGCAGCGCGAGAGGTCGCTGAAAGAGGCGTTGTATTTTTACAACATCCCGGTAAATAGGTGTTGGTTTGCCTTGCCGAGGTGGATATCATGCGATCCATCTCAATCGGCCCGCGAGGCGTAAAAGAACCGTTCAAACATTCTGCAAGCCTTTGCTTTTTCGTACCTTCTCAGCACCTGGGGTCCACAACAAAAGCAGTCAGAAATCGTTCCGATCTCGAACCCACCGAGACTGCATCGATATTTCGCTACACCAAGACCAATTAGGAGGCATACCCATGAGTAGAACTAAACGGCCGGCGAACGCGTTTGCGAGAAAGTCGTGCGTGATCGCCACCGAGCTCGCGCTCGCCCTGATGGCAGCGCCCTTGGCTCTTGCGCAGTCAGCCGAGCGAGGCGAGCGTATCGAGGTGACGGGCACTCGCATCCCGTCGCCGAATATCGAAAGCACCAGCCCTGTTGCGGTCGTCACCGCTCAGGACATCAAGATCGAAGGCGTGACCCGCATCGAGGACATGCTGAACAGCCTGCCGCAGGTGTTCGCGGACTTCGGCGCTTCGATCTCCAACGGCGCAACCGGTACCGCTACGGTGAACCTGCGTAACCTCGGTTCCACCCGCACCCTCGTGCTCATGAACGGCCGGCGCTTGCCGATCGGCTCGCCGGCGCCCTCCACGGCCAGCTACGCTCCCGACCTGAACCAGATCCCGACGCCGCTCATCCAGCGGATCGAGGTGCTGACGGGCGGCGCTTCTGCCGTGTACGGCTCGGACGCTCTTGCCGGCGTGGTGAACTTCATCATGCGCGACAACTTCGAGGGCGTGCAGGGTGAAGTGAACTACAGCTTCTACCAGCACCAGCAGAGCAATTCGCTCGCGGACGTCGTGGCGGCGCGCGCGGCCGTCAACCCGGCGCAGTTCTCCGTGCCGGGCGACATCAGCCGCACGGGCGACAGCACGGAAGCGAACCTGCTGATTGGCGGCAACTTCGCCAACGGCAAGGGCAACGCCACCGTGTTCTTCGACTACAAGAAGGACAAGCCGATCCTGGAGAAGGAATACGACTACAGCGCGTGCTCGACGGGCGTGAACGCCGCCGGCACAGCCTTCACGTGCGGCGGTTCGTCGACCTCGTACCCCGGTCGTTTCGTGAACGGCGCGAACAATCGCAGTTTCACGATCGCCAACGCGGCGGGCGACGTGCGTCCGTACATCGCGGCGAACGACCAGTTCAACTTCGCGCCGTACAACTACTACCAGCGCCCGGACGAGCGTTATGGCTTCAGCTCGTTCGTGCACTACGACGTGAACCCGCACGCGCGGGTGTACGGCGAGTTCAACTTCCACGACAGCCACACGGAAGCCCAGATCGCCCCTTCGGGCATCTTCGCGTTCCAGGAAGTGTTCATCACCGGCGACAACCCGCTGCCGTCGCAATCGTTTCGCAACACGTTCGGCATCACGGCAACCACGCCGGGCGACGTGCTGATCGCCCGCCGCAACTTCGAAGGCGGCGGCCGTGTCGCCGACCTGCGCCACACGTCGTATCGCTACGTGGTCGGGGTGAAGGGCGACGTGATGAAGAACTGGGACTACGACGTCTACGCGCAGCAGTCGAAGGTCCTCTACCAGCAGATATACCGCAATGACTTCTCGATCACACGCATCGTGCGCGCGCTCGACGTCGTTGCGAATCCGGCCGGCGGCGCTCCAGTCTGCCGTTCTGTGGTGGACGGGTCGGACCCGACCTGCGTTCCGTATGACATCTTCCACACACCCGGTGGTGTCACGCAGGCCGCGCTGAACTACCTGCAGACTCCGGGCATCGGCATCGGCTCGACCGAGCAGAAAGTCCAGGGCGCCACACTGTCGAGCGACCTGGGCAACTACGGCTGGAAGCTGCCGACCTCCAAGAGCGGCATCGGTGTTGCGCTCGGCGTCGAGCGTCGCGTCGAGAAGCTGAAGTCGGAGTTCGACGTCGAGTTCTCGTCCGGCGACCTCGCCGGCCAGGGCGGCCCGACGCAGGGCATCAATGGCCAGTACACGGTGGTCGACTACTTTGCCGAGCTGCGCGTTCCGATCCTGGAAGGCCGTCCCGGCGCCGACTTGCTGAGCGTGAACGGCAGCTACCGCTATTCCGACTACAGCACGGACAAGACGACCGACTCGTACGGCGTGGGCATCGAATACGCGCCGATAAAAACCGTGAAGATGCGCGGCTCCTACCAGCAGGCCGTTCGCGCGCCCAACATCGTGGAGCTGTTCGCTTCACAGGGCGCGGGCCTGTTCAACATGGGCGCCGATCCGTGCGCGCCCGGCGGCACGGCGACGCTCGCGCAATGCCAGCGTTCCGGCATCACCGCGGCGACGTTCCAGAGCCCGCTGCTGAACAGCCCCGCGGGCCAGTACACCGGCAACTTCGGTGGAAACACCAACCTCGATGCGGAGACCGGCAAGACGTATACGTTCGGCATCGTGCTGCAGCCGCTGCGTAACCTGAGCGCCACGATCGACTACTTCGACATCAAGGTCGACAAGGTCATCGGCACCATCCCGAGTGCGCTGGCGGTATCGCAGTGCGTGTTCGCCAACCAGTTCTGCAGCCTGATCCATCGCGGCCCGCGCGGCACGCTGTGGGGCCAGGGCTTGGCGCAGGGCTTCGTCGACGCCACCAACCAGAACCTCGGCAAGCTGTCCACCAAGGGTTTGGACCTGACGGTGAACTACAACTACAACCTCGCGCAGTACGGCGGGTTGGGGCTGTCGTTCCTCGGCACGTACGTGGACGAGTTCAAGACCGAGCCGGTTCCGGGCCTGGGTGAGTATGACTGCGCCGGTTATTACGGCCAGACGTGCGGTACGCCGATCCCGAAGTGGCGCCACAAGATGCGCGCGGTGTGGACCACGCCGTGGCTGTTCGACCTCGCGGCGACCTGGCGTCACATGGACTCGGTGAAGGTCGACACCAGCAGCTCCAACCCGCTGCTGTCCGGCGCTTTCGCGCCGATTACGGCGGAGCTGGGCAAGCGCGATTACTTCGACCTTTCCGGTTCCTGGAACGTGACGAAGAAAATCACGCTGCGCGCGGGTGTGAACAACCTGTTCGACAAGGATCCGCCGATCAGCGATTCGACCGGCGTGGTGGGCGCACCCTTCGGAAACGGCAACACGTATCCGCAGGTGTACGACGCGCTCGGCCGCAAGTTCTTCGCGAGCATGACGGTCCAGTTCTAACCAACCGCAACGCGACTCGAACGGCGGGCTTCGGCCCGCCGTTTTTTTGCCTAGAGCTCGAAGCGGCCGGCGCCGCCGGTGAATGCGTTCAGGCCCTGCGTGAGGGCGGTCACGAGACTGCGCTCCGCGACGGTGAGGTGCGGATGCCAGATGTCGAAGATGAGCACCACGCGCAGCTTGTCGCTGTCGTTCCACGCCTCGTGTTCCACCGTGTCGTCGAATACCCATGCCTTTCCCGGGACCCACTCGCGCGTCTCGTTGCCGACGCGAAAGCGGCAGCCCTGCGGCACGATGAGCGGCAGGTGGACGACCAGCCGCGCATTGGTGACCCCATTGTGTGGGGGGATGTGCGTATGGGGCTTCAGCAGCGAGAACATCGCCGAGGGCGTGCGTCCCGGCATGTCGGGCTGCGGCGCGCCCGCGAGGACTTTCATCGTGGCGGGACACTTTGCGGCGTTCGTTTCGATGCGCTCGCCCATCTTGAAGAGATGGAACGCGCTCCACGCGGGCGAGTTGTTGAGTTGCGCCCACTGGTTGTGTGGAACGTCGGGCGGGTACGTGATGTAGGGCGTGAAACCGTCCTCGGTCTCGAGCACGCGGATGAATTCTTCGCGAATCTCGTCGGTCGCGGCTTCCACGGCGGCGAGCCACGGGAAATCGCCACGGTTGAAGAACTCGATCGCGGGCAGGTGCGGGTAATGAAAGATCGCCGAGTGCGACTCGTAGCGCCTGCGCCGGCCCACCATGATGTCCACGGCGCTGCGAAAACGATCCACCCTTTCGCCCTCGTGCTGCGCGAGGTGGGGGGCGAGGAAGCCATCGAGGAACGCGGCGTATTCCGTTCCGTACGACTCGCGGAATGCCACTGCGCGGGCGACGGCCGGATGCAGGTCTGGATGAAGTCTTTCGCGTGGCGGGGCGACGGCGAGCACCGCGTTATAGGCGAGCGCAGCTTCGTGGCGCCTGCCCTGGCGATCGAGGAGGTCCGCGCGGAGGATGAGCGCGAGGAGGTCCATGGGATCGAGCGAGAGCGCGCGCGTGATCGCCGCCTCTTCGCCCGGCGTGTCGTTGCGCGCGCGGCAGGCGACTGCTTCGCGCAGCCAATGCTGGACAGTCTCGGTCGCGATCGCCATCACACGCTCCACGCGACGCGCCCGCCGCCCTGTGCATCCACGGCTTCGAACAACGTCGAGATGAGGCGACGCTCGGCCTCGGTGATCTCGGGCCGCCACAGCTCGAAGAGCAGCACCACCCGCGTTTCGCGGCTGCGGTTCCAGGCTTCATGCTCGATGGTGTCGTCGAAGACCCATGCCTTTCCCTCGATCCATTCGCGCGTCTCGTTGCCGACACGGAACGCGCACCCTTTCGGGACGACGAGCGGCAGGTGGCAGATGAGGCGGGCGTTGATGAAGCCGTTGTGCGCGGGGATGTGCGCGCCGGGACGCAGCACCGAAAAGAGGATGGAGGGCACGCGCCCCGGCACGCGCGTAAACGGTACGCCGGCGAGCGCCGCAAGGGTGCGCGGGCACCGCTCGGCATTGCCGGGCACGGCCGCGCCGTCCTTCCAGAGGTAGAACGCGCTCCAGTCGGGATTGTCGGCCATGCCGGCCTGCGCGTTCCGCGGACGCGAAGGATCGCTTTGCACATACGGCTTCAGCGCGCCAGGGTCGCGCATCACGGCGAGCATCTCCTCGCGAATGGCGGGCGTGGCGGCTTCGACGGCGTCCAGCCATGGGAACGCGGCGCGGTCGTAGAACTGGATTTGCGGCAGGCCGGGGAAGAAGTAGTACTGCGGCTGCTGGAAGTACGGCTGGCGCAGGCCCAAGAGGATGTCGAGCGATTCGCGAAAGCGCGATGCCGCCGAGCCGTACAGGCCTTCGGGCGAGAGCCGCTCACGTAGCCCTGACTCGAGCTGCGCGGCGACGCGGTCGCACGCCGCCTGGGGCCGCGCGACCTCCGAGCGCAACTCCGCAGGGAGCGGGAGCGCCGAGGCGAGCCGCACGGCCTGCAGGTAGTAGGCCGAAGCCGCGCGCAGGGCGCCGCCTCCCGCCAGGTGGTCCGCCTTGGCGATGAGGGCGGCGATGTCGCGCGGGTTGCGCGCCAGGGCTCCATCGATCGCGGCGAGGTTATCCCGATTCATCGCGGTATTTGAGCATGCGCAAAAAAAACGGGCCAGCCTCGCGGCCGGCCCGTCAGGTGTTGTTGTTCTTGGGTTGTTGAACGCTTATTTGAACTTATAGTTGATGCTGAACTGGTAGTAGCGCGCGTACGGGTTGTAGAGGTTGGTGTTGAAACCCGTCTGCGTGAAGGTGGTGTCCGGTTCGTAGGGGGCGTTGTTGTTGAAGATGTTGCGAACGAGCAGGCCGACGCGCAGGTTCTTGATGCCTTTGTACGTGAGGCCCACGTCGTACGTCGGGAAATCGTCGACCAGGCACTGCCCACCGAGATAGGCGGCATTCGCGCCGGTCACGTAGCAACCGCTGGTGTTATCGCCGTACTTCCAGTGGCCGATGTAGTTGTAACGTGCGAGGGTCTCGAAGTCCCGGAAGTCCCACACGAAGGTCGTCACGCCCTTGATCCGCGGGTTCTCGAACGCGAAGAAGTTGCCCGCGCCGCCCGTGTAGTTCACGCCCTTGGCGAACTGCCAGTCGTTCTTGTCGGTGTAGGTCCAGTTCGAGTCCATCGACAGGCGCCCGTAGCTTCCCAGCTGCCAACGGCCCTGCATGTCGATGTCGAAGCCCGCAGCCACCTGGTCGCCGAAGTTGTCGAAGCGGCGGATGGTTGAAAGGATCGGGCCCGAGTTGGGGATGCCGGCGATCCACGTGGCCTGGTTCGGGTCACGCTGCACCGTGCCGCCCGCGAACGCCGGGTTGAACTCGTTGTTGATCACGGTCTGCGAGCCGTAGCGATCGATGAAGTGCATCCGATGGATGTACCAGTAGTCCACCGACAGCTGGAAGCTGTTCATCGGCGACCACACGAGACCCAGCGTGTGATCCACGGACTTCTCCGGTTGCACGTTCACGTTAGCCGCGATGAGGCTGGAGATCGTCCGTCCCGTGCAGTCCGTGGCCTCCGCGCCGGCCAGGGGCGTCGGGGGGTTCGGGCAGCGCAGCGGGTCCGTGATCGTGTTGAACGCCTGCACGTTCGAGTTGGAGATCTGGAAGAGCGACGGCGCGCGGAAGCCCTTGCCCCAGGTGCCACGCGCGGCGAGCGTCGGGGTCATGAGGTACTTCGCGCCGACCTTCGGCGTGAAGGCGTTGCCGAAGTCGCTGTAGTGGTCGTAGCGTCCGGCAAGCTGCGTCTCCAGGTCCTTGATGAACGGCAGCGAGACCTCGGCGTAGACCGTGCTCACGTTGCGGTCGCCGCTCACCGTGCTCGAGGCGAGGCCGACGATGTCGCCCGCCACCGTGCGCGGATCCGAGACGATGTCCATCTTCTCCTTGCGGAACTCCACGCCCGTGGCGACGGCGGCCATGCCGCCTTTCATCGGGAAGAGCTCGCGCGTGGCCTTGAGGTCCCACGAGAAGATCTTCGAGGTCCCCTCGTTGTGCAGTACGGGGTGCAGCGCGTCGAGCAGTGCCTGGGAGTTCGGTCCGCGACGAGCCGGATAGAAATGGAAGCTGCCGTCGGCGACCACCTGGCGAAGCAGGGGCGCGTAGAGCTGCGCGTTGGAATCCTCTTCACGCTTCGACTGCGCGAACAGCACTGCGCTTTCCCAATCCCACCCGCCGAAGACCCCGGTCAGTCCCGCGGTTGCGCGGGTAGAGGTGTGGTCGACAAACACATGCGTCTGACCGAAATCCGCGAAGCGGTAGCGCAATGCGATCCGGAAATTGTTCGGGTTGTCCGGGTGTCCCACCGGCAGGATGAGCTGGAAGCTCTGGCGCGCGCCTGCGCGGTTGAACCAAGTGGTCGGCGTGATGCCATCAAGCGCCGAGGGGTTGCCCGGATAGTCGTACTCGCTCTTGGTGATCATGGCGTCTACCCAGCCCGTCATTGTCGGCGTGATCTGGAAATTGGCGCGAGCCATGAGCCCCTTGCGCTCCAGGTCCGAGACGACGGTCAGGTTGTCGTACACGTTCCAGCGGCACTCTTCCTCGGTGCTGCCGGCCGGGCGAACGCGTAGGGCCGCGGGGCAGTTCGGGTCGACGGGCAGGCGCCCGGAGGTGAGGAACGCGCCGCTGCCGGGGGACGATTCGCGACGCACGTTCGGCGGGAAGCTCGACGCCGAGGTCGGCGTGCCGCGGCCCTGCAGGAAGGCGTAGCCTGCGGTGTCGATGCCAGGTCCGGAGTCCTTCACGAACACCGGCTTGCGCTGGTACCACTCGCCGGCGATGAACACGTTGAAGCGATCCTTGCTCAGATCGCCGTAGCCCACGACGGCGGAAACCTGGTCGGCGCGATAGTTGCTGTCCGACTGTTGCCAGTGATTGACCGTCACTTCGGCGCCGCGATAGTCCTTGCGCAGGATGATGTTGATCACGCCCGCGATCGCCTCGGAGCCGTACACGGCGGAAGCGCCGTCCTTCAGCACCTCGATGCGGTCGATGGCGGAAATCGGAATGGTGCTCAGGTTGAAGCCGGTGCCCTGGCCGACGTTCGGGTCGGCGTTGGGAGCGGGCGCGACGCGACGTCCGTTGAGCAGGATCAGCGTGGCGACTGAGCCCAGGCCGCGTAGCGAGGCCGTGCTGTTGCCGCGCTGGAATCCGCTGCCCGGGTCGTAGTCCACGGCGGCGCCGCCGTTGATCGCCGGCAGGTCGCGCAGCAGCTCGGCCACGCTGGTGCTGCCGCTGCGCTCGATCTGCTCTCGGGTGATGACCTGGACGACGGAAGGCGTCTCGGAGTCGGTGCGCTTGATGTTGGTGCCCGTCACTTCGATGCGTTCGCGCGACTGTTGCGCGGCCGCATCCGCAGCAAGCAGGGTCATGCTCGCGGCCATTGCATAGGCAACGGCGGCGCACAGCGGCTTCTTGGTGAAGCTCATATGGAAACTCCCGATTTTGATTTGGTTGGCGGGTACCGCATCGGCTTCATGAGCCGATTTTTCTGGGTGGCGGAAGAATAGCGGCGCGCCGCACTTTCTCCAAGCTGAAGTTGGCGGGATGTTGCGTTCATGCAACACTCCTACAGCAGCGAATTCTCCTGCCGGAACCGGGCGTTGCGGCTGACTCCGGGGGGCAATTGGTGCTACAATTCGAGAGTTTCAAAAAGGGATGGGCGGTCGCGCCCATTTTTTGTTTGTGAAGCCGGAATCGGGGCGTGAAGCGTGGATCCGGGCGGCCCTCGAGGGGCTCGGCTACGAGCTCGTTGACCTCGAGTCTTCGCGCTCGGGACTTCTCAGGATCTTCATCGATTCCGGCCATGGCATCACGGTCGAGGATTGCGCCCGCGTGAGCAACCATCTCACGCGCGCTTTCGCGGTGGAGGGCATCGACTACGAGCGCCTGGAAGTGTCGTCGCCCGGATTGGACCGGCCGCTGAAGAGCCTCGCTGATTTCGAGCGCTTCGCCGGCCGCGACGCGAGCGTGAAGTTGAAGCTTCCCCGCGACGGGCGGCGCCGCTTCGAGGGTAGGCTCGTGGGAATCGAGGACGGCAAGGTGGTGCTTGAGGTCGAGGGAAAGCGCCAGCATCTGGCATTCGAGGACATCGATCGCGCCCGGCTCGTGCCGGACGTGTGAAGGGTTTGGAGGCTTCGGAAACATGAGCAGGGATCTTCTTCTTCTGGTCGACGCGCTGTCCCGCGAGAAAAACGTCGCGAAGGACACCGTTTTCCTCGCGCTCGAGATGGCGCTCGCGTCCGCGACCAAGAAACGCTTCAAGGACGAGGTGGACGTGCGCGTGGAGATCGACCGCGAGACGGGCGAGTATCACGCCTTCCGCCGCTGGACCGTGGTCCTCGACGAGGAGCACGAGGAGCCCGCGCACCAGATCGCCATCACCGACGCGGTCGAGGAAAACCCCGAAGCCACGTTGGGCGACGTGATCGAGGAGCCGCTCGAGCCCGAGACCTTCGGGCGCATCGGCGCGCAGGCCGCCAAGCAGGTGATCCTGCAGAAGATCCGCGACGCCGAGCGCGAGCAGATCCTGAACGACTTTCTCGACCGCGGCGAATCGCTCGTCACCGGCACGGTGAAGCGCGCCGAACGCGGCAACCTCATCGTCGAATCCGGACGAGTCGAGGCGCTCCTGCCGCGCGACCAGCTCATCGCCAAGGAAAACCTTCGCGTGGGCGACCGCGTTCGCGCCTACATCGCCAAGATCGACCGCGCCGCGCGCGGCCCACAGCTCATCCTGTCGCGGATCGCGCCGGAATTCCTCGTGAAGCTCTTCGAGCTCGAGGTGCCCGAGATCGAGGAGGGCCTGCTCGAGATCAAGGCGGCGGCGCGCGACCCCGGCCTTCGCGCCAAGATCGCGGTCAAATCCAACGACCCGCGCATCGATCCGGTGGGCACCTGCGTCGGCATGCGCGGCTCGCGCGTGCAGGCCGTCACCCAGGAGCTCGCGGGCGAGCGCGTCGACATCATCCTGTGGTCGCCGGAGCCGGCGCAGTTCGTCATCAACGCGCTCGCGCCTGCCGACGTGAGCTCGATCGTGGTGGACGAGGAGCGCCACTCGATGGACGTCGTCGTGGCGGAGGACCAGCTGGCACTCGCCATCGGCAAGGGCGGGCAGAACGTGCGCCTCGCCTCCGAGCTCACCGGCTGGCAGCTGAACATCATGACGACCGAAGAGCGCGAGCAGAAGAGCGAGCAGGAATCGAGCGTGGTGCGCGGCGTCTTCATGGAGAAGCTCGATGTGGACGAGGAAGTGGCCGAAATCCTCGTGGCCGAGGGGTTCACCTCGCTCGACGAGGTGGCCTACGTGCCGATCAACGAGATGCTCGAGATCGAAGCCTTCGACGAGGAGACGGTGAACGAGCTTCGCCGGCGCGCGCGCAACGCGCTGCTCACCGAGGCGATCAAGAGCGAGGAAACGGTCGAGCATGCCGCCGAGGACCTGCTCGGCATGGACGGCATGGACAACCAGACCGCGCGCGTGCTGGCCTCCAAGGGCATCACCACGATGGATGCGCTCGCCGATCTTGCGACCGACGAGCTCACCGAGATGACCGGCATGGATGCCGACCGCGCCAACAAGCTGATCATGAAGGCGCGCGAGCCGTGGTTCAAGGACTCGGCCGCGCAGGCATAACGAAAGACACGCACTGATGGCGAAATCGAACGTCACCCAATTTGCCGAGGAGCTGAAGCTCCCGGTCGCGCTCCTGCTCGAGCAGCTGCAGGCTGCGGGTGTGAAGAAGAAGGCCGGTGAGGACGCGATCACCGAGCAGGACAAGACGCGCCTGCTCGACTACCTGCGCGAGATGCACGGCAACAAGGAGGAGAAGAAGAAGATCACGCTCACGCGCAAGCAGACCACCGAGATCAAGAAGGCGGACGCGACCGGCAAGGCGCGCACCATCCAGGTGGAGGTGCGCAAGAAGCGCACGTTCGTGAAGGTGGACAAGCCCGAAGCGGTGCCCGAGCCGGCCAAGCCCATCGCGCCGCCCGCGCCGATCATCAACGCGGAAGAGGCGAAGAAGCGCGAATCCGAGGCCAAGCGCCAGGCCGAGCTCGCCGCTCGCCAGGCCGCCGACGCCGAGACGCGTACCAAGCGCGCTGCGGCCACGAAGAAGAAGGCGGAGGAAGGCGCCGCGCCGACGGAAGCCGGCGTCGCAGCTGCGACCGAGGCCGAGCCGCCGAAGAAGAAGCGCGTGATCCGCAAGAAGGGCGAGGAGCCGGCGACCGAAGCCGAAGCGCCCGTGCTGGTCGAGGTGAAGGCCGAGGCGAAGGGCGAGGCGAAGCCCGCCGAGGCGCCCGCCGGCCCGGCGCCCGAAGGCACGCTGCACCGCCCGGTGTTGAAGCCCGGCGAGAAGGAAGCCAAGGACAAGAAGGGACCCAAGCGCGCGGCCAGGCCCGCGTCGGCATGGGTGGACGACCAGGCGCGCCGGCGTGCCATCAAGACCCGCGGCGACGCCTCCGGCGGACGCGATGGGTGGCGTTCGCGCGGCGGCGGAGGGCGGCATCGCGACGAGGACAGCGCGTCCACGTTCGCCGCTCCGTCCGAGCCCAAGGTGTTGGAAGTGCCGATTCCCGAGACGATCAGCGTGGGCGACCTCGCGCACAAGATGAGCGTGAAGGCGGCCGAGGTGATCAAGGTCATGATGAAGATGGGCACCATGGTCACGATCAACCAGGTCCTGGACCAGGACACGGCGATGATCGTGGTGCAGGAGATGGGGCACACGGCGAAGCCCGCCAAGCTCGACGATCCGGAATCGTTCATCACCGAGGCTGTCGCGGCCGAGCAGTCGCACGCCGAGACGCGCCCGCCGATCGTCACCGTCATGGGCCACGTCGACCACGGCAAGACCTCGCTGCTGGACGCGATCCGCAAGGCGCGCGTGGCCGTGGGCGAAGCCGGCGGCATCACGCAGCACATCGGCGCATACCACGTGGAAACACCGCGCGGGGTCATCACTTTCCTCGACACGCCGGGTCACGAGGCTTTCACGGCGATGCGCGCGCGCGGCTCCCAGATCACCGACGTGGTCGTGCTGGTGGTCGCTGCCGACGACGGCGTCATGCCGCAGACCATCGAGGCCGTCAACCACGCGAAGGCCGCGAAGGTGCCGATCGTCGTGGCGGTGAACAAGATCGACAAGCCGGAAGCCAACGTCCAGCGCGTGAAGAACGAGTTGCTTTCGCACGAGGTCGTTGCCGAGGAATTCGGCGGCGAGGTGCAATTCATCGAGGTCTCCGCCAAGACGGGCCAGGGCCTGGACAAGCTGCTCGAGGCGATCCAGCTGCAAAGCGAAGTGCTGGAGCTCAAGGCCGCCGTGAAGGCGCCCGCGAAGGGCGTCGTGATCGAGGCGCGCCTCGACAAGGGCCGCGGCCCCGTGGCCACCGTGCTCGTGAGGTCGGGAACGCTGCACAAGGGCGACATCGTGCTCGCAGGCGCGGTGTTCGGGCGTGTTCGCGCCATGAACGACGAGAACGCCAAGGCCGTGAACGATGCGGGCCCCTCGATCCCGGTCGAGATCCAGGGCCTGCAGGACGTCGCCCGCGCCGGCGACGACGTGATCGTCCTCACCGACGAGAAGAAGGCGCGCGAGATCGCGCTCTTCCGCCAGGGCAAGTTCCGCGACGTGAAGCTCGCCAAGCAGCAGGCCGCGAAGCTGGAGAACGTTTTCGACCAGCTGGCTGCCGAAGGCGTGAAGACGCTGGCACTCATCATCAAGGCCGACGTGCAGGGCTCGTACGAGGGCCTCGCGCACGCGCTTTCGAAGCTGTCCACCGACGAGGTGAGGGTGAACATCGTCCACACGGGCGTGGGCGGCATCACCGAGTCGGACATCAACCTCGCGCTCGCTTCCAAGGCGGTCGTGATCGGCTTCAACGCGCGCGCCGACGCGGCCGCGCGCAAGCTCGCCGAGAATTCCGGCGTGGACATCCGCTACTACAACATCATCTACGAGGCGGTCGACGACGTGACGGCCGCGATCAACGGCATGCTCGCGCCCGAACGCAAGGAAAGCGTCGTGGGCACCGTCGAAGTCCGCAACGTCTTCCGCATCTCGAAGGTCGGCACGGTCGCCGGGTGCATGGTGACCGACGGCGTAGTGCGCCGCGGCTCGTCCGTGCGCCTCATCCGCGCGGGCGTCGTGGTCCACACCGGCGAGCTCGATTCGCTCAAGCGCTTCAAGGACGACGTGAAAGAGGTGAAGCAGGGGTTCGAGTGCGGCTTGAGCCTCAAGGGCTTCAACGACGTCCAGGTGGGTGACCAGATCGAGGTCTTCGAGGTCGTCGAGGTCGCGCGCACGCTGGCGTAATCCGTGGCCGATTCCCGCAGGGCGCGCATCGCCGACCAGATCCAGCGGGAGCTCGCCGAGGCGATTCGGCTGGAGCTTCGCGACCCGCGCGTGGGCCTCGTTACCTTGACAGGCGTCGAGCTCTCGGGCGACCAGGCGCATGCCAAGGTGTTCTTCACCGTGCTCGGCGCCGAGTCCGCGGCCCGCGACGCGGCCGAAGGCCTGCAAAGGGCCGCCGGTTTCCTGCGCAGCCAGCTGGCGCACAGGCTCACGACGCGCAAGGTGCCCGAGCTCCATTTCGAATTCGACGAGTCTGTCGAGCGGGGGGTGCGCTTGTCGCGCCTCATCGACGAGGCCGTCGCCCCGCCGAAGCCCCCGCGGCGCCCGCGCCGCTAGGCCCGCGTGAAAGCGCGAAACACGGGACCCGACGGGGTCCTGCTGCTCGACAAGCCGGCGGGCCTCACCTCGACGCGCGCCCTCGCTCGCGCCAAACGCGCGCTGGGCTCGATGAAGGGCGGCCACACCGGCACGCTCGACCCCTTCGCCACCGGACTCCTGCCGCTCGTGTTCGGCGAGGCCACCAAGTTCTCGCGATTCCTCATCGACGCGCGCAAGTCGTACCTTGCGACCATGCGCCTGGGCGAGGAGACGGCTACGGGCGACACCGAAGCGGAGGTCTCGGCGCGCCGTCCGGTGAACGCGGACCTCGGGCGCATCGATGCTGTGCTCGCGTCGTTCGTAGGGCACCAGGACCAGGTGCCGCCGATGCACTCGGCCGTTCGCATCGATGGGCGACGCCTCTACCATCTTGCGCGCGAGGGCCTTGAGGTGGAGCGCCCGGCGCGACGCATCGAGATCGGCGTGCTCGAGCGCGTCGGATTCGATGGACGCGACCTCATGGTCAACGTGGAGTGCTCCAAGGGGACCTATGTGCGCACGCTCGCGCAGGACGTGGGCACCGCGCTCGGCTGCGGCGCGCATCTGGTGGGGTTGCGCCGCACCGCGGTCAGTAGATTCCGCCTCGACGAGGCGGTGACGTTCGAGGCCCTGGAGGCGGCGGGAAGCATGGACGCAGCACGCGCGCGGCTGCTGGCCACCGAGGCGCTGGTGGTCGACCTGCCGCGTTTGGACGCGAATGCGGAGGAGTCCACGCGCTTCATGCATGGCCGGGTTGTCGCCCGCGACGCGCGGGGCGAGGGCGCGGACGTCGCTGTCTTCTCCCCCGAGGGGCGTTTCCTGGGGGTCGGGCGCGAGGCCCCGGGGGGCCTCGCGCCGCTTCGCCTCATGGCGACGGCGCAGACCCGAGTTCCCTGATTCTTCTTGAGTTTATGGTCCAATCCGCGCTAAAATGGCAGGCTCAACCCAGTGATTAATTTGTAGATAAGCAGTCCAGGAGATTTTCCAATGGCCGTTACCACCGAAAGCCGCGCGCGCGTCGTCTCGCAGTACCAGCGCGCAAAGGGCGATACGGGTTCTTCCGAAGTGCAGATCGCCCTGCTCACCGAGCGCATCAACATGCTCACCGACCACTTCAAGATGCACGTCAAGGATTTCCATTCGCGCCGTGGCCTGCTCAAGATGGTGAGCCAGCGTCGCGGCCTGCTCGACTACCTCAAGCGCAGCAACGTCGAGGCGTACCGCTCGGTCATCGAGCGCCTCGGCCTGCGCAAGTAACGGACGCCACGCGCACTCGCCCCGCCCGCCTCGAACACGAGCGCGCGGGGCTTGTCGTTTTTGGCCGGCGTCCTTCCCCCCAATCCCTTTCGGCGGTGAGCGCATCGCCAGGAACAGGATGACATCGTGAAATCGATCAAGAAGACATTCAGCTTCGGGCGCCACCAGGTGACGCTCGAGACCGGCGAGATCGCGCGCCAGGCCGACGGCGCCGTGCTCGTCACCATGGACGACACGGTCGTGCTCGTGACCTGCGTGGGCCGCCGCGAGGTGAAGGTCGGGCAGGACTTCTTCCCGCTCACCGTCGACTACCAGGAGAAGACCTACGCCGCGGGCCGCATCCCCGGTGGCTTCTTCAAGCGCGAGGGACGCCCCTCCGAGAAGGAGATCCTCACCTGTCGCCTCATCGACCGGCCGCTGCGCCCGCTCTTCCCGGACGGGTTCTACAACGAGGTGCAGGTCATCGCGACCGTGCTCTCGATCAATCCCGAAGTCGATTCCGACATCCCCGCGATGATCGGGGCCTCGGCCGCTGTCACGCTTTCGGGAATCCCCTTCGAGGGTCCGATCGGCGCCACGCGCGTGGGCTACATCGACGGCGAATACGTGCTGAACCCGACCAAGACCGAGCTCGAGACCTCCAAGCTGAACCTGGTCGTCGCGGGCACGGAGCAGGCCGTCCTCATGGTGGAGTCGGAGGCGAACGAGCTTTCCGAGGAAGTCATGCTGGGCGCGGTGATGTACGGCCACGAGCAGATGCAGGCCGTGATCGACGCGATCAACGAGCTGGCCGACGAAGGCGGCAAGGACGACTGGGATTGGGAGGCGGCTCCAGTCGATTCCACGCTGGTCGAGAAGATCCGCGCTCTCGTCGAGGCGGATCTCAACGAGGCCTACCGCATGAAGTCGAAGTCGCTTCGTTCCACGCGCCTGGACGAGATCAAGAAAAAGGTCTGGGACACGTGCGTGCTGGTGGAGGACAACCCCGCCGAGGCGAACGTCGCGCGCTCGATCCTGAAGGACATGGAAGCCAAGATCGTGCGCGGCCAGATCCTCAACGGCGAGCCGCGCATCGACGGGCGCAACACGCGCACCGTGCGCCCCATCTCCATCCGCCCGACGCTGCTTCCCCGCGTGCACGGCTCCGTGCTCTTCACGCGCGGCGAGACGCAGGCCATCGTGACGACGACGCTCGGCACCGGCCAGGACGAGCAGATCATCGACGCGCTGCAGGGCGAATACACCGAGCGCTTCATGATGCATTACAACTTCCCGCCGTTCTCTACCGGCGAGACGGGGCGCGTGGGCTCGCCCAAGCGCCGCGAGATCGGCCACGGCCGCCTCGCCAAGCGCGCGCTCCTCGCCGTGCTGCCGACCAAGGAAGAGTTCGGCTACACGCTGCGCGTGGTTTCGGAGATCACCGAGTCGAACGGCTCCTCGTCGATGGCCTCTGTGTGCGGCGGCTGCCTCGCGCTGATGGACGCCGGCGTGCCGATGAAGGGACACGTCGCGGGCATCGCGATGGGCCTCATCAAGGACGGCGGGCGCTTTGCGGTGCTCACCGACATCCTCGGCGACGAGGACCATCTCGGCGACATGGACTTCAAGGTCGCGGGCACCGATCGCGGCATCACGGCGCTGCAGATGGACATCAAGATCAACGGCATCACGAAGGAGATCATGAAGGTCGCGCTGGACCAGGCGAAGGAAGGCCGCATGCACATCCTGGGGATCATGAAGCAGGCGGTCCCGGGCCCGCGCCAGGAGCTCTCGGATTTCGCCCCGCGCGTGATCAAGATCAAGATCAACCCCGACAAGATCCGCGAGGTGATCGGCAAGGGCGGCAGCGTCATCCAGGCGCTCACGCGCGAGACCGGGACCACGATCGACATCGAGGACGACGGCACGATCTCCATCGCATGCCTTTCGCAGGAAGCGGGCGAGGCGGCCGTGGCGCGCATCAAGGCGATCACCGCGGAAGTGGAAGTGGGCAAGGTCTACGAAGGACCGGTGCTGCGCCTGCTCGACTTCGGCGCGATCATCCAGCTGCTGCCCGGCAAGGACGGCCTGTTGCACATCTCGCAGATTGCCCACGAGCGCGTGAACAACGTGGCCGACTATCTGAAGGAAGGGCAGATCGTGAAGGTGAAGGTGCTCGAGGCCGACGACAAGGGTCGCGTGCGCCTGTCGAGAAAGGCGCTGCTCGATCCGCCGGCGCGGCGCGAGGAGTCGCCGCCGCCGCCCGCCACCGAGTCAGCGAACCAGTAACGGCGTAAAATTACCCCCGGTTCGTCGCCCTCGGCGACGACTCGGGGTGTAGCGCAGTCTGGTAGCGCACTTGCTTTGGGAGCAAGATGTCGGGGGTTCGAATCCCTCCACCCCGACCAGACTTCTCGACGCGTCGCGGATTCGAAGAGCGCCCGTAGCTCATCTGGATAGAGCACCGGCCTTCTAAGCCGGGGGTAACAGGTTCGAATCCTGTCGGGCGCGCCAGTTGCCCAGCTTGACAGTGGTGGCCGTAGCTCAGCGGTAGAGTCCTGGATTGTGATTCCAGTTGTCGTGGGTTCGAATCCCATCGGCCACCCCAATTGAAAACGAACGAGTCCGCCTACGCGGGCTTCGTCGTTTCAGGCGCGATTGCGAAGCAGCCGCTGCTGCTCGCGCTGCCAGTCGCGCTCCTTCTCCACCTCCCGCTTGTCGTGCTGCTTCTTGCCCTTCGCGAGGCCGATGGCGAGCTTCACCCGCCCCTTCACGTAGTGCAGGTCGAGCGGCACGAGCGTGTAGCCCTTCTGCTCCACCTTGCCGATGAGCTTGCGGATCTCCTCGGCGTTGAGCAGGAGCTTGCGGGAGCGCGTGGGATCCGCATGCACGTGCGTGGATGCGGAAGGCAGCGCACTGATGTGCATGCCGATCACGAAGGGCTCCGCGGTCTTCAGCACGACGTAGGCTTCCTTCAGGTGCACGCGCCCGGCGCGGATCGCCTTCACTTCCCAGCCTTCCAGCACCAGCCCGGCCTCGTAGCGCTCCTCGACGAAATAGTCGTGGAATGCCTTCTTGTTCTCGACGATCGACATGGCGTTATTCTACCGGTCGCATCCATGCCGACCGTGACCAAGTCCGTGCTCGTGCCCCACACGGCCGAGCGTATGTTCGAGCTGGTAGACCATGTCGAGAGCTATCCCGACTTCCTGCCATGGTGCGCGCGCACGAAGGTGATCGAACGCACCGCGCAAGTCACGCGCGCGCGCCTGGACATCGACTACCACGGCCTCAAGACCCACTTCACGACGCGCAACCGCAAGGAGCCGCCCAGGCGCATGGAGATCGAGCTCGAGGAAGGGCCCTTCGACCGGCTCGATGGTCGCTGGACATTCACGCCGCTGGGCGATGAAGGCAGCCGCGTCGAGCTTTCGCTGGAATACACGCTGGCGAGCCCCGCGATGGGGCAGATCCTCGCGGCGGTCTTCGGCCAGATCATGGAAACGCTCGTGGACAGCTTCGTCGAGCGCGCGAACGCCACGCGATGAAGGTGAGCGTCGCGGTTGCGTTGCCCGGCCGCCAGGAAGTGATCGAGCTCGAGCTCGATCCGGGAGCCACACTCGCCGATGCGATCGCCGCGGCGCGGCTCGCGGAGCGCTTTCCCGGCGTCGATTTCGCCGCGATGCGCACCGGCATCTGGTCGCGCGCGGCGAAACCCGCCGCCGCGCTTCGGGACGGCGATCGGGTGGAGCTCTATCGTCCCCTGAACGCGGATCCCAAGGACATGCGCAGGCGCCGCGCCGCCGTCAGGCCTTCTTCTCGATCTCGAAGCGGGCGCTGATCCAGTCGCTCGGACTCAGCTCTTCTTGCAGACTTCGTCCATCTTGCGCTTGGCGCTTTCGCGTGCGGCATCGATCTCCGCATCGCCTAGGAAGATCTTCTCGCCCTTTTCGTCGAGCTTCGTCATGCGGCCGCCCTGGGAGTACTGCTGGTATGCCATCGTCGCGTTTGCGCAAAGCTCTTCCTGCTGGCGGGCGCGCGAGGCGGTGTCCTCGGCCTTCTTCTCGTTTTCCTTCGCCTTGTCGCGACCCTTCTGCAACTCCTTGTCCTGGGCCACGGCGCTCTTGCCCGGAGTGGGCGCCGCGCCCGTGGCACTCGAAGGAATCCTCATCGTCTGGGGATCGGCGTCCGGCGGCGGCTGGTCGGTGTAGACGGTCTTGCCGTTCTTGTCCACGTACTTGTAGAGCTGCGCGGAGGCGAGCGTCGCGATGGCGAGCACGCAGGTAAGCAGCACGATTCTCTTCATGTTTCCTCCTTGATGTCCTTCACTTCACCGCCGGGTATGCGAGCTGCTCGAGTCCCAATTGCGCCAATTCACTGGCCCGCTTCGCGTAACGGATGGCGGCCGGATGTTCCTTCGCCGCGACGGCCTGGCGGGCGGCGAGGAGGTCTTCCCACGCCTTGAGCCAGAGCGCGCGCCGTGCACGCGCGCGTTGCACGTCGGTTTCCGCCTGCGCGAGCAGTGCTTTCGCCTCTTCCGCCAGCTTCACATCGTCCTGGACCGGGGCGATGACGACCGGTTTCGGCGGCGCGGCGGGCGTCTTCGCGACCTGCAGTTCGGGGGCTGCGCAAGCCACTGCGAGCACCACGGGAACGATCCTGCAAAGCCGTGAAGTTTCAAGCATTTACGCTACCTTATCGACAAATCACTGGAGCGTCAAATGCCCGCGTGCCCATAACGCGCGACCCAGCCGCTGCGTTGTCCGGTCGGAGGTCGATCTGTATAATCTCTTTTTGTGGTGAAGGGTTAGCGGATGCGCGTCATACAAAAAGCACTCACCTTCGACGACGTTCTCCTCGTTCCAGCCCACTCGACCGTCCTCCCCCGCGAAGTCAGCCTCACCTCCCGCCTCACCCGCTCGATCCAACTGAATATCCCCCTGCTGTCGGCCGCCATGGACACGGTGACCGAGGCGAGGCTCGCCATCGCCCTCGCGCAGGAAGGGGGCATCGGCATCGTCCATAAGAACATGACCCCGGCCCAGCAGGCCGCGGAGGTCTCCAAGGTCAAGCGGTTCGAGAGCGGGGTCGTGAAGGAGCCCATCACAGTCTCGCCCATGATGACGGTGCGCGAGGTGATGGAGATCACGCGCCGGCATCGCATCTCGGGGCTTCCGGTCCTGGAAGGCAAGCGCGTCGTGGGCATCGTCACCAACCGGGACCTGCGCTTCGAGGAAAACCTCGACCAGCCGGTCAAGAACATCATGACGCCGCGCGATCGGCTCGTCACGGTGAAGGAAGGCGCGAGCCCCGACGAGGCGCGCGCGCTCATGCACCGCCATCGCCTCGAGCGCGTGCTCGTGATCAACGGCGACTGGGAGCTGCGCGGCCTCATGACCGTGAAGGACATCCTCAAGTCCTCCGAGCACCCGAGCGCCTGCAAGGACCACCTGGGGCGCCTGCGCGTGGGCGCGGCCGTCGGAGTGGGCGAGGGGACCGAGGAGCGAGTCGAGGCATTGGTCGAGGCGGGCACCGACGTGATCGTCGTGGACACCGCGCACGGCCATGCGCAGGGCGTGCTCGACCGCGTGAAGTGGGTGAAGTCGAAATTCCCGAAGATGCAGGTGGTCGGCGGCAACATCGCCACCGAGGCCGCGGCGAAAGCCCTCGTCGACCACGGCGCCGACGGCGTGAAGGTGGGCATCGGTCCCGGCTCCATCTGCACGACGCGAATCGTCGCGGGCGTGGGCGTCCCGCAGATCACCGCGATCCAGAGCGTCGCCGCGGCGTTGAAGGGCACCGACATCCCGTGCATCGCCGACGGCGGCATCCGCTATTCGGGCGACATCGCCAAGGCCATCGCCGCGGGTGCCTCCAGCGTGATGCTGGGAAGCCTCTTCGCCGGCAGCGAGGAAGCGCCCGGCGACATCGAGCTCTTTCAGGGGCGCTCGTACAAGTCGTATCGCGGCATGGGTTCGATCGCCGCGATGCAAAAGGGCTCGAGCGACCGCTATTTCCAGGACGCAGAGAACAACGCCGACAAGCTGGTGCCCGAGGGCGTCGAGGGAAGGATCCCGTACAAGGGGCCGGCCACCGCGATCGTGGAGCAGCTCGTGGGTGGTCTGCGAGCGAGCATGGGCTACACGGGTTGCCGCACGATCGACGAGCTGCGTACGCGCGCAGAGTTCGTCGAGATCACTTCCGCCGGAATGCGCGAATCGCACGTGCACGACGTCCAGATCACGAAGGAGGCGCCGAATTACCACGTCGAGTGAGCAGCAGGACAAGATTCTGATCCTCGATTTCGGTTCCCAGGTCACCCAGCTGATCGCGCGGCGCGTCCGAGAGTCGGGCGTGTACTGCGAGCTGCATCCCCACGACGTCGACGCGCAGTTCGTGCGGTCGTTCAACCCGCGCGGCGTGATCCTTTCGGGCAGCCACGCATCCGCGACCGAGGCAGACACGGCGCGCGCTCCGCAGGCCGTCTTCGACCTGGGCGTGCCCGTGCTGGGAATCTGCTACGGAATGCAGACGATGGCCGCGCAGCTGGGCGGCGCGGTGGAACCCGGCAAGGTGCGCGAGTTCGGCTACGCGGAGGTGCGCGTGCGCGGGCACTCGAAGCTGCTCGAAGGCATCCAGGACCGCGTGAACGACAAGGGCGAAGCGTTCCTCGACGTGTGGATGAGCCACGGCGACAAGGTGACGAAGCTCCCGCCGGGATTCAAGCTCATCGCCGAGAATCCCGCGTGCCCGCTCGCCGGCATGGCCGACGAGTCGCGCGGCTTCTACGCGGTGCAGTTCCATCCCGAAGTCACTCATACGAAGCAGGGGCGCGCGATCTACACACGCTTCGTCCACGAGATCTGCGGCGCGGGCCCGAGCTGGAACATGCCGTCGTTCGTGCCGCAGGCCGTGCAGCGCATCCGGGAGCAGGTCGGCAACGAGGAGGTGATCCTCGGGCTGTCCGGCGGCGTCGATTCGGCTGTGGCCGCGGCCCTCATCCACAAGGCGATCGGCGACCAGCTCACGTGCATCTTCGTCGACACGGGGCTGCTGCGCCTGGACGAGGGCGACCAGGTGATGCAGACCTTCGCGAAGCACCTGGGTGTGAAGGTCGATCGCGTGAATGCCGCCGACGAATTCTTCGACGCGTTGAAGGGCGTTTCCGACCCCGAGCAGAAGCGCAAGATCATCGGCAAGCTCTTCGTGGACGTCTTCCAGCGCGAGGCGAAGAAGAAGCCGAAGGCCAAATGGCTCGCGCAGGGCACGATCTATCCCGACGTGATCGAGAGCGCGGGCGCGAAGAGCAAGAAGGCCGTCACGATCAAGTCGCACCACAACGTGGGCGGCCTTCCCGAGACGCTCCATCTGAAGCTCCTCGAGCCGCTGCGCGAGCTCTTCAAGGACGAGGTGCGCCTGCTGGGGCTGGAGCTGGGACTTCCGCGCGAGATGGTCTATCGCCATCCCTTCCCGGGGCCGGGACTGGGAGTGCGAATCCTGGGCGAGGTGAAGCGCGAATACGCCGAGCTGCTGCGCCGCGCCGACGCGATCTTCATCGAGGAGCTGCGCAATGCGAAGAACGAGGACGGCGTGTCGTACTACGACCAGGTCGCCCAGGCATTCGCGGTTTTCCTTCCGGTTCGCTCCGTGGGCGTGATGGGCGATGGGCGCACGTACGAGTTCGTGGTGGCGCTGCGCGCCGTGGCGACGACCGATTTCATGACCGCGGATTGGGCAGAGCTGCCGCACTCGTTGCTCGGACGCGCCTCCGGCCGCATCATCAACGAGGTGCGCGGCATCAACCGCGTGACCTACGACATCTCCTCGAAACCGCCGGCCACCATCGAATGGGAGTAACGCCATGACCGATACGATCAAGCCGCTCTACACCACCTCCGCCACCGCGAAGGGCGGTCGCAACGGCCACACCCAAAACACGGATGGACTGGTGAGCCTGGACCTCTCGGTGCCGAAGGCGATGGGCGGCCCCGGCAAGCCCGGGACCACTACGCCTGAAGACCTCTTCGCCGCGGGCTACGCGGCTTGCTTCGGCGGTGCGCTCGATTTCGTCGCCAAGCAGCAGAAGAAGAACGCCGCGAACGCGATTGTGACGTGCTCCGTGTCGATCGGCCCGCGCGACAAGGGCGGCTTCGGCCTTGCGGTGAAGCTTCACGTCGAGGACAAGAGCCTCGCGCAAGGCGACCTCGAGGCGTACGCGAAGGAGGCCCACGAAAAGATCTGTCCCTACTCGCACGCCACGCGCAACAACGTGGACGTGCAGCTCGAGGTCGTGGGCGCGTAAGTTGCGGCGCGAACCGGGTCGGCGCGCGCGCGGACCCGGTCCGGCGCGGCTAGCGCCGGAACTCCTCCTCGAGCCAGTGATCGAGCATCACCTTCTCGTAGCGCAGGTTATCCGTGCGATCCACGGGACCGCCGCTCGACAGGAATCCGGAGTCGCGTAGCGCGCGTGTTCCCTCCTTCACGGTCGTGCCGTCGGTGCGCGTGAGGCGGAAACGCAGCTCGATGCGCGGCGGATAGATATCCTTCACGATTCGCGCGTCGCGGATCCCCGATCCGCCGGACGGGTACTGGCCAGCCAGATCCACGTCGGTGATCCACACCGCGAGCTTCTGGTCGGCGGGCAGGCGCTGCCCGGCTTCCTTCATGAGATGCTCGCGAAGGAACGGCAGGCTCTCGAGGCGAGCCGACTCCGGGAACGGACGGCCGGCGTCGGTGAACGCCTCCGGTTTTTCGAATTCGACGGTCGTGGTTGCGGCGAATGCGGGATGCAACGACAGGACTGCAAGCAACAGGACAGGAAACGCGGTCGTAGTACGCATGGATCATCGCTCCTTCGAACCCTTTGTACACTGAACATATGGCGCAGTGGAATCCTTCCGACGAGAACTTCATGCGCGAGGCGCTGTCCCTGGCGGCCGAGGCCGGCGCCGCGGGGGAAGTGCCCGTGGGCGCGGTCGTCGTGGACGAGGGGCGTGTCGTCGGCCGTGGGTATAACCGGCCGATCACCTCGAAGGATCCCAGCGCGCACGCCGAGATCGTCGCGCTGCGCGAGGCCGCCGCGGCGCTTGGCAACTACCGCCTCCCGGGCTGCGAGCTGTACGTGACGCTCGAGCCTTGCGCGATGTGCGTGGGCGCGATGGTGCACGCCCGCCTCGCACGCGTCGTGTATGGCGCGCGCGATCCGAAGACGGGCGCGTGTGGCAGCATCGTCGACCTGCCCGGCATCTCGCATTGGAACCACCATGGCGCGTTCGAGGGCGGGCTCCTCGAGACCGAGTGCGGCGAAATCCTGAAGGGCTTCTTCGGCGCCAGGCGCCGCTAGCGCCACGCTACTTCATCGCGGCAACCGCCGACTCGAGGGCCTGGTCGGCGAAGTCCACGCGGATCAAGCCCATGCGCGGGTGGTCGTAGTCGAGCACGATGTAGATCACGCCCGTCAGCACGACGGCGAACCCGACCATGTGCAGCCGCCGCGAGGTCGGCTTCGCTCCCGCGAGGCCATATCCGGCGAGGAAGCTGCACGCCATCGCGAGCACCATCAGCAGCGTGACGATGGCTCCCGGCGTGTGCACTTCGGCGAGCGCCTCGCGCGCTCCAGTCACGTCGATGAGATCGTTGATCGGAGGCAGCACGAGTTGGGCGGCTGCAGGCGGGGCATCGCGCACCGCCGCCACCGCGGCGACCCAGATTTGCGCCTGCATCGACTTGGCCTGGGCGAGCCTGGCGTGGAAACCCGCGTAATCGGGCAGCGCTTCATAGGCGGCGACGTGAACCCGGCCGTAGCGGCGCATCTTCTCCTTCAGGTCCGCCTGGGCCGGCTGCGCAACGAGGTCCAGCCGCAGCCACGCGGTTCCCGCGGCGTTCGCTTCCTGGACGGCCACCGTGCGGCGCAGCTGGAAACGCGTCGAAGCGCCCGAGTAGGTGAACGCGAGGATGAGCCCGAGCACTCCGAAGACCGCCGTCTCCACCGACACCAGGCCCATGCGGACACTCTCCGTGTCCTCGTGGATGCGGTGGGTCCCCACGCGATGGCCGATGCCCATCAGCACGAGCATCGCCACGAGGAAGACGGGCACGATCAGGTACGTGAGGGAGAGATAGCTCATCGGGACTCCGGGTCGCCGGGCGTGGTTGCGAGCAAGCTAGCCGATCGCCCCCCGGGGCGACATGGCACCTAGGGGACGGGACGCTTCGAGGCGAACGCGGCAGGTAGAATTGAAGCTCGTCTTGCGAGTTTCCCCGGAATGCCCCAGCCCCGCTTCGTCCATCTGCGCCTGCACACCGAATACTCGGTCGTGGACGGGATGGCCCGGGTGGAGGACGCGGTGGCCGCCGCCGCGGCCGACGGGATGCCGGCGCTCGCCATCACCGACGCATCCAATCTCTTCGGCGCCATCAAGTTCTACCAGGCCGCGCGCGAGGCGGGCATCCAGCCGGTCATCGGCTGCGACGTGTGGATCACCAACGAGCGCAACCGCGATGCCGCCTACCGGGTGACGCTGCTCGCACGCAACCACGACGGCTATCTCGCGCTTTGCGCGCTCCTTTCGCGTGCCCATGCCGAGAACCACTGGCGCGGCCGCGCCGAGCTGAAGCGCGAATGGCTTTCGGGCGTGAAGGGCCTCATCGTCCTGTCGGGCGCGGAGCGCGGCGACGTAGGCCTGGCACTCCTGTCCGGCAATCGCGAGCAGGCCCTCGAGATCGCGCGCGGCTGGTCGAGGGATTTTCCGGGCGCCTTCTACGTGGAAATCCAGCGCGTGGACCCGGTGAAGAGCGCGGCATTCGTGCAGGCCTCGGTCGAGCTCGCCGCGGCCTGCGGGCTTCCGGTCGTCGCGACGCACCCGATCCAGTTCGTGAGGCGCGAGGACCATCGTGCACACGACGCCCGCGTGTGCATCGCGCAAGGCTACGTGCTGGGCGACAGCCGCCGCCCGAAGGAATTCCACGCCTCGCAATACTTCAGGACGCAGGCGGAAATGGCTGAGCTCTTCGCAGACCTGCCCGCGGCGCTCGAGAACTCCGTGCAGATCGCCCGGCGCTGCGCCTTCGAGTTCACGCTGGGCAAGAGCCGCCTGCCGGACTTCCCCACGCCGAGCGGCGAATCGATCGAGGACTACCTGCGCGCGCAGGCAAGATCGGGCCTCGGGAATCGACTGGAAGCCCTCTATCCCGATGTCGCGAAACGTGACGAGGCGGGGCCTCGCTACCGCGAGCGGCTCGAGTTCGAGACGAAGACCATCATCCAGATGGGATTCGCGGGCTACTTCCTCATCGTCGCGGACTTCATCAACTGGGCCAAGACCCACGGCGTTCCCGTGGGTCCGGGCCGCGGCTCGGGCGCGGGATCGCTGGTGGCGTATTCGCTCGGCATCACCGACCTCGATCCGCTGCGCTACGACCTGCTCTTCGAGCGCTTCCTCAATCCCGAGCGCGTGTCGATGCCCGACTTCGACATCGACTTCTGCCAGGATGGCCGCGACCGCGTGATCGAGTACGTGAAGGAGAAATACGGCGCGCAGTGCGTCTCGCAGATCGTGACCTTCGGCACCATGGCCGCGAAGGCCGTGGTGCGCGACGTGGGACGCGTGCTCTCGATGCCGTACGGCGAGGTCGATCGCATCGCAAAGCTCATTCCCTTCGAGCTCGGCATGACGCTCGAGAAGGCGCTCGTCGTCGAGCCTCAGTTGAAGCAGCTCGTGCAGGAAGACGAGGGCGTGGCCGAGCTCATCGCCCTTGCGCGATCGCTCGAGGGCCTCGCGCGCAACGTCGGCATGCACGCGGGCGGCGTGCTCATCGCGCCAGGCAAGCTCACGGACTTCACGCCGCTCTACGCCGCCGAGGGCTCCACCGCGATGGTGAGCCAGTTCGACAAGGACGACGTCGAGAAGGCGGGCCTGGTGAAGTTCGACTTCCTGGGACTCACCACGCTCACCATCCTCGACTGGGCCGTGCGCTATGTGCACTTGCTGGGGAACAAGGATTTCCGGCTCGAGGACATCCCGCTCGACGACGCGCAGACGTACCGCAACCTCTCGAAGGGCGATGCGACCGCGGTGTTCCAGCTGGAATCGCGCGGCATGCGCGACCTGCTGAAGCGCCTGAAGCCCGACCGCTTCGAGGATGTGATCGCGCTCGTGGCCCTCTATCGCCCGGGCCCCATGGACCTCATTCCCGACTTCACCGAGCGCAAGCATGGGCGCCAGCGCGTGGAGTACCCGGATCCGCGGCTGCAGCCGATCCTCGGTCCCACCTACGGGATCATGGTGTACCAGGAGCAGGTGATGCAGATCGCGCAGGTGCTGGGCGGCTACACGCTCGGCGGCGCGGATCTCCTGCGGCGCGCCATGGGCAAGAAGAAGGTCGAGGAGATGGCCGCGCAGCGCGCCATCTTCAAGGAAGGCGCGGCGAAGAACGGCCTTTCCGCCTCGAAGGCCGACGTGATCTTCGACCTCATGGAGAAGTTCGCGGGCTACGGCTTCAACAAGTCGCACGCCGCGGCGTACGCGCTGCTCGCGTACCAGACGGGGTACATGAAGACGCACCACCTCGCCGCTTTCATGGCGGCGAACCTTTCGGCGGTGATGACCGATACCGACAAGGTGCAGGTGCTCCACGACGATGCGAAGAATCACGGCCTGGAGATCCGTCCCCCGGACATCAACGCGTCGGAATACCGCTTCGTGCCCCTGGACGGGAAGCGCATCGCCTACGGGCTTGGCGCCGTGAAGGGCACGGGCGAGCAGGCGATCGAATCGATCGTCTCCGCGCGCAAGGCCGCCGGCCCCTTCCGCGACCTCGCGGATTTCTGCCGCCGCGTCGATCGCCGCCTCGTGAACCGCCGCGCGATGGAGGCGTTCATCCGCGCCGGCGCCTTCGATTCCATCGAGCCCAACCGTGCGAGCCTGCTCGCATCGCTCGGCCACGCCATCGAGGCCGCGGAGCACGGCGAGCAGTTCAAGCAGCAGGTGAGCCTCTTCGGCGGCGGCGACGAGGCGCACGAGGCGTTCAAGCTCACGCCCGCGACCCTGTGGGGCGAGCGCGAGCGTCTGCAGAACGAGAAGCTCTCCCTGGGCTTCTACCTGTCGGGGCATCCGTTCAATGCCTACCGCGACGAGCTGCGGCGCTTCGCACGCACGCCGCTTGCGAACCTGCAACCGTCCCTGGAGCCGGCGATGATGGCGGGCGTGATCTACGGCGTGCAGATGCGCAACTCGCGCCGCGGGCGCATCGCCATCCTCACGCTCGACGACGGCACCGCAAGGGTCGAGGTGGTCGTGTACAGCGAGCTCTTCCACGAGAAGCGCGCCGCCGTGCAGGAGGACCAGGTGATCGTTGTGAAGGGGCGCATCTTCAACGACGATTTCTCCGGGGGGCTTCGCATCACCGCGGACCAGCTCATGGACCTGGCGGAGCTGCGCGGCGCGTACGCGCGGCTGCTGCGCCTCAATATCAACGGCCAGGCAGACTCGGCGAAGCTGAAGTCGATCCTCGCCCAATATGGTGGCGGCCAATGCCACGTGGCGATCCGCTACCGGAATGCAACCGGCGAATGCGACATCCGGCTCCCGGAGAGCTGCAGGGTGAAAGTCTCCGCGCCGCTGCTCGATTCGCTCGCCGAGTGGCTCGATGAAAAGAACGTGGAGGTCGTCTACTGATGGACCTGGAGTTGAAGGGCAGGACCGCGCTGGTGACGGGCGCCTCGGCGGGGATCGGGCGCGCCATCGCCATGGAGCTGGGCAAGGAGGGCGTGAGGCTCGTCATCACGGGACGGCGCAAGCCCGAGTTGGAAAAGCTCCGTGAAGAGGTCGTGTCCGCCGGCGGCACGCGCCCCGGCATCGTGGCGCACGAGGCGATGGACGAAGGCTACGTCGATGCGATCGCGAAGGAGTGCGAAAACACGATGGGCGAAGTCCAGATCCTCGTGAACAACGCAGGCGGCAGCCGGGCTTTCGGCAAGGACGCGACCGACCCGCAGTGGAACGAGGCGTTCACGATCAACTTCACGCGCCACCGCCAACTCACGATGCGCTTCCTGCCCGCCATGCAGTCGAGGAATTGGGGCCGCGTGATCTACATTACCGGCAAGCAGGAGCCCGACGGCGTGAACGGCGCCTTCTGCGCGAAGGCCGCGCTCACCGCGTTCTCGAAGGGCTTGTCGCGCGAAGTCGGCAAGCAGGGCATCACGGTGAACTGCATCGGACCCGGGCGCATCATGAGCGACCAGATCCGGCGCAACTACACGCCGGAGTATCGCGCGTGGCAATCGGAGCATGAGATCCCGATGGGACGCTACGGCGAGCCCGAGGACCTCGCGGTGCTCGCGGTGTTCCTCGCCTCGCCGCGCGCGGGCTATATCACCGGGACCGTGAGCCCTGTCGACGGCGGCCTTCGCCGTTACCAGTACTAGCCGGAAACCGCGAGGGCTTCGAGCCGCTCGATGAGCCGCGCCTCGGTCATTCCGGCTTGATGTCGGCCGCGCGGACGACCTTCCCCCACTTTTCCGTTTCGGTGTCGATGTAGCGCGACAGCTCCTGCGGCGTGCCGGGCTGCGGCTCGAGGCCGTGCTTGGCGAGCTCGCTCTTCACCGACGGGTCGTTCAGCGCCTTCACCAGCTCGCGGTTCCAGTAGTCGATGATTTCCTTCGGCGTCTTTCCGGGCGCGACGAATGCGTACCAGTTGATCGCCTCGAATCCCGGATAGCCCTGTTCGGCGACGGTCGGCACGCTGGGCATGAGCGCGGTGCGCTTCGCGCCGGTCGTCGCGATCGCGATGAGCTTTCCCGCGTCGATGTGCGGTTGCGCCGTCGAGGGAACCGACGGATACATGGCGATGCGCCCGCCCAGGAGGTCCGTCATCGCGGGCCCGCCGCCCTTGTAGGGCACGTGCGTGATGTCGATGCCCGCGCGTTGCTTCAGGAGCTCGCCCGAGAGATGGCCCGCGCCGCCGATCCCCGACGAACCGTAGTTCAGCTGCCCGGGCCTTGCCTTGGCGAGCGCCACGAATTCCGGGAGCGTCTTCGCGGGCACGCCCGGATGCACCACGAACACGTTCGGGAACACCATGCCCATCGTGATCGGCGCGATGTCCTTCTTCGGATCGTACGGCAGGTTCTTCACCATCGCAGGCGCCACGGTCATCGGCCCCACGGACGTGAGATGGATCGTGTAGCCGTCGGGCGGCGCGGTGGCGATGTGCTGCGCGGCGATGTTGCCGCCGGCGCCGGCGCGGTTCTCGACGACGACGGACTGCCCGATGTTCTCGGTGAGCTTCTTCGCAACGATGCGCGCCGCGGTGTCGGTGCCGCCGCCGGGCGCGAAGCCCACGGTGAGCGTGACCGGATGCGTCGGGAAACTCTGTTGCGCGTCGAGCGATGACGCGGCGAGCGCCGCGAACAGGAATGCGATCGTGCGTTTCATGACCGTACAATGCCTCCATGGACTTTTCGAGAGTCTACGACGTGTTGGTGCTGGGCGGCGGCAATGCCGGACTATGCGCTGCCATTACCGCGCGTGAAGCGGGCGCGAGTGTGACGATCGTGGAGACCGCACCGAAATCGATGCGCGGCGGCAATAGCCGGCACACACGCAACATGCGCACGATGCACGTGGGGCCCGCCCCGCCCATGACCGACACTTATCCGGAAGGCGAGTACTGGGACGACTTGCTCAAGGTCACCGGGGGACTCACCGACGAGGGCCTCGCGCGGCGCGCGATTCGCGATACCGCGGAGCACCTGCCGTGGATGATTCGCCATGGCGTGCGTTTCCAGGCGCCGCTCGGCGGCACGCTGCACCTGTCGCGCACCAACGCGTTCTTCCTCGGCGGGGGCAAGGCGCTGCTCAACGCTTATTACGCTTGCGCGGAAAAGCTCGGCATCGAGGTTTCGTACGAGACGGAAGTGACGGACCTGGAGCTTCGCGACGGTCGCTTCACTTCGGCGACCGTGATGCACCGGGGCGTCGAGCATCGCGTCACGGCGAAGTGCGTAGTCGTGGCCTGCGGCGGGTTCGAGTCGAACCTCGCGTGGCTGCGCGAAGCGTGGGGGCCGCCCGCGGACAACTTCATCGTGCGCGGCACGCCGTACAACATGGGCCGCGTGCTGAAGGCGCTATTGGAAAAGGGCGCGAAGCAGGTGAGCGACGCAACGCAGGGGCATTGCGTCGCCATCGACGCGCGCTCCCCGAAATTCGACGGCGGCATCGTGACCCGCGTGGACGCGGTCTCGCTCGGTATCGTCGTGAACCACGAAGGACGGCGCTTCTACGACGAGGGCGAGGACTTCTGGCCCAAGCGCTACGCGATCTGGGGGCGCCTGGTTGCGGGACAGCCGGAGCAGATCGCCTACGCCATCATCGACGCGAAATCCATGGGCAAGTTCATGCCGCCCGTGTTCCCGCCGGTGCGCGCGCAGACGCTGGCCGAGCTCGCGGCCGCGTTCAATCTCGATGGATCGGCGCTCGCGCGCACGGTCGCGCAGTTCAACGCGTCGGTGAGGCCCGGTACCTTCGATCACAACGTGTTGGACGATTGCGTGACCTCCGGAATCGATCCGCCGAAGACGCACTGGGCGCGGGCCATCGACACGCCGCCCTTCTTCGGCTATCCGCTGCGCCCGGGGATCACGTTCACGTATCTCGGCGTCGCGATCGACGAGCGCACGCGCATGTTGATGGCCAACGGCGTGACCGCGCAGAACGTGTTCGCCGCGGGAGAGATCATGGCCGGTAACGTGCTGGGCAAGGGATATCTCGCCGGCATCGGCATGGCGATCGGGACGACTTTCGGACGCATCGCGGGATCGGAGGCCGCGCGATTTGCCGGGACGTGACGCGCCGCAGCTTGCCGGTCTCATCGAGGAAGCGCAGCGCGTCCTCGCGATCTGCAACGCCTGCCGCTACTGCGAAGGCTATTGCGCGGTGTTCCCGGCGCTGGAGCGCCGCCTCGCCTTCGACGAAGCCGACGTCCACTATCTCGCCAATCTCTGCCACAACTGCGGATCGTGCCTCTACGCGTGCCAGTACGCGCCGCCGCACGAGTTCCAGCTCAATTTCCCCCGCGTGCTCGCGCAGGTGCGCAAGGAAACCTATCGCAAGTACGCCTGGCCCGCGTTCCTCGGCGCCGCGTTCGAGTGGAACGGCCTGATCGCGGCGATCGCCACCGTCGCCGGGATCGCGCTCCTCTTCATGCTCTTGGCCGGGGATTCGTCGAGGCTCTTCGCGGCGTACAGCGACGCCCAGGGTGCGTTCTATGCGCTCATGCCGCACGGTGCCATGGCCGGCCTCTTCGGCGTCGTGTTCCTCTTCGTGCTCGCATCGCTCGCGATGAGCTTCGAGCGCTTCTGGAGCGACACCGGGGAGCGCGTCGCCGAGCTCGTGGCACCGCCTGCGCTTTCCGGCGCGACATGGGATGCCGCGGGCCTGCGCTACCTCGACGGCGGCGGCGATGGTTGCACCTATCCGGACGAGAAGCCATCGTTCGCGCGCCGGCGCTTCCATCACCTCACCTTCTACGGCTTCATGCTCTGCTTCGCCGCCACGGCGGTGGGCACGATCTACCACTACGTCTTCGGAATCCGCGCGCCGTACCCGTTCTGGAGCCTGCCGGTGATCCTCGGGACCGTGGGCGGGCTGGGACTCATCGTCGGACCCGTGGGCCTGCTTTGGCTGCGCCACGTCCGCGACCCGGATCTCGGCGATCGCACGCAAACCGGAATGGACGTGGCGTTCATTGCGCTCTTGCTCCTCACGTCCGTCACGGGCCTGGCGCTCCTCGCGTTGCGCGAGACGCGCGGCATGGGCGTGGCGCTCGCGATCCACCTGGGCGCGGTGCTGGCTCTCTTCGTCACGCTGCCCTACGGCAAGTTCGTGCACGCGTTGTATCGTTTCGCGGCGCTGGTACGCTTCCACATCGAGCGCCGGCGCCCGCTGCCGGAGACCGGAACCGACTAGGAGAAGGACCCATGTCGAACATGGCCCACCTCACGTTGCATTCGATGAAGAACCGCGTGACCGCCGCGGAATGGAAGGCGCGCGTGGACCTCGCCGCCTGCTATCGCCTCGTCGCGCACTACGGCATGTCGGACATGATGGCGAACCACGTCTCGGCCGCCGTGCCGGACGAGCGCAACGCCTTCCTCATCAACGCTTACGGGATGATGTACGAGGAGATCACGGCCTCCAGCCTCATCAAGATCGACGTCGACGGCAACATCCTCATGAAGCCGGATTTCGGCGCGCTCGACTACGGCATCAACCGCGCGGGCTACGTGATCCACGGCGCCATCCACCGCGCGCGCCACGACGTGGCGTGCGTGATCCACACGCATACCTGGGCCGGCATGGCGCTCTCGGCGCTCGAATGCGGCGTGCTGCCGATCTCGCAGACCGCGATGCGGTTCCTGAAGATCGGCTACCACGATTACCAGGGCGTCGTGCTCGACAAGAAGGAGGAGGCCTCGCTCATCCGCGACCTGGGCGACGGCGAGGCGCTGATCCTGCGCAACCACGGCCTCATCACCGTGGGCAAGACGATCGGCGAGGCCTTCAACTGGATGCACCGGCTGGAGCTCACGGCGCGCTCGCAGCTCGCGGCGATGGCCACGGGTGCCAAGCTCGTGCAGGTGCCCAGGAAGGTGCTCGAGGAGACGTACCTGAACTACCAGCCGCAAACGCGCCGGCCCTACGGCGTGCTGGAGTGGCCGGCGTTGCTGCGCATGCTCGACCGCATGGATCCGAGCTTCCGCGAATAAGTGGAAATCGTCGATTCGCAGGTCCACATCTGGGGACCGGACACGCCCGAGCGTCCCTGGCGCGCAAGCGGCCATGCGCACGTCCAGCGCGCGACCCCGGTGACGGCCGAGGAGGTCGTCGGCTGGATGGACGAGGGCGGCATCGACGCGGCGATCATCGTGCCGCCGTCGTGGGAGGGCGATCGCAACGACCTCGCCATCGCCGCGGCCCGGCGCTATCCCGGGCGTTTCGCCGTCATGGGCCGCGTGAATCCGGATGCACCGGGCCTGCGCGACGAGCTTCCCGCCTGGCGCGAGCAGCCCGGCATGCTCGGCGTTCGCCTAGCGCTGCATACCGCGGAGCTTCGCCAGCCGTTCATCGAGGGACGCTACGACTGGATGTGGGACGAGCTGGAGCGCCATGCGATTCCCGTGATGGTGCTGATCCCCCAGCGCTTCATGCCCATGATCGACGCGATCGCGGCGAAGCATCCGCGTCTGAAGCTCGTGATCGACCATCTCGGGCTCGTGAACGGCGAGAAGGACGACGTCGCATTTCGCGGGCTCGACCAGCTGCTGGCACTCGGGAAGCGGCCCAACGTCGCGGTGAAGTCGAGCGCCCTGCCGTGCTACACCGCCGAGCCGTATCCGTATCCCGGCCTACAGAAGCACCTGAAGCGCATCCACGACGCGTTCGGCAGCCGGCGCGTTTTCTGGGGCACCGACCAATCGCGCTCGCCGATTCCGTACCGGCAGGGGGTCGAGCTCTTCACGAAGTACACGCCTTTCCTCATGGAGGGCGACCTCGAATGGATCATGGGAAAGGGAGTCCGCACATGGCTCGACTGGAGGCAGTGAAGCGCTTCATCGTATTGGCTGCATCGCTCTTCGCCTGCGCCGCGCTCGCCCAGCCGTTCCCCAACAGGCCGGTGAAGATCGTCGTACCCTTCGCGCCGGGCGGAAACCTGGACGTGACCGCGCGCCTGGTGGGCGAGCACATGGCGAAGACGCTCGGGCAACCCGTCGTGGTCGAGAACCGTGCGGGCGCGGGCGGCGCGCTGGGCAGCGAGGGGGTGGCGAAGTCCGCGCCCGATGGCTACACGCTCGTCACCGGCACCACCGGGACCCTCGTGGTGAGCCCGCTGCTCATCCCGGATCCGCCGTACCAGCTTTCGAATTTCGCGGCGGTCGGGCTGATGGCCGTCACACCCCTCGTGCTCGAAGTGCCCGCGGCGAGCCCGCACAAGGATTTCCGCTCTTACCTCGCGTACGTGAAGGCGAACCCGGGCAAGGTCACCATCGGCCACTCGGGCAACGGGACGACCAACCACATCGCGATCCTGCAGCTCCAGGACGCGCTCAAGGTGGACTGGGTCGCCGTTCCCTACAAGGGATCGGGTCCCGCCCTCATCGACCTCATGGGCGGCCAGATCGATTCGATGATCGACCAGACCTCCAGCTCGCTGGCACAGATCCAGGCGGGCAAGCTGCGCGCGCTCGCGGTCGGCACGCGCTCGCGCATCGCCGACCTTCCCAACGTGCCTACGTTGCAGGAGCAGGGTGTCGCGAACTTCGAAGCGGTGACGCCCAGCGGGCTCTTCGTCCCCGCGGGCACGCCGCCGGACGTGATCCGTACGCTGGCTGCCGCGCTCAACAAGGCGCTCGAGGATCCGGGCGTGCGCAAGAGGCTCGCCGAGCTGGGCTCGGAAGTGCGCGTGACCACGACGGCGCAGTTCGATCGCTTCATGCACGAGGAGGAAGCGAAGCTGAGGAAGCTCGCCGCCTCCGGCGTGCTCAAGCCGTAGCGCGTTTCTCGAAGGAAAGGAAGTCGCCCTCGGCGGGCAACACATCGACGGCGTCGACGCGCGCCTGCTCCGGTCCGCGCCGTGCCCATGCCGTGATGGCATCGACCGCTTCCGGGCTTCCCTGGACCACCGCCTCGACGTTGCCGTCGGCGCGGTTGCGTACCCATCCCGTCACGCGCAGGCGCACCGCCTCCTGGCGCATCGATTCGCGGTACCAAACGCCCTGAACGCGGCCGCGAATCTCGAGCCGGCGCGTCACGCGCTCAGTCATCGCGCGAGACGCGCCCGCGAAGGCGCTTGCGCTCGCCGGTGTGCTTCTTCGTCTCGATACGCCGCTTCTTCGACGCCCGGGTCGGCTTCGTGGCGACCCGCTTCTTCGGCACGTGATTGAGGCGCGCGAGCCGCTCGGCGAGCCGCTCGAAGGCGATTTCGCGGTTGCGGTGCTGGGAGGGCGAATCCTGGGCGACCACCGCGACGCCCGAGGGCCAATGTGTCAGCCGTAATGCGGAGTTCGTCTTGTTGACGTGCTGCCCGCCGGGGCCGCTCGAGCGGAAGACGTCGATTTCGACTTCCCTTTCAAGCGTTTCGCGATCGAGGGCGTAGGGCGGGGGACGCTGGGGGGTTCGGGAGGTCATGTTCGCCTACAAGTGTATTTGCGCCGGGGCCGGGATTGTGAATGCGTTCACAGGCAAGCGCGCGAGCCGGGGACAAGATGCCGCCATGGTCCAACGGGGAGAAGAGCGAATGATCATGACGAGGAAGCAGCAGCTCGTGACGGCGTTCCTGGCGGTGCTGATCGTGGCGAGCGTGATGTCGATGCCGCGCACGCCGGACGCGCAGCGCGAGCCCGCGAAGACCCGCGCGACCGAAACCGTCGCGGCCGCTCCCACGGTCACCGTCGAGCTCAACCACGAACAAGAGAAGGACCGCACGTACAACTAGAGGTGACCCGCAAGGCGCACTTGCGAGTGGCCCGCCGATTCCAAACCGGCGGGCTTTTTTTATCGTGCCGATCGCCTTATCGAAGTCGGGACAAGGATCGGCCCGGCCTTCGTTCCTCGAAGCACCGTCTCGCTCGCTCCTACCCATTCCGCTCGAAGTGCCGCACGGTCGCGCAGTCGTGGACTTCGTTCCCCCGGGTCGAGCTTCATCCCGGGTTCCATCGAGGGCGCGTCTACTTGATTCGCATTCCCGGCATGGCGCCGGAATCGGGGGCGAGCAGGTAGATCGAGCTGCCGTCGCCGGCGGCGAGCACCATGCCCTGCGACTCGCCGAAGCGCATCTTGCGCGGCGCGAGGTTCGCCACTGTCACCGTGAGCCGGCCAATGAGGTCCTTGGGCGTGTACACCGAGCGGATGCCGGCGAATACGGTGCGGGCCTCGGCGAGCCCGATGTCGAGCGTGAGCTTCAGCAGCTTGTCCGCGTCGGGCACGAGCTCGGCGTCCACGATGCGGGCGATGCGAAGGTCGATCTTCGCGAAGTCGTCGATCGAGATCGTATCGCCGACCGGCAGGATCACCGGCGGCTTGGGCGGCTCGATGGGCTCGAGCTTGAACTCAGGGGCCTCGCCCGCCGACGCGGGCTTGGCGGGCGCATCGGCCTTCGCCTCCGCGGGCGGCTCGAGGAGCTGGTCGATCTGCTTGGGATCGATTCGCGAGACGAGGTGCCGGTACGGCAGCACCTTGTGGCCGGGCTTGAGGGGAATCGCCACGTCTTCCCAGACGAGCGGCTTCGGCAGCGCGAGGAATGCCTCCACTTCCTCGGCCACCTTCGGCAGCACGGGCTTCAGGTAGATCGTGAGGATGCGGAAGAGCTCCAGGTACAGCGTGCAGAACCATTGCAACGCCGCATCCTGGCCCGCTTCCTTGGCGATCTCCCACGGCTTCTGCTCGTCCACGTACTGGTTCACGCGGTCGGCAAGGAACATCACCTGCCGGATCGCCTTGCTGAACTCGCGCGCTTCGTACTCGGCGGCGATGGCGTCGGCGAAGCTCCTTACCTCGAACAGGATCGCCGGCGCCTGGTCGTCGTCGGGCGCGGGCGCGGCGAGGTTGCCGCGCATCTTGTGCTTGAGCTCGCGGCCGGCCGACAGCGGCTCTTCCGAGAGCTGGCCGGCGAAGCGCTTGCCGATGAAGCCCGCGGCGCGGCTTGCGATGTTCACGTACTTGCCCACGAGGTCGGAATTCACCCGCGCGAGGAAATCGTCGGGATTGAAGTCCATGTCCTCGACGCGCGCGTTCAGCTTCGCGGCGAAGTAGTAGCGGATCCACTCGGGATTGAGGCCCATGTCCGCGTAGCGCTGCGGGCTGATGGTGATGCCGCGCGACTTGGACATCTTCTCGCCGGTGAGCGTGACGAAGCCGTGCACGTACACGTTGTCGGGCACCTTGCGCTCCGCGAACTTCAGCATCGCCGGCCAGAAGAGCGTGTGGAAATAGATGATGTCCTTGCCGATGAAGTGGATCTGCTCGACCTTCGGATCGGCGAGGTACTTCGCGAAGTCCTGGCCTTTCTTGTCGAGGTAGTTCTTGAGAGAGGCGAGGTAGCCGATGGGAGCGTCCAGCCACACGTAGAAGTACTTGCCGCGCGCGCCGGGGATCTCGATGCCGAAGTACGGCGCGTCGCGGGTGATGTCCCAGTCGTTGAGCCCGCCTTCGAGCCACTCGCGCACCTTGTTGGCGACCTCGGGCTGGAGCTTGCCGTCCTGGGTCCACTCGCGCAGGAACTGCACGCAACGCGGGTCCGAGAGCTTGAAGAAGAAGTGGTCGGATTTCTTCAGCACCGGCTTCGCGCCCGTGAGGACGGAGTACGGATTCTTCAGCTCGGTGGCCGCGTACACGGCGCCGCAGTTCTCGCACGAATCGCCGTACTGGTCCTTCGCCCCGCATTTCGGGCATTCGCCCTTGATGTAGCGGTCGGGCAGGAACATCCCCTTCACCGGGTCGAAGAACTGCTCGATGGTCTTCGTGTCGACGAAGCCGTTCTTCTTCAGCTTGAGGAAGATTTCGGAAGCGAGCTCGGTGTTCTCGGGGGAATGCGTCGAGTGATAGTTGTCGTAGCTGATGCCGAAGCGCTGGTCGTCGCGCTTGTGGCTTTCCAGCATGCGCCCGATGAGCTCTTCGGGCGTCACTCCTTCGGCCTCGGCGCGCAGCATGATCGGCGCGCCGTGGCAATCATCGGCGCAGACGAAGTTGACCTTATTGCCCTGCAACCTCTGGAAGCGAACCCAGATGTCGGCCTGCATGTGGTCCATCAAATGGCCGACGTGCAGCGGTCCGTTGGCGTAGGGCAGCGCCGTCGTGACGAAAATCTTGCGAGGCATAAGGGGACGATTATGTCTTAAAATTCCGTTTCGCCGTCCGCACTTCCTCGCTTCCCATGCCCCTTTCCGACAAGCAGGTCCTCGAGGCCCTTTCAGAGCTGGTCGATCCCGTCACGGGTCGCAACTACGTCGAGTCGAAGAACGTGAAGAACGTGAAGGTGGAGGGCGATCGGGTCTCCCTTGACGTGGTGCTCGGGTATCCGGCGCGCGGCGTGCTCGAGAAAGTGCGCTCGCAGGTCACCGAGCGGCTGTCGAAGCTGCCCGGCATCGCCCAGGTGAGCGCGAACGTGCACTCGAAGGTCGTCTCGCACGCCGCCCAGCGCGGCGTGAAGCTCGTGCCTGGGATCAAGAACATCATCGCCGTCGCTTCGGGCAAGGGCGGGGTGGGCAAGAGCACCACCGCGGTGAACCTCGCGCTGGCACTCGCGGCCGAGGGCGCCACCGTGGGCATGCTGGACGCGGACATCTACGGGCCCTCGCAGCCCATCATGCTCGGCATCACGGGCCGGCCGGCGTCGCGCGACGGCAAGACCATGGAGCCGATGGAAGGCCATGGCATCCAGGCGATGAGCGTGGGCTTCCTCATCGAGAACGACACGCCCATGGTCTGGCGCGGCCCCATGGTCACGCAGGCGCTGGAGCAGCTGCTCAGCGAGACCAAGTGGCGCGACCTCGACTACCTCGTGGTGGACCTGCCGCCCGGCACGGGCGACATCCAGCTCACTCTCGCGCAGAAGGTGCCGGTCACTGGCGCGGTCATCGTCACGACGCCGCAGGACATCGCGCTCATCGACGCGCGCAAGGGCCTCAAGATGTTCGAGAAGGTGGGCATCCCGATCATCGGCGTGGTCGAGAACATGGCGATCCACATCTGCACCCAATGCGGGCATGCGGAGCACATCTTCGGCACTGGCGGCGGCGAGAAGATGTGCAAGGACTACGACGTGGAGTTCCTGGGCAGCCTCCCGCTCGACATCCGCATCCGCGAGCAAGCCGATTCGGGAAAGCCCACCGTGGTGGCCGATCCGGACGGGCCGGTGGCCGCCATCTATCGCGACATCGCCCGCAAGGTGGCCGCGCGGATCGCCAGGCAGTCGGAGGATCGCTCTTCCCTGTTCCCGAAAATCGTCATCCAAAACAACTGAAACAAGAAAGATGAGCATCAAGAGCGACAAGTGGATTCGCCGCATGGCGGCCCAGCATGCAATGATCGAGCCGTTCGAAACCGGGCAGGTACGGGAGGTCGACGGGCGCCGGATCGTTTCCTATGGCACCTCGAGCTACGGCTACGACGTGCGCTGCTCCGACGAATTCAAGGTGTTCACCAACGTGTACTCGACGGTGGTGGACCCCAAGAACTTCGACGACAAGTCATTCGTGGACCTGAAGGGCCCGGTGTGCGTCATCCCGCCGAACTCCTTCGCCCTGGCGCGGACCGTGGAGCGCTTCCGCATCCCCCGCAACGTGCTCGTGATCTGCCTTGGCAAGTCGAGCTATGCCCGCTGCGGCATCGTGGTGAACGTGACGCCCCTGGAGCCGGAATGGGAGGGCTACGTGACCCTCGAGTTTTCGAATACGACGCCCCTCCCGGCGAAGATCTACGCCAACGAAGGCGTGGCGCAGATGCTCTTCTTCGAGTCCGACGAGGTCTGCGAGACTTCCTACGCCGATCGCGGAGGCAAATACCAGGGCCAGAAGGGCGTCACCCTCCCGAAGGTTTGAGCGGTAACAGGACCCGCGGAGCCAAAAAACCCGCCGGGGCGCCAAAAATATCTCCCGGGCAGCGCTTTTTTTGCCCTATACTTCGCGGCACTTTTTCTTCCCCACACACGCGCGGCGCCCGTCCGCGCCCCACCGGACTACCCGGAGGGACGATAGGAGGTCATTTCCAGCACTTCGATGCCACGAACAGCCACGATCAAGCAGCTTCGGCCGCAGCCCGAGTTCCCCCTCGATAGCCACCCGGAAGTCAGCCTCGACTTCACGCGCGTCAAGCAATACCTCTCCAAGCATCCTTACAAGCGCCCGGTCCTGCTGGTGGACCTGGACATCGTGCGTTCGAAGACGCGCCGCTTCCGTGCGGCGCTGCCGCGCGTGCGCCCGCACTTCGCCGTGAAGGCGAACCCGGACCCGCGCGTATTGAAGGTGCTGATCCAGGAAGGCGCCGGATTCGAGATCGCGTCCATCGCCGAACTCGACATCCTGATGGGACTGGGCGTGGCGCCCGCGGAAGTCTTCTACTCCAACCCGATGAAGTCGCGCGCCTACCTCGAGTACGCGGCGGCCAAGGGCGTGGAGTGGTTCGTCGTGGACAGCGTCGAGGAGATCCGCAAGGTGAAGGCCGTGAAGGCCGACGCGAAGATGTACGTGCGCATCGACGCGCCGAACATCGGCAGCGACTGGCCGCTCGCGGGCAAGTTCGGCGCGCACATGAGCGACGTGCCGGAGCTGATCGAGGCCGCCGTGCAATGCCAGGCGGACCTGGCGGGCGTCACCTTCCATGTGGGCTCCCAGTGCCTCAATCCGGAAAATTGGCGCGTCGGGATGGAGCGCGCGAAGAAAGTTTTCGCGTCGATGCGCTCCGTGGGGCTCAAGCCGCGCCTGCTGAATCTCGGCGGCGGCTATCCCGTGCGCCACGTGAAGCCGATCCCGTCCATAGAGACCATCTCCGACGTAATCAACAAGGGGCTGCGCCACTTCGGTCCCGAGGTGCAGGTGATCGCCGAGCCGGGGCGCTACCTCGTCTCCGACGCCGGCTACTTCATCTGCCGCGTCGTGGGCACCGCCACGCGCAACAACCAGCGCTGGATGTACTGGGACGCGGGCGTCTTCGGCGGCGTGATCGAGACCACCGAGGGCCTTCGCTACAACATCTATACCGATCGCGACGGCGAGCCCGTC
>Ga0209131_1000227_pt1 | contig 41657 bp, 44 predicted proteins | sample GraSoi_2013_40cm_FD_185826 | JGI IMG/M metagenome (GOLD analysis project Ga0209131, IMG submission 185826) | Grasslands soil microbial communities from the Angelo Coastal Reserve, California, USA - Sample 9_17_2013_40cm (SPAdes) (version 2) | ecosystem: Environmental > Terrestrial > Soil >...
GGCGACGGCCGAGCGGCTCGCCCGCGAGGGCTACCACGTTGTCCTGGCCGCCCGTCGGCTCGACAAACTCGAGGCGGTTGCGGCCAGGATTGTCGCCGCTGGCGGCAGTACCCAGGTCAGCCGGCTCGACGTGACCGACAGGACCCAGGTGCGGGCTATGGCCGCCACAGTGGCCAACTGCGACGTCCTGATCGCTAACGCCGGCGGTGCCATTGGTGCCGACCAGATAGCCGACGCCTCCGCCGACGACTGGCTCACGATGTACGAGTCGAACGTGCTTGGCACGCTGCAAGTGGTGCAGGCGCTGCTGCCCAAGCTGATCTCCAGCGGCGACGGCACGGTGCTCATCATGGGCTCGACCGCCGGATTCGCGGCCTATGAAGGCGGCGGCGGTTACGTAGCGGCTAAGCACGGCACCCACGCGATCGCGGCGACGCTCCGACTCGAGCTCTGCGGGCAGCCAGTCCGGGTGATCGAGATCGCCCCTGGCATGGTCAGGACCGATGAGTTCGCGCTGACCAGGTATCGCGGCGACGCCGCGAAGGCAGCCGCTGTCTATGCCGGTGTGGCTGAGCCGCTCACCGCCGAAGACGTCGCCGACGCGGTGGCCTGGGCGGTGACAAGGCCTGCGCACGTCAACGTCGACCTCATGGTGCTGCGCCCGCGCGCCCAGGCCGCCCAGCACAAGGTATTTCGCGGATGATCACGCGGGTTTGGCTGTTCTATCAGCAACACCCGCATGATCACGAACGAGGTGGGCCGGGGATCAGGCAGTTTGGGTGACTTTGCTCAGGCCACGCGGGTTGTCTGGGTCGATGCCGAGCCGGCGCGACAGCTCCTCGGTGAGCAGCTGTCCGGGGACGATCAACCCGATCGGCGCCAGCCACTCGGGCAGGGCCGGGCCGGCCAGCGCCCGGCTGCTCACCGCCGCGAGCTCGGCCCCGCCGCCGATCGCGTACGCACGTGCGCCCGCGCCGGTGACCCGCCTGGCCAGGTCGACTGCCGCGGCGCGGGTCGGACCGGAGTCAGCCGCCATGATGATCGCCGGCGTCTTGGCATCGACGACCGCGATCGGGCCGTGTTGCAGATCGGCGTAGGAGATGCCCATCGCGTGCAGATAGCACGCTTCCTTAATCTTCAGGGCCAGCTCGAGCGCTGCCGAGTAGACCAGGCCGCGGGCCGAGACCATCAGCCCGTCGACATGCGCGAGCTCGTCGACGACCTGCGAGATCCCATAACCGGGTGTGATCGCGGCGCCAAGCAGTTCCTCGATCACCGCGGGAAGCTGCTTCAGCAGGCCAGCGTCCAGATCGGCGCCGAGGCCCAGGGCGAGCACGGCGAGCGCGGCGAGCTGGCAGGTGAACGTCTTCGTCGCGGGAACGGCCCGCTCGACCCCAGCCTCGGTCACCAGCGCGACGTCGGCGAGCTCGGCAAGCGGAGAACCGGCGGCATTAGTGATCACGACGACGCTGGCGCCGCAGTCACGTGCCCATTCCAGCGTCTCGACGATCTCGTGGGTCCGCCCGGACTGGGACAGGCCGACCGCCATGACGCCGGACAGGTCGATCCTGCTGCGGTAGGTGGTCGCGACCGATGGCGAACCAAGGCTGGCAAGTCGGCCTGTCCTGGTCTGGATCAGGTACGTGCCGTAGACAGCGGCGTTGTCTGAGGTCCCGCGGGCGAAGAAGAGCACCTGGCGGGCCTGCTGTGCGATGGCCGCGACCTCCGCCGTCCGCGGCAGCAGCGCGCCTATCGTCGCACGCAGCGCGGCGGGCTGCTCGAGGATCTCGGTCCGCATGTGCGTGGAACGATGCTGCTGCCCGGTTGCCGAGTCCACCGCGAATCCCGTCCCGCCGATCCCTTTAGCGCCGCCGAAGAGAGTTATGAATCTTATGAGCCTTCTGTCCAGAGTGCCAGCTAGCTAGCCTAACCGAGGGTCCCCCCGTAAACCTGTTCGCCCGCGATCCACGTCGCAACCGTGCTGAGGTCATCGCTAAGCCATGCCAGGTCCGCCGCAGCACCCCGGGCAATCCGGCCAAGATCGGGACGAGCGATCAAGTCCGCAGGGATCCGGGTGGCCGCCGCGACGGCATCGGGCAGCCCCACTCCGGCCGCGACCATGTTGGCTACCGCCGAGTCCATCCGAAGCACCGATCCTGCGAACGTGCCGTCGGCCCGCACCGGCGGCGCCGCTTCCGAGCCCGCGAAGTCGATCGGCTCGCCGCCGAGAATGTAACGGCCCTGCGGCATCCCGGCGCAGGCCACCGCATCGGTCACCAGGCAGATCCGGCCAGGCGCGGCCCGGAACGCGATGGCCGCGACCCGCCCGGCCACGTGGTGCAAATCTGCGATCAGACCGCTGACCAGGCGTGTGTCGGCCAGCGCCTGGCCCACGACACCGGGCTCACGGTGATGCAGCGGGCGCTGTGCGTTAAACAAATGCGTGACCATCTTCGCGCCGCCCGTCGCCGCGTCGCTGACCTGCTGAGCTGTCGCGTCCGAGTGGCCGATGCTGACCAGTACTCCCGCCGCCGTCAACTGCCTGATGGCGGCCATTGCGCCGTCGACCTCCGGTGCGAGCGTGACGAGCCTGACCAGGCCTGACCCGGCGGCCAGGAGCGCGTCAATCGTTTCGGCCGTGGGGCTGATGATCCATGCCGGGTTGTGGGCGCCCCGCCGCTTGCTGGCGATGAACGGCCCCTCAAGATGGACGCCGAGCACCCGGGCCCCGGGGGTCCCAAGTGCCCCTAGGCGTGATCCAGGCCGCCCGGCGCCGGCCAGGCTCGGGACGAAGCCAGCGGTGCGGCGCAGCGAGGTAATTGTCTGCTCGACCGGGCTGGTGATGAACGTCGGCAGGAAGGCCGTCGTCCCGGTCTCAGGTAGCCGACGGACGACTTCGGCCCAGCCATCAGGATCGGCATCGGTAAGTTCGACGCCGAAATAGCCGTTGACCTGAAGATCGACCAATCCTGGCAGCAGGAAACCGCCAGTTAGTTCCAGGTCGGGGCGGCCAGGCGGCGGCCCGGCACCAGCGCCGGTGATCACTCCCGCTTCGCACGTCAGGTAGCCGGGAGCAAGGACGGGAGCCGCGCCGTCTGCCGCGCCGGTAGCCGGGATGATTCTCGACGCCGCTATGAGCATCTGGTTAGCTTCGCATTCCAGCACCGGGACCGCGCCCGAAATGCCTATCTTTACACCTGGTTGGCCGCCGTGCCGCCGGAGATCCGCTCGACGGCGATCGCTGGCCCGCCGGACTGCTGAACCCAGTCGAGGAACGCCCTGATCTCGGTCGCTACCAGCGCCGGCCGCTCCATCATGGCGACGTGGCCCACGCCGGCTAGCACCAGGACCCTGGCGGTCGGGAAGGCGCGGGCAGCCTTGGCTGCCATCACCGGATTGACCAGCCGGTCGTGGCTGCCATGCAGGATCAGCGCCGGGGCGGCGATGATGGCGGCATCGCGCCACAACGACCTCTTGCCGAGCTTGAAATACTCCAAGACCAGGCTGCGGGCCGTCATTACCAGCGCCTGGTTGGCGTAGATCAGGCTGTCCCGCCGCAGGACCTCGGCGATTTCCTCGCGCCGCCGAGCGGGATGAACGATGCCAGGATCGGTATAGACATCCCTGAGTGCCCGATCGGTCCTGGACTCCGCGGGCAGCCGCCGCAGTCCCCCCATGATCACGGGACCGACCCCAGGCAGGGCCGCGAGTGCCAGGCGCATCGGCAGCGGGCGAGGGCGAAGGTCGGGCATGGCCGGAGAGACGAGCGCGAGCGTGCGGACCAGATCGGGACGCGCGGCGGCGACGCGGGTGCTCACGGTGCCACCCATCGAATTGCCGAACAGGTGAACCGGTCCCAGGCCCTGCTCCTCGATCAACTGGATCACCGTGGCGGCATGCGCGTTGATGGAATAACCGCGGCTGGCTGGCGGCGACGAACCGAAGCCGGGCAGATCAATCGCCGCGCAGGCGAGGACCGGCGCGGCGGGCTGTCCCTCGACCGGCCGGGAGAGCAGGTCCATCAGGTCGGTCCAATTGGTCGAGGATCCGCCAAGTCCGTGAATGAAGATGGCAGGCTCCGCGCCCGCGATCGCGGGGGCGCTACGAACGTAGACCTGACCGGCCGGCAGATCAACATGACGCCCGGGCCAGTGCGGCACCGGCTCGGGCGGTAGTTCCCCCTGCGGAACTGGGTCGCGCGGCTTCGGTTGGTTCGTCACCCGCAGCCTCACGTGTCGCCTCGCATCTCACCTCACAGGACTGTGGCAGCATGCCAACGTCAATGTCAGCCCCAAGCCAACCATGAGGTGGCGACCGGGGGATCACCCCAGACCCCGTATCGGGGCGCGTCAGCTGGCCCTGCGCGTGGGCCTGGCCGGGCCAGACTTGGCGCCCGATCTGCCCGCCCCGGCCTTCCCTCCGCCGGCCTTCCCCTTGGGCGGCTCTTCCTGATCCTGGCCGGTCTCGTCGGGGCCAGCTTTACCAGCGCGGGCCTTGGAAGTGCCTGCCTTCGTCGCGCGGCTCCTCGTGGAACCTGACTTGGCGGCCCCATCCCCGATCGCCTTGGCCTTCGGCCCGCTCTCGCCGGCGCCAGAAGGTTGCTGAGCCGCGGCCAGGCTGGCCTTCAGCGCGTCAGCCAGGCTAGTCGACGGGGCGGCAGCGATTTCCAGCGCGCCAGGCTGAGTCAGCTCCCTGCCCTGGATCTTGGCGTCGACGACCTCGACCAGCGCCTCCCGGTAGCCGTCGTGGTGGGCATCGGGGTCAAAGTCGGACGTCATCGAGTCGATCAGTGAGGCTGCCATCGTCAGTTCCTGCGGACGTACCTCGACGTCCTGGTCAAGGAACGGGAAGTCGGCGGTACGAACCTCATCCGGCCAGAGCAAGGTCTCGAGTACCAGTACGCCATCGCGGCTTCGCAAGGTGGCGAGGGATTCCCGCTGCCGCAGCGCGACCTGCGCGATGGCAATCCGGCCGGACTGCTCAAGCGCATCGCGCAGCAGCACGTATGCCCTGGCACCCGCTGTCTCGGGCTCGACATAGTAGCTTCGGTTGAACAGGATGGGATCAAGTTGCTCCGCCGGCGCGAAGTGCAGCACCTCGATAGACTTGGTCGTCGGAAGCGGCAGATCGGCCAGATCCTCATCGTCCAGGACGACCATCTCGCCCGTGGACAGCTCATAGCCCTTGACGACATCCTCATAGGGGACTTCTTCGCCACATACTGAGCAGAATCGACGGAACCGGATCCGCCCGCCATCGACTCTGTGCACCTGGCGGAAGGCAATGTCCTTCTGCTCAGTCGCGGCGTAGAGTCGCACGGGAATCATGACCAGCCCGAAGGAGATCCCGCCCTTCCACATGCTCCGCACGTCGTCTCCTTACCCCGGCAGATCGACTTCTTATACAACTAGCGTTGCTCCACTCTATCCATTCGGCAATATGTTCGAGGGTGCGAATAACCCGGCCTTGGGTGACGAACACCAGACTTCGAGAGGAGGTCGGCATGACTGACAGGGACCTCGACGAGCCAGTTCCCGACGTCGTTGAGCAGAGCCAGGAAGCCGTGCCGGGCACCGACGAAGCCGATGAGGTGGAACTGAAAGAAGTGCCGCTTGAGGCTAATCCGGCCGACGTCGCCGAGCAGGCCCGCGCCGTCGAGCTTGGCGAGGATGACTACCGCTGATTACCCGGCCGTAGGATGGCAGCTTGGCAGCCGCAAAACCGTAGCCGATAAACATCGGAGAGTTTCGTGATCGCGACGCCGCAGACCACCAGAGCGGCAGGCACGCGCTTGCCGCGCCCGGCACGTCGCAGACAACTGCTCGGGGCAGCCCGCGACGTTTTCGTCGCGCAGGGTTACCACGCCGCGGCGATGGACGAGATCGCCGAACGGGCTGGCGTCAGTAAACCGGTCCTGTACCAGCACTTTCCCGGCAAGCTCGAGCTCTACCTCGCGCTGCTGGACGAGAGCGTCGCGGAACTCGTCGGTGCTGTTTCCGCGGCGCTGGCGTCGACGGCCGACAACTCAGAACGCGTGCCGGCCACGTTCCGAGCGTTCTTCGATTACGTCAGCGGCGCGGGCGAGGCCTTCAGGCTGGTCTTCGAATCCGATCTGAGCAACGAGCCGGCCGTCAGGGAGCGCTTGGACCGGACCATGTACGAGTGCGCCGAGATGGTGAGCGAGTTCATCCGCGAGGATGCCGGCGTCTCGAATGACGAGGCTGACCTGCTCGGCATGGCTCTGGTTGGCATGGCGCAGGTTAGCTCCAGATACTGGCTCAGCACCGAGCGCACGATCGATCAGCGCCTCGCTGAAGAGTTGCTCGCGCGGCTTGCCTGGCGCGGCATCAGCGGCTGGCCGCTCGCCGAGGGCACCCACGAGTAGCCTCAGGAATGTGCTGCGGACAGCTACGTTGAGCGGAGGATGGCGTTGGAAGTCAAGATCGGCATACAGATGGCTCCTCGCGAGCTCGTGGTCGAGACCGAATCAGCGGTCGAGGATGTCAAGCAGGCCCTAACCGCCGCCCTCGCGGACAACAAGCTCTTCGTGCTCACCGATAAGCGCGGAGGTACGGTCCTGGTGCCCGCGGAGAAGATCGCCTATGTCGAGCTCGACCAGGCTGAGCCGCGCCGGATCGGCTTCGGCAGCGGCTGACCGACCCCGCCTAGTCTGCCAATCCGAGCGCGGCCATGCGCTGCGCATGGGCGTCCGTCAGCGCGGCGAACATCCTTCCGATCTCGCCGAGCTGCGCCCGCGACCCGCCACCCAGCAGTCGCGCCAATGACTCTCGTTCGGCGGCCACCCGCTGCGCCTGGCTCAGTGCCTCGCCGACCAGGCGGCGTGCCCAGAGCGCCAGTCGCCCGGCCAGGGCCGGATCGGCGGCGATTGCCTCGCGTACCCGCGTGATGGCGAACTGCGCGTGCCCTCCGTCCGCGAGGACCGTCAGCACCAGGGATCTCGTGGGCGGATCAAGCAGCTGCGCGATGACCCGATAGAAATCCGCCGCGAACCCGTCACCCACGTAAGCCTTGACCAGGCTCTCGAGCCAGGTCGATGGCGCTGTCCTGGCGTGAAACGCGTCGACCGGCTCGACGAACGGCCGCATAGCCTGCTGGGGGTCGGCTCCGAGTTCCGCGATTCGCCGCCTGAGCAAATCGAAGTGTCCGAACTCGGCAACGGCCATGGTGGCTAGATCTGCCTTGTCTTGCAGCGAAGTCGCCAGCGAGGCGTCGTCGGCCAGCCGGAAGAACGCGACGAGCGACGCGTAGGCCAGCAACCCGAGCAGCTCGATCACGCCATCGATCGCGGGCTCGTGCGTGGCCCCCACCTCGGCTGAAGCCGACGCTGCGCCCTGGTTCCCTGCCACCGCCGCATCGTCAGCCACGCCAGTACCCTCTGCCGCAGGCTCATGCTCGGTCACACCCGAAGCGTAACAACGCCGCTCAGCCGCCGGGCCGCGATGAGCCCGTAGGTCGAGCCATCAACCCAGCCCGGGCACGCGGCGCGGCCAGATGATCAGGTGTCAGTCAACGTTGCTACACTCAGCAGCGACGTCATCCTGGAATGGCATCGGCCCGAGACGCGTTCTAATGCGTAGCGCGGTACGAGAATTCATCTGGTCCCGTAGCCGCGCCTGGCTCTTCCCGGAGATTTGCCCGACCAGCACCCGCTGGCGACAGCTCGGCGCAGGTGAGCAACCGTGCTGCCGGCCTTTGGATGAGTCACCTGCCGTCCTGCGGCTGCCAGTCTGGTGCTCATGCGCCAGGAGACGCCGCGGGCCACCGATGGAGGCGAAAGCCCTGACACCGCAAGACCTAACTTCAGACCTAACTTCAAGCCTAAGTACCAACATGACTCCGATATCGGTAGATAGTGTGGCGCTGACCATGGCCAACGGGCGCAGCGTCGCCGCGCCAGCAGGCCAGCCGGGCGCCACCGAAGACAAGACCATCGCGAGTGCCGCGACCCCGAGTACCGTGACGCTGCCCGATCCACCAACGTTCGAGCAACTAGGCGTGGCTGAGCCGATCTGCGCCGCGCTGGCCTCCGCAGGTATCACGAAGGCGTTCCCGATTCAGGCTCTGACTCTTCCGATCGCACTCGACAATCACGACGTCATCGGCCAGGCGCGGACCGGCACCGGCAAGACGCTCGCCTTCGCGATCCCGATTCTGCAGCACCTGATCGACAGCGCCCGCGGCAAGCCGGCAGCGCCGCGCGCACTCGTCGTGCTTCCGACCAGAGAACTGGCCATCCAGGTTGCCGAGGACCTGCGCACTGCGGCCTCCCTGAGCAATGTCCACGTGGTGACGCTCTACGGCGGGCGTGCTTACGAGCCGCAGATCGAGGCGCTGGCCACCGTGGACGTCGTGGTCGGCACCCCCGGGCGGCTCCTTGACCTAGCCCGCCAGCGCCAGCTTGACCTGTCGGCTGTCGACGTCCTCGTGCTCGATGAGGCGGACAGGATGCTGGACCTGGGCTTCTTGCCCGACGTGGAAGCGATTCTGCGGCTCACGCCCGCGCACCGGCAGACGATGCTCTTCTCGGCCACGATGCCGTCCGAGATCGTGACCCTAGCCAGAAAATATCTGGACCAGCCGACCCACATCAGGGCAGAGCAGCACGACGAGCCCGCTCATGTACCGACCACTCATCAGCATGTCTTCCGTGCGCACCACCTCGACAAGATCGAGGTGCTGGCCCGGGTTCTGCAGGCCGAGGGCCGCGGCCTGACCATCGTGTTCTGTCGCACCCGCAGAGCCTGCGACCAGGTGACAGCGCAGCTCACCGAGCGCGGTTTCGCCGCCGCGGCCGTACACGGCGACCTGGGCCAGAGCCAGCGCGAGCGAGCGCTGCGCGCGTTCCGGAGCGGCAAGATCGATGTGCTGGTCGCTACCGACGTCGCGGCGCGCGGGCTTGACGTCGACGACGTCACTCATGTGGTCAACAACGAATGCCCGGAAGACGAGAAGGCCTACCTGCACAGGATCGGCAGGACTGGCCGGGCCGGGCGGGCCGGCGTTGCCGTCACGTTCGTCGATTGGCAGGACCTGGGGCGATGGAAGCTGATCAACGACACGCTTAATCTCGGGCACCCCGAGCCGCTTGAGACCTATTCGACATCAACGCATCTGTTCGCGGCACTCGGCATTCCAGCCGACACCGCTGGTTCGCTGCCGACCGCGTCGCGCGGGCGGGCTGGCCTCCAGGCCGAAGACCTCGAAGATATCGGAGAGACGGGTAAGAACAGGACACGCCAGCACGAGTCCGGCTCGCGCCTGCGGGGGGGTGACCGCGCCTCCGGCCGCCGCAGCGGTGATCAAGCCGAAGTCGGCCAGCGCGCCCCTGGGCGGACGAGGGCGCCGCGACGGCGGACGAGGGCCGGCGCATCAGTGCGGCCGGTCGGTCTTGGGGCCGAGACCACCGACCACGCCGACGCCCGTGATCACGCTTCCGTCGCGGCGGGCCAGGCGCGCAACCCGGGCCACAGGCAGAGCACGGGTCGCGCATCCTCGACCGGCCAGCCCGGCGACGACCAGCCAAGGACAAGCCGGCGATCGGGCCGCGGCCGCAATGGCCGGCCCGCCGCCCGCACCGCACCCGGTCAGCAGGGCTCGACCCGGACCGCGAGCCGCGCCGACGAACGTGAGATCGAGGCCAGCTGAGGCGCTAACGCGCACTAGCCGGCCAGGGCTGGGTAGGCTGCCAACCCGTGAGCACCCCGCGATCGCTGCGAATACCGAGCCAGGTGAGCCCCCGGATCGTGGCGACGTCGCGCGGGCCGTTCGCCGCCCTCAGCGCGCAGCCCGCCAGCGGCGTCAGCGAACGCCAGCCAGCGCTGCTCGTCCCCGGATACACCGGAAGCAAGGAAGATTTCCTGGCGGTACTTGAGTCGCTGTCTGCCGCAGGCCGGTCGGTGACGGCGATCGACATGCGCGGCCAGTATCAGTCAGGCCCGGCCGCGAGCAGGACCGGCTATGAGATCGACGAGCTGGCCGCTGACCTCATCGCGGTGGCAGCCGCCATCGCCCGGGACGCCGAGCGGGTGCACCTACTCGGGCATTCCTTTGGCGGCCTCATCGCCCGGCAGGCGATACTCGCCAAGCCCACCGTCTTCGGATCGGTGACCCTGCTGGGTTCGGGTCCAGGCACCATCGGCGGCATGCGCGCGCAGACGCTGCGGGATCTGCTGGATTTCCTCGCACCGGCTGGCACTGACATCGAGCTGCTCGGGCCCATGATCGGCCAGGTCTGGCATGGCCAGCTGAGGCCGCAGGCCGAGGCAGACGGCACTCCCGGCGAAATCATCGACTTCCTGGCCGAGCGAGCGCTGCTCAGCTGTCCCCTGGGCCTTGCCGAGATGGCCAGGCACCTGCTCAACTGCCCGGACCGCACGGCGGAGCTAGCCGCACTCGAGCAACTGCCGAAGCTGGTCAGCTACGGGGAGAACGACGATGCCTGGCCGCCCGAGGTTCAGGACGTAATGGCCAAGCGGCTCGGCGCCGAGCGTATCTGCATTCCCGCCGCCGCACACTCCCCGGCGGTCGAGGCGCCGGAGACCACCGCTGCGATGCTCACCACGTTCTGGAACCGCGCCGAGTCGGCCGCCTGACCAGCGACGGCACTATCGCGGATGCCTGTCAGTCATATTGCTGAGGGACATCCACGATCCGGGGGAAGTGCGGAGCGGCCGGGTCCTCGGCCGCCAGCCCGTCCCATGGCCTCCGCAGCGCCGAGGCGTCTCGGCCTTCTGGGCATTGCGCCCTGAAGTCGCACCAGCCGCACCAGCTGCCAGGGGTTGGCGGGAAGACCTCGTCGCCCCGACCGGACCCGGGCTCGGCGCCGAACCGCTCATCTGCCGCCGAGCACTCGCCGGCGATGTCCTCGGCCCGGCGCAACTGGCGTTCGAGCGAGGTGGTGCTGTGCTCCCAGCGCACCACCTCACCGGTCGGCAGGTGGTGCAGTTCCACCGCACGGCACGGCCTGCGCAGCACGTGCCCGGCGGCGTGTGCATAGAGGGCCAGCGCCAGTGACGAGCGCGCGTCGTCGGTTGACAGCCGGCCCCGGCCGGTCTTGTAGTCGACCACCACGAGCTCTCGCTGGGCCGGACCAGGCTCCCGCAGAGCGGCGACGGCCCCCGCCGGCCGGTCATCCAGCCGGTCGATCCGCCCGGATATCGCGATCAGGTCAGTCTTCGCGGCCACCGTCCGCTCAACGCCGGCCGGCTCGCAGGCCGGGTCGAGCTTGGCCACGTACCGCTCTACCATGGTCTTTGACCGGCGCAGGTACTCCGCCGACTGGGCGTCGTCGGCGAATCCCTCGGTGATCCAGCCGCGCTCGAGCAGCCCGGCGGCCGCCGCGGGAGTCCGCTCCGCCCGCTTCAGCCGCCACCATCCGGCGAGCGCATTATGCACGCTGGCGCCCAGGCTGTTGTGCGCCCACGGCGGCCCCTTCGGTGGCGGGGGGCGATCCAGATATGTCATGCGGTATCGCCGCGGACAGTCCAGCCAGGCTCGCAGCCGGCTGGGTGTGCACGGATAGAGCCGGCGCGGCATGCCCTCGAATCCAAGCTGCTGCACCATGTCATCCTGTCTTTCTTTGGCGAAACGGGACGCCCGTGGTAACCGCGTCAGCGGGCGCGCCCGGCGAGCAGCAGTCCTTAGTCCGTGGGCTCGTCGATCAGCCCTTCTGGGCCGGCTGACACCCACGAGTCGAACCGCCGCTCAGCGATCGCTACCGTCGTCTCCTCGCCATGCCCGGCCAGGATCCTTGTCTCAGCGTCCAGCGTAAGGACGCTCGCGCCGATCGAGCTAACCTGGCGCGGGAAGTCGTCGAAATAGCCTTGATGCGGGACAGGGCCGCCGCCGCTGACGACGTCACCGGAGAACAGCACGCCGAGTTCCCCGCAGTACAGGCAGATTGCTCCGGGACTGTGGCCCGGCGCGTGGATCACTTCGAGCGTGACGTCAGCAACCTCGAAAATGCCGCCTTCCTCGATGTAGATGTCGGGTTCGATGCCCTCATGCGCCTCGCGCCAGGCCAGCCGGTCCGCGTTGTGCAACGCGACCGGGGCCTCATCGCGGCTGGCGACGTCGAACGCGGCCCCGACATGCCTGCCGTGCCCGTGCGTGCAGATCACGGCGAGCACCTCCCGCTGGCCGACGACGGGCATGACGGAGTCGGCCGACTCCCCGGGATCGATGACGATCACCTCGTCGTCATCACCGACGATCCAGGTGTTGACAGCGCCGGCCACCCGGTCGATCCTCGCCTGCATCGCGCCCTGCCTTCCCGCTGACTGGTAGCGCGCGGAGCACGTCCTGCGCCGCGCCGCTACCCGCCGAGCAACGGCTAACTAGAGGCCGATCCGGATCAGCGTCCGGACCGCGTCAACGATGAGCTGCACCGCGATCGCCGAGAGCAGCAGCCCGGCGATCCTCGTGAGCAACTCGACGCCGCTGCCCCGCAGCAGCCGCAGAATAACTCCAGAGAAGCGCATGGCCAGCCAGAGCGCGGCGACGACTGCGACAATAGCGGCACCGAACGCGACTGCGCCGCCAACCGAGCCGATGCGCTCCACGAAAAGCATGGTGGCTACGATCGCGCCTGGCCCGGCAAGCAGCGGAGTCCCGAGCGGCACGAACGCCACGTTAGCCTTAGCCCGCTCAAGCTCAGCCGGGTCTGCCTTGCCGGTCAGCAGCTCGAGCGCCACGAGCAGGAGCAGCAGGCCGCCGGCGGCCTGCAGAGAGGGCAGCTGGACACCGAGGTAGGCGAGGATCTGCCGGCCGAACACCGCGAACACGACGATCACGCCGAGCGCGACCACCGCAGCCTGCCAGGCCAGCCTCTTGCGCTCCGTCGCGCTGTGGTCGGCCGTCATCGCGATGAAGACGGGCACGATACCCGGCGGGTCGGTGATCACCAGGAGCGTAACGAAGACCTCCCAGAAAAACTTCACCTCGGAAAACAGTGGAGTCACCCCGTGATCACCGCTGCTCCCGTCGCGCGCTTGAGCAGGGCGTCAAGGTCTTCTTGGGCGGTCGCCTCGCAGCCGATCCGGTCGCCGGTCAGCGCTCCATGATCGTCGCTGCCCCCCGTCGCGACCAGACCGAGCTTGCGGGCAACAGTCAGCAGCTCGTCCCGTTGCGCAAGATCATGATCAGGATGCGCGACCTCGACGCCGTCCAGCCCGGCCAGCGCCAGTTCCGAGATGAGGTCTTCGGGCACTACCCAGCCGCGGGTCACCGCGAACGGGTGCGCCAGCACGGTGACCCCGCCGGCGGCGTGGACCAGTCTGATCGCTTCGGCCGGGTCGAGCGCGTACCTGCGGACGTGCGCGCGGCCGCCCGGCCCGATCCACTGAGGAGTGAACGCCTCATCGATCGAGCCGACTACACCGGCTTCGATCATTGCCCGTGCGATGTGCGGACGGCCGATCACGCCGCCGCCGGCGATCCGGGTTACTTGTTCCCAGCTCACATCAGCGCCGAGTTCGTTCAGCTTCGCGATCACGGCCTTAGCGCGCTCGACCCGGCTGGCCCTGATCGCACGGGTCTGCGCCGCTAGCTCCTCGTGGGCGGGGTCGAACAGGTAGCCGAGCAGGTGCACGCTGTGCCCTTCTCGCCGACCTGACAGCTCCATGCCGGCGATCAGGGCCAGCCCGTGCGGCAGCGCCGCCGCGGCCTCGGTGATTCCGGCGACGGTGTCATGGTCGGTGAGCGCGAAGGCGTCGAGCCCAGCGGCTGCGGCGCGCGCCACCACCTCGGCAGGCGGCCTCGTGCCGTCCGAGGCAGAACTGTGGCAGTGCAGATCCGCGCGCACTACCACCATCTGCCGACTTTAGCCGATTTCCCCCGGCAGCCGCGGTGACCGCGCGCCGAACGGCAGATCGAGTTCCTGGCCGGGATCGCGCAGATCGAGCAGCCGCATCGGCTCGACGAGGAGCGTGCCAGCCGTATCCGGCCAGAGCAGGATCCAGAGCCAGCTGCCCATGACCTCGCCGGCAAAAACGGCCCGGTCCGGCGCGTCCACATGCCAGAGCTGGAATTCATGATTGCCGAACTGTACCTGCGCGTGCGGCGAACAGTCAGGGAAGCCGTCGCCGGGATCCGGGCCCTCCAGGCCAGCGCAGTAGGCCCCTAGCCCGACCCCCAGTTCCTCGCTGATCAGCAGCATCTCGCCGGGACCGCCGACCGGGTTGGGGCCTGACAATGCCACGGCGCAGCCCCGGCTCCCTGTGCGTTCGTCACCCGCCGCGGCGAACCCGGTGACCAGCCAGCCATCGGGTAGCGGCCAGGGCAGCATCACGGGAACGGCGGCGTTGCGCAGCAAGCCGGCCAGGCCTTCCGGAGACAGGCTGCGCACTTGCCGCAGCGGCGCGATGTCGCCGTGCTTGGCACATCGCCAGCTGCTCGACCAGGCGCTGGGGGGTGCCACGGCGCTGCCGCATCTGGGGCAGGTCAGGTCTGTCACCACCATGCCCTGCGTTCTCCCGGTCGATCGCCGTTCATGAGCTACTACTACGATGCTCCGCCTCGGGGCGTCGCAAACGCCAGCCCTATTCGTGATCATGGTGGATTGACCGTGGTACATATGACACGTCAAGCCACCACCATCAGTCAGCCGGTATCAGTCAGCCGGACCGCTTCATTCCCGCGGCCCTGCCGCGGGCCGCCATCACGAGCGCCAGCTTCCTGGAAGCCTCGTCGATCATCTCGCCATCTAGCATCACGGCGCCGCGCTGCCGCACGGCCGTGGCGTGCTCGTAGGCCTCCAGGATCCGTTCCGCCCTGTCGTATTCGTCCTGGCCGGGTGAGAACGCCGCGTTCACCGGGTCGATCTGATCGGGGTGGAGCACCCACTTGCCGTCGTAACCCAGTGCCGCGACGCTCGCAGCAGCCGACGCGACCCCGGCGATGTCCTCGATCGCCGCGTACGGCCCGTCGATCGCCTGCAGGCCGGCCGTCCGCGCGGCCACCAGGATCCGCAGGTGCGCGTAGTGAAAAGCGTCGCCGCCAACATAGCCGTCGGGCTGGGCGCCGATCCGTAGTGAGCGCATTCCCAGGCTCGCCATGAAGTCGGCGGGCCCGAAGACGAGCGCCGCGAGCCTGGGCGACGCGCCAGCGATCTGGTCCGCAGCGGCCAGGCCGGCCGCGTCCTCGATCTGCGCCTCGATGCGGATGCGGCCTGGCGGCAACCCGGCCGCTAGTTCCACCTGACTGAGCAGCACGTCAAGCCAGATCACCGGTCCTGGGCCTGTCACCTTCGGCAGGACGACAGCGTCGAGCCGCGCTCCGGCTCGCTCCATGATCTCGATCACGTCGCGGTACGCCCATGGGCTGGTAGCCGCGTTGATCCGGACGGCGAGGAGGCTCCGCCCCGGCCAGCCGTCGTCGAGGGCCGCGGCGACCAGCTGACGTGCCTGCTCCTTGGCGCCGGGCGCGACGGAGTCCTCGAGGTCGAGTATCATCTCGTCGGCGGCGAGGCCCACGGCCTTGGCCAGGAACCTCTCGCTGCTGCCCGGGACGGTCAGGCATGTTCGTCGGGGGTGATCGGCGGTGGTCATGAATCGATGATGCCGTGCCTGGCGTTCGACGCGGTCCGTGGGTGCTTCTAGCATGAACGCATGTCACGCACTACTGTCCCGGAGTCCGGCACCGACGGTCCTTGGAGCCCTGGGCTTGGTTCGGTCACCGTCGAGCAGATCATGCAGGCGTTGGCCAGCGTGCAGGACCCGGAGATCCGGCGGCCGATCACCGATCTCGGCATGGTCAAGAACGTCGAGGTCGGGACCGGGGGCGCGGTCAGAGTCGACGTGTACCTGACAGTTTCTGGCTGCCCGCTCCGAGACACGATCACGCGCGATGTCAAGGCCGCCGTCGGAAAGCTGGCGGGGGTGAGCTCCGTCCAGGTCGAGCTCGACGTGATGAGCCAGGAGCAGCGCCAGGACCTCCAAGGCAAGCTGCGCGGCGGCAAGCCAGAACGCGAGATCCCATTCGCCAGCCCTACCTCATTGACCAAGGTTTACGCGGTCGCTAGCGGCAAGGGCGGCGTCGGCAAGTCATCGGTCACCGTCAACCTCGCGGCCGCCCTCGCCGCCGCGGGCCAGAAAGTGGGCCTGCTGGACGCCGACATCTACGGCCACTCCGTGCCCAGGATGCTCGGAGTGACCGGACGACCCACACAGGTCGAGCAAATGATCATGCCGCCAGTCGCGCATGGCGTGAAAGCGATTTCCAGCGGAATGCTGAAGAAGGGCAATGAGCCGCTGCCGCTGCGAGGACCGATCCTGCACCGGCTGCTGCAGCAGTTCCTGGCCGATGTCTACTGGGGCGACCTTGACGTACTACTGCTCGACCTGCCGCCAGGCACCGGCGACGTGGCGATCTCGGCCGGCCACCTGATCCCCGGCGCCGAGCTGATCGTGGTGACGACACCGCAACTGGCCAGCGCGGAGGTCGCTGAGCGGGCGGGATCGCTCGCCACTCAGTTGCACCAGCATGTTGTCGGGGTGATCGAGAACATGGCCTTCCTGCCGTGCCCGCACTGCGACGAGCGGATCGAGGTGTTCGGCAAGGGTGGCGGCCACGCCGTCGCGCAGACCTTGAGCCGGCTGATCGGCTCGGACGTGCCGCTGCTCGGCGAGATCCCGATCGACCTGCGCCTGCGGGAGGCGGCCGATGACGGCATGCCGCTCGTACTCGCTGAACCGGCGGCACCGGCGGCGGCAGAGCTGATCAAGATCTCTCAGCTAATCGGCGCGAGGTCACGCAGCCTGGTGGGGCGCCAGCTAGGACTGTCGCCGGCCTGAGTCAGGTTGCTCTGAGTCAGGTTGCCTCTGAGTCGTACGGCGGAACTTCGCCAGGCGCGAGCGTCGCGAGTACGGGCGGCGGCTCAGGCAATTCCGCGTACGGCCCATCGGCGTCCGAATCGGACCATGTGCTGGGGTCCTCATCGACGGGATCGAGCAAGTGCTTGCGGACGAATGCACGCGGATTAAGGTCGTTGAAATCGAAGTCCTTGAACTCAGGACCGAGGCTGTCAGATAGATCGGCACGTGCGTTATCGGCGAGCCGCCGGAGGTCCCGCAGCGCGCGGCCGGCCTGGGACGCCATCTTAGGTAGCTGCTCAGGCCCGAAGACCACCAGGCCTATCAGCGCCAAGACCAGGATCTTGGTGATCGAGAGATCAAACAAGCTGCCTCGCGCTCCTGCCGTCGTGAACTCTCCGCGGACGAGGTCCTTAGGTCCAAGAGTAATCGTAATCTGCGGTCGCGGTATCACCCGAGCGGGTCAAACCAGGAACCCATCCGCTTGATGCCCCGCACCACGCGTTCCCAGAACCCGGTATCCCGGTCGTGCGGCAGCTGTGTGATGACCTGCGTGACCGACTCAGGGGGCGCGTCCGCGATGACCGTGTAGACGAAGTCGTCCGCCGACCAGGCCACGCCGTGCTCATCCAGGTCGCCCGACTCGGTCTCGTACACAGGCAAGCCATGTACTCGGGCCAGATGCCACCCGGGCAGCGTCCCCGACAGCTCGCCTCGCTGGATGAATAGCGAGACGACCGACAGCCCGTCGGAGTACGAGGCGTCGAGCACGGGCCCCGACTTGGTTGCCATCCTGGTGACGCCGGCCAGTGCCATATTGCCGGCCAGTGTCCTGGGAACCGGCCAGCCATCGTCCCGCAGCTCCGCGACCCGGGCGGCGGTAGGCCGGGAGTCCCGTCCCTGTGCTCCAGTGGGGGGCACATACGGGTCCCAGGCCTGACCTTGGGCGGGTGGCATCGATCGGATGTTGCTGGAGCCGATCTCCAGGTCGATAAAGGCACCTTCGCTGACCCGGCGGCCGCTCTCGTCGAACATCTCCCTGCGCAGCGGCAGGCCAGTGTCACGGTCCAGCCAGAACTGGGCGGCGAGCGTGCCATCGTGGCGCCTGACGACCACGATCCGCGCCGGGCGACTGGTCGACGACCCGGTCCCGACGTACTCGACAACGTAGTTGCTGCGCAGCAGGCTAAGCATCGTGGGGGAGATGCTCAGGACCCCCACCGCGCCCGTATTGTGCGAGGCAGGACCTGGCATCGGAGCTGACACGGCGTGGTCGTCGGCGTCGCCGTCGGGTGCTGCCCGCTGCGGCAGGCCGACCTGGTGCCACACATCGATGAGGTAGGTGGACGAGCCGCTGCTGCTTGACCAGGCGACCACCTGAATTCCGCGGTACGACACCGACCGGCAGGCAGCGACGGCGGCGGTCATCAGCAGCAGGCCGCGTCGCACCAGAGCGTTGTCCGCCGACGGTAGCGCAAACCGAGGGCGGGCCGCGCCAGGCCCGCCGGCCGCGGCGGACTGCGATGTTGACGCCGATTCCGGCCCGGCGAGCCTGTCTGCGAGCAGTACAAGCGCCGCCAGCACGGCAAGCGCGATACCCGCGACTGCGATCGCGAGCCGCAAGCGCCTCCAGTACAGCCAGATCATCGGGCTACTTGGAGCGAGGACTCGCCGGGTACGCTCGCGGCGAACCGCCCGATCGGCCCGGGCCAGACGAGGTAGGGCTGGCCGTTGCCGAGGCGAGCGGCCGTGGACTGGCCGGCGCGGGCGCGCCCGGCCCAGGGCGCTCGTTGCTGGCCGGTGCCGCAAGCTGGCCCAGGTGCGCCGGTCCGATCTGGCTTGGATCAACCGCGCCCCGGACATCAGCGCTGGATTGGTGGGACCGGTACCGCCCGCCGCCCACGTATCCGCCGGTGCCCCCGGAGTCTCCGACGGAGCCCGCAGGCTGCCAAACGTCATAGGTGTGCTGCAGCAGGTAACTGTCGACGGAAGGCGTTACCTTAGGCGCAGGCGGCCCGCTTGAGCCGTTCCCGAGCAGGAAGGCAGCGAAGGCGATCGCTATCAATGCGCCCCCTGCCGAGCCGGTTGCCAGCTTCCAGCCAGGGCGCATCTGGCGCGCCGCGCGCACGGTCGCCGGACGCAGGTCCGCCAGGGGCCACGACGCCGACGTGCCAACGAAACCGGCAGGAGCGTGCTCGTCGCCGCGGGCAAGCTCGATTAGCCGGCTGGCGATAGCGGATTCAGCGCAGGTATCACCGAGCGCTGTGAGTCTGCGCTTGAGGGCGCGCATCGCATTGGCTTCCTGCCGGCAGGCATCGCACCCGGCAACGTGGTTGAGAACCCGGTCCCGCTCCACGCCGTCAAGCTCGCCGTCGACCAGCGCGGACAGCCAGCGTCCGAGGTGGCTCACGCTCTGCCCACCTCCCCAGCGACCGCGCCAGGAAGTCGGTCCCCGCCGCCCGTCCCGTCTGCCCCCTGGGCGACGGGAACTCGGGCCAGAAGGGCGGCGTCAGCGCCGCGGTGACGCGGCACAGCGACACGCTTGGGCCTGCGGTGCTCAAGCGCTGCCCGTAGCTGGGCCCGGCCGCGGTGGATCCTGCTCCGCACCGTCCCTAGCTTCACTCCGAGCGCGTCGGCGATCTCCTCGTACGTCAGGCCCTCGATGTCACACAGGACGACAGCCGCGCGATACTCGGGCGGCAGATCGGCGAGCGCCGCGGCAATGTCGTGATCGAGATGGCGATCGTCGAAGGCCTGCGACGGCGTCGGCTCCGCGCCCCTCAAACGTGCGGCTGCCTCGTCGCCAAGTCCCTCGAATCGGATCCGCTGCCGCCTGCGGGTGATGTCGAGGAACAAGTTGGTGGTGATGCGATGCAGCCAGCCCTCGAATGTCCCTGGCGTGTAGGTGGGCAGCGATCTGAATACGCGGACGAAGACTTCCTGCGTCAGGTCCTCGGCGTCATGGCTATTGCCGGTCAGCCTGTAGGCAAGCCGGTAGATCCGCGCGGAATGCTCCCTGACGACATCTTCCCAGCTGGGCGGCGTCCATTGCGCAGCCGGACCTGGCCCTACCTGGTCCACCGCCTCAGTCTGCATCAACCATCCCTCGCCCGTCCCGCGGAGCGGCCGCGGGGTACAGCGATTTCGCTTGGCGCGGTATCTCACATCTGTTGCGTAACCGCAATCCGTCAACGTCTGGACCGCATGGCATGTTCCCGGCTGACCTCGGCTAACGCTAGGCTGCGGCGCGGGCCAAGTTTACTGAAGTCACCGGAGGCAGCCATCTTCCGCTCAGACGTCACCGGAATCGTCGACGAATTCGTTATTGAGGACGAGCCGCTTCTAACGGCGCGCGCGAACGCCGAACAGATTGGCGGCTGCGTCCCTGTGGCCCCGCTTACCGGCACGGTGCTGCGCTTTTTGGCCGCGGCCATCAGCGCGAAGGCGGTCGTCGAGATCGGCACCGGCTGCGGTACCTCTGGTATCTGGCTGCTCAGGGGGATGCGGCCCGGCTCGGTCCTCACCAGCGTCGACCTCGAGCCCGAGCATCACCGGCTCTCGAGAAGCGTCTTCGCGGCGGCGGGCTTCGGTTCGAGCAGATACCGGCTTATTACCGGCCGGGCGCTCGAGGTTCTGCCACGGCTCGCGGATTCCGCTTACGACCTGGTCTTCTGCGATGCCGACAAGCGCGACTACCCAGAATACCTGGCGGCTGCGCTGCGCTTGCTGAGGCCGGGCGGGATCCTGGCGTTCGACAACGCGTTGCTGGCCGACGATGGCATCACCGCCGCCCACAGCGACCCGGACCGGGCATCGGCCGGCGAACTGCGCGAACTTGTCTTCGGCAACGAGAACCTGGTGCCCATGTTGCTGCCGACCGTTGATGGCCTGCTGGCGGCGGTCAAACGGGCGAGCTGACGCGGGGTCAGATCTCGGCGGGCTCGCTTTGCTGCGCTGGCCGAGTCCCGCCCGATCCGGTTCGGTCTTCCCGCAGCCAGCGGAGCAACAGCCTGGTGCCGAACCCGGTTCCGCCGGCGGTCAGCTCACCGTCGTCCGCGCTGCTTCGGGCGGCGCCCGCGATGTCGAGGTGGGCCCACGGCCGGGATCCGGCGAATTCCCGCAGGAAGAGCGCGGCCGTGATGGAGCCAGCACCGGCCGGCTCCCGTGGCACGTGCGCCAGGTCGGCGACCGGCGAGTTGAGAACGCTCCGGTAGTCCTCGACGAGCGGCATCCGCCACAACCGATCGCCGCTCGATTCGCCCGAGGTCAGCAGCGCGGCGGCAAGCTCCTCGCTGGTCGAGTACAAGGCCGCCAGGCTGCCGCCGAGAGCGATTCGCGCCGCCCCGGTCAGGGTGGCCAGGTCAACGATCTGGTCCGGCTCGAGCATCGCGTCGGCGTAGGCGATCGCGTCGGCGAGCACGAGCCGTCCTTCCGCGTCCGTGTTCAGCACCTCGACGGTGCGGCCGCCGAACGCGACCAGAACATCGCCTGGCCGGTACGCGGATCCCGACGGCATATTCTCAGCCGCCGCGATAAGCCCGGTGACCTTGTCGGCAATACGAAGCTTCGCCAGAGCGGACATGGCCGCGATCACCGCAGCGCCACCAGCCATATCCGTCTTCATTGCCTTCATCGCGTCGTTGGGCTTCAGTGACAGCCCGCCGCTATCGAACGTGATCCCTTTGCCGACCAGGACCACGTGCCGCTTGGCCCCCGGCGGTTCGTAGCGCAGCTCAATCAACCTGGGCGGCCGGGCGGAGCCAGCCCCGACTGCCGTCAGGCCGCCAAAGCCCGCACTAGCAAGTTCCTGATCTGTCCAGACCCTGACCGCCAGGCCTGCTTCGGCCGCGACCTGGCCTGCGGCATCGGCTAGCCATTCCGGAGATTTTCGCACCGACGGGGTGTTGGTCAGGTCTCTGGCGAGCGCGACCGCCGTTGCGATTGTGCTGGCCTCTTCGATAGTCGCCGCAAGCTCGTCCCTGGCGGCCCAGGTAACCAGCAGCCGCACCTCAGCCTCGCTGGCGTCGCCAGCCTCTTTAGCCGCCGCGCCGGTCGCGGTGGACTTCTCGGAGTACCGGTAGGAGCCCAGCAAGACACCCTCGGCAAATGCCTGCACCTGCAGGGCTGGCTGACCGGCGACAACCGAGGACACCGCCCGATCACCGGGCTGCAGCATCCGTCCGATCTCGCCACCGGCGCGGCGAAGCGCACGAGGCGACCTGTCGCCCACGCCGAGGAAGACGATCCTGACTGTTGACTGCCCGACCCGTGCCGCGGCCTCCGAACTCTGCCCGGCCTTGCCGGTTAGCTTGGCCGCCGTGACAATATCGGCGGCGGGGAGCGCCAGGATGGCATCGAGGGCCTCGTCTGCAGCCACCTGTCCATCCGGTCCGACCGGGACGATCATCAGGTCACACGCGTCCAGGTTGCCCTGGTCCATCCCGCGCAGGCAATCTCCGGCCGCGGCGAGGCCGGGGTCGCTCAGCGGGGTGACCGCAGCGATGACAGGCATCTGTCGCCCCGTGTCAGCCAACAGCCGATTCAAGCGCGTTGCTGAGCGCCTTTGCCTCATCGGGCGTCAATTCGACGACGAGCCGGCCGCCGCCTTCCAGCGGCACGCGCATCACGATCCCGCGGCCCTCCTTGGTGACCTCAAGCGGACCGTCACCCGTCCGCGGCTTCATGGCCGCCATACTTTCTCCCCTTCCTGTGATCGAGCCGCGCATGACCGGGCCTCGCCACGTACTCCGGCGCTGCTCACAGCCTTACCTCAGTGCAGCGACACCATGCCTGTCGCCAGCCATCCGCTGCCTAGAGCCGCCAAGTCACATCTACATCAATCGGTATCTCTATTATCGTTCAGTTCCCTGACCTTGGTGGCAACGATCACCGTTACGCCATCGCTGCGGGCTCGTCTCACGCGAGACTGGGTTCGTGAACGCCAGGTCGGCACTGTTCGATATATACGGCGATCACCTGCTCTCCCGAGGCGAGCAGGCGCCGGTTGCCGCTCTGCTCAGGCTGGTCGCGCCGCTGCGGATCTCAGCGCCTGCGGTAAGGACTGCGGTCTCCAGGATGGCCAGGCAAGGCTGGCTGGTGCCGGTCCGGCTTCCCGCCGGCGCCGGATACCGGCTGACGCCGCGCGCGGTAGGCCGCCTGCGGCAGGCCGCCGACCGGATCTACCGGCAGGATGCGCCGCCATGGAACGGGCAGTGGCATGTCGTGGTTGTCGAACGGGTCGCCGACCGGGCCGGTCGCGAACGTCTGCGATCAGCACTCGGCTATCTGGGCTATGCCTGCCTTGACGGCTCTAGCTGGATCAGCCCGCGTCCGTCGGTGGAACTCGATGCGTTGCTCGCCGCCGAGCGGATCAGGGCCGAGCGCTTCCACGCCAGCTACGACGGTGATGCTCGCAGCCTTGCTGCCCGAGCCTGGGATATCGACGGACTGGCCAGCGGTTACCGGCAGTGGCTTGAACGGGCTCGCGAGCTTGTCCGGCCAGCAGACCACGATCAGCCAGCAGACCACGATCAGTCAGACGAGGAGGTGTTCGCGATCCGAAGCGAGCTAGTGCACGAGTGGCGCAAGTTCCTTTTTGTCGATCCTGGCCTGCCTGGCGAGTTGCTGCCTGCGCGCTGGCCAGGCAAGGATGCCGCCGAGTTGTTCCGTGCCGAAGCAAAACGCCTCTTGCCCGCCGCCGGGCGATTTGTTGACTGGTGCCTGGCCGGCGGGGCCCTTGTCAGTCCGGACCCTGATCCGCGCCGCGGGTCGCTATCAGCTCCTCATGCGCACAGACGATCCGCTCGGCCGCCTCAACCAGATCGGTGACCGGCAACCGGTCATAGCCTCCCTCAGGCTCCTGCCACCAGACGATCTCGCCCCGGCACCAAACGGTGAGCCGCCTGCTGACCGAAACCACCGCCAGGTCGCCGCCTGCCTCGGTGACCGGCACCAGGCCGGCTCCCAGGCCCCGGTCGGCGAGCGCAGCGGCCAGCTCGGCGATCGCCCGCGAGCCGCGCGGTGCCAGCCGCTGGCTGGTGGCCAGCTCACTGCCAGGCGGAATGCGCAGCGCGAACCAGACCGCCTTGCCCTGCACCTTCCACGCTCCTAGCCGACCCCGGCTCAGGTGATGACCCCAGCGGCCGGCCGACAGGCCCGCGACCATCTGCAGTCCGCGGCCGCGGATCGAATCGGGGCCAGCGGGCACGGAAGCGCCGACCGGGAGCGGCTCGCCTGCGTCCCACCCAGGTTCGGAGTCGAAAATCTTGCACACAAGCTCACGGCCAGAGCCGAATACCCGGATGTATACCCAGATCTCCGGCATGCCGCTGACGGGGCGCCCTTGGCCACCGAACTCGATGTTGCCGTGGGCGTTCATCGTGTTGGCGGCGAGTTCGCTGGCCATCGTGACGCCGTCGTGGATCAGGTCGCCTGACAGGTCGGACCCGGCAAGCGCTTCGCGAAAGAAGCGCCTGGCCGCGCTGGCGCACGTGTTGTCGAGTGGAAGCGGCCGCACGAAGCAGCCGCCACCGCGGACGCTGGCCTCCGCCAGCCCCATATCTATCGCGCCGCCGCCGAACGGCCCCCTGGCCAGCGCGCCGGCATACGCGAGCGTCGTCGCACGATGGTGGCTTATCGGGGCCGATAGCTCGGATACGGGAGCCGCCAGCCAGGCGTCCGCCAGGGCAGGACGTCCCATGGCCGGCTGCATGCCCGGACCTCGGTCGGCGGGTGTCAGCAACATCCTGGCCCCGCCTTCCTCAACTTCAGCATCTGTGAAACACAGATTACGAGTCATTTGGCACTCTTCGCAATGACCCCGGCAGATATAGCTGTGCGCTACTTTGCCGGACACATGGTCATCTCACTTGCCCGTTTCCACCCTGATTCGACGCTGTTGAAGCGATTGACGGATTGACGCGGTTAAAGCGATTGACGCGGTTGACGTAGGTTAAAAGGGGTTAAACCGGTTAAAGCCAATAGCGTTAATGACCTGGTATGACGTGAGCTTGCTGGGTTGTACAGTTGGGCTGGCGGTCTTTGCTGTCCAGGTTAGACCGCCAGACGCCTCGAGACAGGCGCAGTTACAAAGGAATCCCCCCGAGGCTCCCTCCTCGGGGGGATTCCGCTTGCGGGCCTGTGGTCGGAGGACAGTCCGGGCAGGCCGCCGCGGCCGTTAGATGTCGTAGCGACCGCTCTTGATGTCAGCGAGAAGCGCGGCGAACTGCGACTGGTGCACGACATGTGCACCGTCGTCAACCCGCGTGCTGTCCCGCACGGCGACTACGTCGCCAAGATTGGCTGCTACCTCGACGCAGCCGCCATTCGCATAGCTTGCCCTGGCCTTTCGCCAGACGGCACGAGACAGATCAGTCACGATAACTCCAGTCGTTCTGAGAGCTGCTTCAGATACACGGCCGTGTCCCGCGGCTCAAGCGCGACGTCCACGGCCCGGTCGAAGGAATCGATATAGCTGTTCACGTACTCGGCATCGCTGACCTCCTGGATTCCGTAGTCGTGCTCGGTGAAGACAAGGCTCGCTTCGCGGCCCTCGTAGTCGAAGATCTGCACGGCGGAGAACAGCCCGGGCGGCGGACCGTCCGCGAATCGCTGCAGATGCACGTTCACTCCCTTGCGCTCGCCCATCTCGACCAGGTGCAGCAGCTGATCCCGCCGGTCGGCTCTGCTGCCCCACCGGTACAACAGCGAGGCCTCGGTGATAACGGCCTGCAGCTGGGGCGTTGTGCCGTTCTCACGTTCCAGGATCTGCTGGCGGCGCAACCTGGCTTCGGTGGCCCGGCGCCGCCACGCGGGCGGCTTGCCGGCCGAACGCATGAGCGCGTCGACGTAGTCGGCCGTCTGCAGCAGGCCGGGGACGACCAACGGGAAAAACACTCGGATCCTGGACGCATCAGCCTCGAACCCGGGAAATTCGTTGTCAAAAATGTCGTGGAAGTCACGCCACCACGGCCGGACCCTCGCCTGCAGGGCCAGCGCCTCGATCTCCCTGGTGGAGTAGTCGTCCGCCTCATAGAACCTCAGCAGGTCCCTGATGTCACTCATCTCGGGCCGCTTCCACTGGTTGGCCTCGAAGCGCCCGACCTTGCCCCGCCCCCAGTTGAGCATGTCGCAAACATGGTTTGCCGTGTATCCGGCATCGACGCGAAGTTCTGTGAGCCTGCGGGCCAAGCGAAGTTTCGCGATGGTCGCGCCGTAAGCGTCCTCGCTCATCCGCCAGCCTCCTCCCGCAGTGCTTGGGCTACCCTAGCGTGCCTTAAGTTGCGATTCACAATTCATGTCCTCAATCGTTATGTGGGTAGATTAGCGAACTGCACAACAGTTGCCGGTAACGGTTGCCGGTAACTGCTGCCGGTAATCGGCGGGTTCGCCGCATGCGGTGCCCGCGGTGCATGAATGGGTTCACGCCAGCCAAGAAATGGCTGGTCAGGCGCCTGCGGGCGACTAGTACTGCGATAGGCACGGCGGTTCCAGGCGGGCCCCTGGGGAGCCCTCACGCGACCTCAGCGGCCCGTCGGGCCGAGCGGCGCCGGACGCCGGTTAACCCCTGTCGCCAGTCGAACTCACCGCCGACGGCGCCGTCGAGGAAGCACAGCCACTCGTTTCTGTCATAGACGAGGACGCGGCCGACCGGGTCGCCGGCCACCCGGAGCAGGACCCAGTCGATGACCGGGCAGTTCGAGCTGGCTTCGCCTCCCGGCGCCACGCCAGGAACCTGCCCGGCGGCAGCAGGCGGGTTCCTGGTCGCTCTGGCGACGAAGGCGACCTCGAACGAGCCTGCTCCAGTGCCGGATCGCTGCCAGTCCAAACTGGCCAGGTCCACCCCGAGACCAGCGGCGGTGGGCTTAGCTCGCGGTTCGGAGGGCTGCAACCTTTGACCACGCTATTCTCGGGCGGCGGCGGCAAATCAATGGATGGGGAGTGTATCGGGCGTCAGCCTCGGTATGCGCGCCGAAGATAGCACCCGGCCAGATGGTCATCGACGACGCCGCAGGCCTGCATCGTCGCGTAGACCGTGACCGGTCCGGTAAATCTGAATCCGGCCCGCCGGAGCTCGGCTGACAGCGCCTTGCTGGCGGGCGTCCATGCCGGAATGTCGTCCAAGGTCTGCGGCGCGACGTCCTCGCCAGCAGCACCGTCCTGACTGGGCGCGTAGCTCCACACGGTCGCCGCCAGCCCGGCGGGCAGGCCGAGCGCGGCGCGGGCATTGTTAATGGTTGCCTCGATCTTCGCGCGATTGCGCACGATCCCAGTATCGGCCAGCAGCCTGGTGACGTCTGCCGGGCCGAATTCGGCCACGGTGACCGGATCGAAGCCCGCGAACGCGGTCCGGAAGTTCTCCCGCTTGCGCAAGATAATCAGCCAGGACAGCCCCGACTGAAATCCCTCCAGGCAGATTCGTTCGAAGACCCCGATGTCATCTCGGACAGGCCGGCCCCACTCCGCATCGTGATAGCTGAGGTACTCGGCACTGCCCAGACTCCACGGACAGCGAAGGCGGCCATCCGGTCCGGCCGCGGCCTCCCTCATGCTTGCGGCCGCGGTTGGCCGCTAACCGCATCCCGCGCCTCTTGGCGCTCGCCGTCCGCCGAGTCCGCTGCGGCATCGCCGTTTTGCTGGGCCGTCAGCCGCCACAGTTCCGCGCGCAGCCGGGTAATCTCTGCGTCCTGTTCGGCCAGCAACCTGGCGGCCACCTCGAGAGCCGCATCGGTGGCGGGTTCGTCATACCCGAATAGCCCGAGCGGAAGCCGCAGCGTCGCGACGTCCGCGGCCGTCCTGATTCGCAGCGGGACCAGCGGCAGGTCCCGGTGGAATCGCACGATCTCACCGCCGCGGCCCATCGCGACCACGACCACGCCGACTAGGATCGCGATGGCGGCCGCGAGCAGTACGAAGTACACAAGCAGATGGTGCCACGCGCAGGCGGATGCTGACACCACCAGCTACCCGCAAGCGGTGCGCCCGAGTGGTCAGCCGCCCAGAGTCAGGCGTTCACGCCGTGATCGCGCAGAACGTCGTTGAGCGAGGCCTTGTCGTGCCGGTCGCCCGCCGTCAGCCGCTTAAGCACAAGCACGCACGGCATGCCGAACTCGCCGCCGGGGAACGTGCGGGCGCGGGTGCCGCCGACGCAGACGGACCACGCCGGCACCTCCCCCATTGGTAGTTCCTCGCCAGATTGCACATCGATAACGTGCGTCGTCGGGGTCAGTATCGTGCCCGCGCCGAGCACGGCACCGGCCCGCACCCGCGCGCCGCTCACAACCATGCACCGCGAGCCGATGAAGACGTCATCCTCCACTACTACGGGGACCGCGTTGGGAGGCTCAAGCACTCCCCCGATGCCGACTCCGCCGGACAGATGCACGTTCTTGCCGATCTGCGCGCATGATCCGACCGTGGCCCAGGTATCGACCATGGTGCCCGAGCCAATGTAGGCGCCGATGTTGACGAAGGAAGGCATCAGCACAGCCCCGGGGGCGACATAGGCGCCCCACCGCACTATCGCGCCTGCCACCGTCCTGACGCCGTCCAGCCGTGACGTCAGCGGCACCCTGTCGTGATACCGGAAGTCGCCAACCTGCGACTGCACCATCGGCAGGACCCTGAACGCGAGCAGGATCGCCCGCTTCGCGCGCTCGTCCACGACAACGGCATCGCTGTCGGGATCCAGCCAGGCAACCCTGACCTGGCCCGAGTCGATCAGATCGACGGCGGCCGTGATCGCGTCACTGGCTGCGGTGTCCTGTGGGGTCAGATTGGCACGATCCTCCCAAAGCTGGTCAATCTTGTCAGGCAGCGAGGAACTCCCCGTCGGCCTGGCTGGCATGCTGTCCATGCTGAGGGAGCCTAGCGGGTGCCGATACCAGGTAACTTCTGATGCGTGGCAGCAGCTCGCTCGCGCCGAGCCGCGGTAGGAGCCGTCATTGTCATCGTGCTCATCATCACCGCCCTGGCGATCTCAAAGGCGAAGCACGCGGGTTTCCCAACGCCGGGCAGCAGCTCCTGCCTGGTCCACGGCGGCCGCTTCGACGTCCCACTCGACGCGGGGCAGGCCGGCATCGCGGCGACCATCGCAGGCGTCGCCGCCCATCATTCGTTGCCCGTGCGCGCGATTACCATTGCCTACGCCGCGGCCCTGCAAGAGTCCGACCTGCAGAACCTGCCCTACGGCGACAGAGACTCGGTGGGCGTCTTCCAGCAGCGGCCGTCGGCGGGCTGGGGTAGCAGGCACAAGCTGCTCGACCCGATCTACGCCACGACACGGTTCTTCGCCGCGCTGGCAGCGGTCCCGCGCTACCTGCGCCTGCCCGTCTACCAGGCGGCCCAGGCGGTACAGCACAGCGCCGACGGCCGGGCCTACCGTCAGTACGCCCCGCAGGGAGCCGCAATGGCCAGCGGCTTCAGCGGGCGCCAGCCACATGCGGTGTGGTGCTGGTACAGCGGTCCCATCCGTGGCCGTAGCCGGCTATCTGCCGCGGAAACTGAGCTGCGCAGGACCTTCGGCCGGCTAGCGATCCGCCACGCCGGCGAACCGCTCGCCGAGGTCGGGGTGCGCACGCCAGCGGCCAGGTGGGCCGTGGCGGCCTGGCTGGTCAGCCATGCAAGCATGTTCAGGCTCCGGCGCGTCACGTGCCAGGGCTACCAGTGGACTGCCGCCCACGGCCGCAAGGGCTGGACCGCCATGCCACGGTCCGCTCGCCAGAGCGCGGCTCGCCTGGGGGTCGCGTTTGGCTGATAACCTGCGATGCCTGCGGGTTGCCGGCACCGCGATGGAGCGGGGTCAACTTCGCGCTGCCGCCCTCATCCGCAATACTGAGTGGGGTACCGCCTGACCGGCGCCCAGGCCTGGTTTGACAAAGGAGTTCGTAAGTGACGTACATCATCGCCGAGCCTTGCGTCGATGTGCTTGACCGGGCGTGCATAGAAGAGTGCCCCGTCGATTGCATCTACGAGGGCGAGCGCATGCTTTATATCCACCCAGACGAATGCGTGGACTGTGGGGCTTGCGAACCGGTCTGCCCGGTCGAGGCCATCTACTACGAAGACGACGTGCCGGCCCAGTGGAAGGACTACTACAAGGTCAACGTCGACTTCTTCGAAGATCTCGGCTCGCCGGGCGGCGCTTCCAAGACCGGAAAGATCGGCAAGGACCACCCGCTAGTCGCTGCGCTGCCGCCGCAGGCCGCTGAGCACTGACCAGTTGCGATCTGGCCATGCCGGTCGCTGATAAGCAAGCTGGCCGGGCGCAGCCTACGCTGGCATTGAGGTTGCCTGAATTTCCATGGCACCGGCTGGCACCCGCGTCGGCGATCGCCGCCGCACACCCGGACGGCATCGCTAACCTGTCGATCGGCACTCCGGTCGACCCCGTTCCCGCCGTAATCCAGGCAGCGCTCGCGTCGGCAGCGGACTCGCCCGGCTACCCGCTGACCAGGGGAACGCCGTCGCTGCGTGCCGCGGCTGCCCGCTGGCTCGCGCGCCGGCACGGGGTCGCCGCCAACCCGGACGCCGTGCTGCCGGTAATCGGCACCAAGGAACTCATCGCCTGGCTCCCGACGCTGCTCGGCTGCGGACCCGGCGACGCCGTCAGCTTTCCTGAGCTTGCCTACCCGACCTACGACATCGGGGCGCGGCTCGCAGGGGCGCAGGCCGTGGCCACCGACGATCCGGAAGCAGCCGACGCCGAGCCAGTCAGGCTGGCCTGGCTCAACTCGCCGTCCAACCCGACCGGGCGGGTGCTTGCGCCCGCGCGGATGCGCGAGCTTGTCGGCTGGGCGAGGACGGCCGGGGCAGTCCTCGCATCCGATGAGTGCTACATCGACCTCGGATTCGACGCGGTCCCCGTGTCGGTACTGCATCCTGATGTGTGCGGCCCCTCGCACGACGGGCTGCTCGCCGTCTATTCGCTGTCCAAGCGGTCGAACCTCGCCGGGTACCGGGCCGGGTTCGTGACGGGCGACCCCGGCCTGGTGGCCGCGCTGCTCGAGATACGCAAGCACGCCGGCATGATCGTGCCGGCGCCAGTCCAGGCGGCGATGACCGTGGCGCTGGGCGACGACCACCACGCAGACCAGCAGCACGCCAGGTACGCGCGGCGCAGGGAAGTCCTTCGCCCCGCACTTGAGCAGGCAGGCTGGCTGGTCTCGCACTCCCAGGCCGGGCTCTACCTGTGGGCCGCGCACCCGGCCTACGACTGCTGGGAATCGGTCAGGGTGCTGAGCGAGATCGGCATCCTGGTCTCGCCGGGAGAGTTCTACGGGCCGGCCGGCGCCCGCCACATTAGGGCGGCACTGACCGCGACCGATGAGCGGATCGCCGCGGCCGCGGCCAGGATGAGGGCGCTTCGCTAGCGTCCAGCCGACGACGCAAGAAATCGCCGTCTGGCCAGGATTTGCGCAACGAATCGCTGCAGGTGCGCATGAGGCACCTGGGTACATACGGGCTGCCGGCTCCTAGGCTCGTGGTGATCACCCAGCACCAGGAGGCGCCGTGACGTCGCACCCGCGCACGCACCGAGAGCCGGCGCATGCGCGGACGTATCTCATGTGCCCGCCTGAGTACTTTGCGGTGACATACGCGATCAACCCGTGGATGAACCTTGAGCATCCGGTCGACCGGGAAGTTGCCAAGCAGCAGTGGGAGCGGCTCAGGGCGACCTACCTCGCCCTGGGTCACACGGTGCGCATCATCGACCCGGAACCAGGCCTGCCCGACATGGTCTTCGCCGCCAACGGCGCCACGGTGATCGGCGGCAGCGTGCTCGGCTCCAGGTTCAAGCATCCGCAGCGGTACCCAGAGGGCGCCCTGTATATGAACTGGTTCCGGCGTTCCGGCTACCAGGTCATCGAACCGGTACACGTGAACGAAGGCGAGGGCGACATTGTCTACGCCCGCCGGGCGATCATCGCCGGGTATGGATTGCGCAGCGATGAAGCAGTGAGCGGCGAGGCCGCGGCCTTGTTCGGCCTGCCGGTGATCAGCGTCCGGCTGGTGGACCCTCGCTTCTACCACCTGGACACCGCCCTCCTCATCCTGGACGAGAACACGGCGGCCTATTACCCGCCGGCCTTCGACGAGGCCGGGCAGGCGGCGCTCGCGGCACACTTCGGTGCGCTGATCGAGGCAAAGGACGCCGACGCCGAGGTGCTCGGCCTTAACGGGATCAGTGACGGCCGCAACGTCGTCCTGCCCGTGCAAGCCGAGGGCCTGGCCAGGGAGATTGACGCCGCCGGTTTCGCGGTCGTGCCGGTCGACATGTCGGAGTTCAAGAAGGCCGGCGGCGGACCCAAGTGCTGCACGCTGGAACTGAGGTAATCACGGAGGTGCCAGTGCGGGCGAACCATCTGTCGGCCGCCCAGCTCAGTGCCCAGGCCGACCTGCATAGCGCGCATAACTACCACCCCCTGCCCGTGGTGATCGCCAGTGCTGAGGGTGCATGGGTCACCGACGTTGACGGCAGGCGCTACCTGGACATGCTCGCGGCGTACTCGGCGATCAATTTCGGCCACCGGCACCCGCGCCTGATTGCGGTCGCGCAGCGGCAGCTAGAGCGGGTCACCCTGGTCAGCAGGGCGTTCCAGCACGACCAGTTCGGGCCGTTCTGCGCCGAGCTTGCCGCGATGGCGGGCATGGAGATGGTCCTGCCGATGAACACCGGTGCCGAAGCCGTCGAGACCGCGATCAAAACGGCGCGCAAGTGGGGTTACGAGGTCAAGGGCGTGCCCGCGGACGAGGCGGTGATCATCGCCTTCGACGGCAACTTCCACGGCCGGACCACGACGATCATCAGCTTCTCGACCGACCAGGAAGCGCGGGACTCCTACGGTCCGTACACGCCTGGCTTCAGGATCGTGCCGTACGGCGACGCGCAGGCACTCGCCGCCGCGATGGACGATCGGGTGGTCGGCGTGCTGGTTGAGCCGATCCAGGGTGAGGCGGGCGTCATCGTGCCGCCGGCCGGCTTCCTGACCCGGGTCAGGGAGCTGTGCACGCACTGGGGCGCGCTGATGATCGCGGACGAGATCCAGTCGGGCCTTGGCCGGACAGGAACGACGTTCGCGTGCGAGCACGAAGACGTGGTTCCCGACATGTATGTGCTCGGGAAGGCCCTGGGCGGCGGCATCGTACCGGTGTCCGCGGTCGTCTCCTCTGCCGCCGTCCTGGGGGTGTTCAAGCCTGGCCAGCACGGCTCCACCTTCGGCGGCAACCCGCTGGGCTGCGCGATCGCCAGGGAGGTCATCGCGATGCTCAGCACGGGCGATTTCCAGGAGCGGTCGGCAAAGCTCGGCACCCACATGCACGACCGGCTCGCTGCGCTGCCCGCTAGCGCGGTGCGCGACGTGCGCGGGCGCGGCCTGTGGGCTGGCGTGGAGTTCACCGCGCTCAGCGGCCGCGATGTCTCCGAGCGGCTGATGGCGGCCGGCGTGCTCGCGAAGGACACCCATGGCACCACGATCCGCCTGGCACCCCCGCTGATGATCAGCCAGGACGACCTCGACTGGGCGATCGACCAGCTCGATGCCATAATCCGCTGACCACCTCGGGGCAGATCGCAGCAGCTCGCCAGCGGCCGCCGCGCAAGGTAACCGCCTCAGGCACGCAAGCGGCGCATTCTGCGTAGGCTCTGATGCGTGCTGCCTCTGGTGACCGCTACGCGGTATGTCACGCCGCTGCGCGAAGGCGGTTCCCTACCGGCCATCATGGAGGCCGACGATCTGGGAACGTACGTGGTCAAGTTCTGCGGGGCAGGCCAGGGTCGCAAGGCCCTGGTCGCCGAGGTGATAAGTGCGCGACTGGCCCGAGCCTGCGGCCTCGGTGTACCTGACCTGGTGACGGTGGACCTGGACCCGGGCCTGGCGGCGGGTGAGCCGGACCAGGAAATCCAGGAGTTGCTGCGGGCCAGCGGCGGCCTCAATCTGGGCGTAGATTTCCTGGCTGGCGCGGTCGACTTCGACGCGGCCGCAGCCGTCGGCGGCGTACTCGCGGGGCGGATCATCTGGTTCGACGCGCTGACCAGTAACGCGGACCGGTCGTGGCGCAATCCGAACATGCTCTTCTGGCGCGAACAGCTCTATCTCATCGATCATGGCGCCACCCTGACCTACCAGCACCGCTGGCACACCGCCGATGCCGCCGCGAGCCGGCCCTATGACATCACCGATCACGCGCTCGTCGGCTGCGGTCCGCTGCTCGATGCGGCCGACCGCGAGCTAGCGGGCAAGATCACCGCCGCCGTGCTGCACGAGGCGGTGGCAGCGGTTCCCGATGACTGGCTGGAGCCAGAGCCAGGGCTGCCGGAACCCGAGCTCATTCGCCAGGCTCACGTCAGGCAGCTGGGCAGCCGACTCGCCAGCCGCGACGCCTGGCTGGCCGGAATGCGCGAGACCGCGCGGCAGCCGGGCTTGCCGCGCCGCGTGCCGGCCAGGTCGGCGCGGCCTGACTGGCTGGCACGCTCGCCACGCCGACGCTCGGATGGTGGTGCCTGGTCATGAGCAGCGAGCGGTATGGCTTCGAATATGCCGTGCTCCGGGTGGTGCCGAGGGTGGACCGGGGAGAGATGATCAACGCCGGCGTGCTGCTCTACTGCCGGCCACGGCACTACCTGGCCGCCCGGGTCGCCCTGGACTCCCTGCGCGTGCTCGCGATCGACCCGGCGGCCGATGTCGCGAGCATCGAGCGAGCGCTGGCCGCCGTGCTCGGTGTCTGCGACCAGCGGCCCGCCGCGGGACCAGCGGGCCAGCAGGAGATCGGGCGCAGGTTCCGCTGGCTCACGGCCGCGCGCAGCACCGTGGTACAGCCCGGCCCGGTCCACACCGGGCTGACCCAGGACCCCGACGCCGAGGCGGACCGGCTGCTCGCCGCACTTGTCCTGCCGCCGCGGCCAGTGCCCCCGGAGAATACAACATGATCGCCAGAAGAGCGTCAGCGTCGTCAGGACAACGGCCATGACCGGCGCACGCCGATTCGGCGGCCGGTATGTGCTCCTCGACGTGCTCGGTGTCGGCGGGATGTCGACGGTATGGCGCGGGCGGGACGAGGTCCTCGGGCGTGAGGTCGCGGTCAAGATTCTCAGCCCGCAGTACGCGGCCGATGCCGCCTTCCGTGCCAGGTTCGAACGGGAAGCGCGGCATGCAGCGGCCCTCAGCCACCCTCGTCTGGTGACGGTCTTTGACTGTGGCGTGGACGGGACCACGCCGTTCATCGTGATGGAGCTCGTCGCTGGCCGCACGTTGCGGCAGGTACTCGACGTGGCCGGGGCACTTCCGCCTGACGATGCCGTCGTGATCGCGGCCGCGGTGTGCGAGGGTCTGCAGGCCGCGCACGCGGTCGGCCTGGTCCACCGTGATATCAAGCCCGCGAACATCGTGCTGTCTGCCGGCGAGGTGAAGGTGCTGGATTTCGGCATCGCGCGGCTCGATGGCACGGCTGGCGGCACCCAGACCCGGGCGGTGCTCGGCACCGCTGCCTACCTCTCGCCTGAACAGGCCTCCGGGCAGCAGGCCGGCCCGCAGGCCGACCTGTACGCGCTCGGCTGCGTACTGTTCGAGATGCTCGCCGGGACACCGCCGTTCACCGCAGACTCCGAGGTCGGCGTCGCCTACCGCCAGGTGCATGACGACCCTGGCCCGCCGTCAGCACGGCGGCCCGGCCTGCCGGCGCAGCTGGACTGGATCACGAGCAGGCTGATGGCCAAGAACCCGGCCAGCCGGCCGCCAGGCGCTGCGGCTGCCAGGGCCGGCTTGCTCGCCGCCCTCGCCCCAGGCCGCACCGCGGTGTTCCCAGCCCAGGAGGCTGACACAGCCCCCGAACCACAACGCCGGATGCGGCGGCCCAGGCGAACCGAGCTGGTTCTCGGAACCGCGCTCGCCGCCGCCCTGGCCGGCCTCGTCACGGTGCTGCTTACGGGTGCCCGGAGCGCGCCGTCTGACTCATCCGGCACCCGGCCCATCACGGCAAGCCACACCCACCCCGCTCAGAAGCATCAGCACAGCCCGAGCGCCCACCGCACTCATCGGGCCAAGCTGCCGCCGACCGCCGCTGCCGCGGCCACATTCGTCGGCGATCTGCAGGCGGGTGTCATATCGGGCCAGGTGAGCTCGGATGCCGGGCAGAACCTGTTCAACCAGCTCCAGCGTCTGTTGTTCCAGCCGCCCGATGAGGACCCTAAGCGCGCGCAGCAGCAATATGACCAGCTGGTTCAGGTCTACGACCATTACCAGGCCGCCGGCAAGATCACCGGCCACGCGGCCCTCGTCCTGGGTCGTGCTCTGGACGCCCTGCGCATCGCTGTCGGAGCGCGCTAGCGGGCGCTGAGCAGGATGCCGGCCAGCACGGCCGGCTCGGCCGACCTGTTCTGCCAGTCGTGCGGCACCCCCGGCTGCTGAATCACACTGTCCCCGGGCCAGAGAGTGACTGCTGAGCCGCCCACCACGAGCGTGACCTGACCGCTCAGCACGGTGACGTAGTCGAGGGTGTCCGTCGCGTGCGCCTCTTGAAACCTCTCGTGCTCGGCGTCGAGGCGGCCGTCGTCCGCTCCGGCAGCTGCACCGCCATCGGCCGCGTCTTCTGGCGCTATCGCCACGATCCGAAAGCAGGTTCCGCCTCGCGGTGGCTCAAGCGCCCACGGCCGCGTTGACGGGTCCGACGTGGTCGTGGCCGGCGGTGTCTGGTCGGTGACCCAGAGCTCCGTCGTGACGTACCGGCCAGCGTGGATGACGGTCGGCGGCGCACCCTGCCTGATGATCGCCGGATTGCCGACCTCGTCGTAACCGGTCACCACTCTGTTCATCGGGGCTCCTTTCGCACGCAGGGCTAACTCAGTGTCGGTGATCAACCCGCGCATAGCCTGACACCGGCGCGAGCGCGGTGCTGAACCGGCAAATGTTGCTACCACTGGTAGCATGGCTGCATGAGCGCTCGATCTCAACGGCCCGAAGACAGGACTAACGACCCGCCGTCGCAACTCAGCGCGCTGGAGCAGGCACTCAGGCAGGCTCTCAGCTCGGTTCCCAGGGATCAGGTTGTGAAGTGCATCGTCTCGGTGCTGCCCACCGAGGTGTTCGTCGGGGAGAGCGCCAGGCTGCACAGCGGCAAAGTAAGGAAGGTGAGCGTGTCGATGCCCGAAGAGCTGGCCGAAGCAGTACGCGCCCGCACCGGAGCCGGCGGCTTCAGCCGGTACGTCACCGAGGCGGTCGACCGGAAAATCCGGCATGACCTGCTCGGCGAGTTGATCGACGAACTCGAGGCCGAGTACGGACCCGTTCCGCAGGAACTCCTCGACGAAGCGAGGCGTGAATGGCCAGACTTCGAAGAGAAATAGGCGGAACGCTGGTCCTGGATGCAGAGGGCCTAGTAAAGCTGTCGAATGGTGACCTTCGGGCTCTATCCCGCGCCAAGCTGGCTCATGCTCGAGACGCGACCGTTGTCATCGCGGCAACCACGCTCGCCGAGGTGCTCCGCGGCGGAACGCGCGATGCCCCGGTCTACCATGCGCTGACGAGGGTCAGGGTTATCTCGATCCACGCAGAGCAGGCGCGCGCGGCGGGCGAATTGCTTGGCCGCATCAGGCTGGCAGGCCACGGGCGTGCGCTCGATGCGCTGGTTGCTGTCGTGGCGATGGCCCAGCCGCGACCGGTCGTGCTTCTTACGAGCGATACGAAGGATCTGGAACGGCTGACGGAGGAGCCGGACCGCCCGCGCCGGGAAAGAGTCACTGTCGTGCACATCTAACCGATGATCGACGGCCGGATCGGCTGGCAGCGGTGATCTGCGCGACGAGCGCCAGGGCTGCCGCGCCGATGTCGGCGCGACGGTGGCTGTCGCGGGTCGTCATCCGCGTCATATGGTTCCGCTTGTGACCCTTCTCGCCAGTGCGCTGGACACCGGCAGTGCCGAGTACGCCGCAAGGCGGGCGGCCATGCTGGCGAAGCTGGAAGAGCTTGACGCCGAGCACGCCAAGGCCATGGCCGGAGGCGGCCCGAAGTACGTCAAGCGACACCGCGACCGCGGCAAGCTCACCGTCCGCGAGCGCGTCGAACTACTGATCGACCCGGACTCTCCGTTCCTCGAGCTGTCCGCTTTGGCCGGTCACGGCACCGGCTTCCCGGTCGGCGGCAGCGGCGTCAGCGGCATCGGCGTGATCTCCGGCACCGAAGCTATGATCAGCGCCAGCGACCCGACCGTTCGCGGCGGCTCGACCAATCCCTGGTCATTGCGCAAATCGCTGCGGTCGATGCAGATCGCGATCGAGAACCGGCTGCCCCTGGTCAACCTCGTCGAGTCGGGCGGAGCTGACCTGCCCACCCAGAAAGATATCTTCATCCCAGGCGGCCAGATCTTCCGCGATCTGACCAGGATGTCGGCCGCTGGGATCCCGACGATCGCGCTCGTCTTCGGCAACTCGACGGCCGGCGGCGCCTACGTGCCTGGCATGAGCGACTACGTCGTCATGATCGAGGGCCGGTCCAAGGTGTTCCTGGCGGGTCCGCCGCTGGTCAAGATGGCGACCGGCGAGGAATCCGACGACGAATCGCTCGGCGGCGCGAGCATGCATTCCCGCCAGTCTGGGCTGGCCGACTTCCTGGCCGAGACCGAGCACGACGCGCTGCGGATCGGCCGGTCGATCGTGGCGCGGCTGAACCGGCGCAAGCCAGGCGGCGGGCCGGCGCTGGCCCCGGCCGAGCCCGCACACGACCCAGAAGAGTTGCTCGGCATCGTGCCGGAGGACCTGAAGATTCCGTTCGACCCGCGCGAGGTCATCGCCAGGATCGTCGACGGCTCGGACTTCGACGAGTTCAAGCCGCTCTTCGGGACGAGCCTGGTGACCGGCTGGGCAGCGGTGCACGGCTACCCGATCGGCATCCTGGCCAACGCGCGCGGAATCCTGTTCAGCGCGGAGTCGCAGAAAGCCGCCCAATTCATCCAGCTCGCGAACCAGGTCGGGGTGCCGTTGCTGTTCCTGCAGAACACGACCGGCTACATGGTCGGCGCCAGCTATGAGCAGGGGGGCATCATCAAGCACGGTGCGATGATGATCAACGCGGTGTCAAACAGCCGCGTACCGCATCTGACCGTCGTTATGGGCGCCTCCTACGGCGCCGGCAACTACGGTATGTGCGGGCGGGCCTACGATCCGCGGTTCCTGTTCAGCTGGCCAAGCGCCAAGTCGGCCGTCATGGGCCCGGCCCAGCTGGCTGGCGTGCTGTCGATCGTCGGCCGCCAGGCCGCTGCCGGCAGGGGCGAGACGTACGACGAGGAAGCCGACGCGGCGATGCGGACGATGGTGGAGGAGCAGATCGAGGCCGAGTCCCAGGCCTTCTTCCTATCCGGCCGGCTCTACGACGACGGCGTGATCGATCCCCGCGATACCAGGTCCGTGATCGGCATGTGCCTGTCGGTTATCGACGGCGCACCCCCGCGGCTGGCCGGCGGAGATGCCGGCCCCGGGGCGGGAGTGGCCGGCGGGACGGGAGTCGCCGGTGCGGGCCGTTATGGCGTCTTCAGGATGTGAAGTGCTGTGGTGATCAACTCCCTGCTCGTGGCCAACCGCGGCGAAATCGCCCGCCGTGTCTTCCGGTCCGCCCGCTCGGCCGGGATCGCTACGGTCGCCGTCTTCTCCGACCCCGACGCCGGATCGCCGCACGTGGCCGAGGCCGACCAGGCGGTCCGGCTGCCTGGCGCGAGCCCCGCCGCGACCTACCTGGACGGCGAGGCGATCGTCGCCGCCGCGCTGATCGCCGGCGCGGATGCCGTGCACCCCGGTTACGGGTTTCTCGCCGAGGATCCGGGGTTCGCGCGGCGGGTACTCGCCGCCGGGCTGACCTGGGTTGGCCCGCCCCCGGAAGCGATGGAGGCGATGGCGCTCAAGATCGAAGCGCGGAAACGGGCCTCAGCGGCCGGTCTCCCCGTGCTGCCTGAGCTGGACCCGGGCTCGGTCACGACGTTCCCCGTCCTGGTCAAGGCGTCAGCCGGCGGCGGCGGCCGCGGGATGCGCGCCGTGTACGCCGCGAGGGAGCTTGGCGAGGCAATTGAGTCGGCACGGCGCGAGGCGCAGGCCGCGTTCGGCGACGGGACGGTGTTTTGCGAGCCGCTGCTCACCGGGGCCCGCCACATCGAGGTCCAGGTGCTCGCCGACCAGGCCGGCACTGTCTGGGCGCTGACCGAGCGGGACTGCTCCGTCCAGCGCCGCTACGCCAAGGTGATCGAGGAGACGCCGTCTCCGGCCATCGGTCCGCAGCTTCGCGAGCGCCTGCTCGGCGCCGCCACGGCGCTGGCGCGGGCGGTCGGCTACGTCAACGCGGGCACCGTGGAGTTCCTGGTCGCCGGCGACGGACGCGACGAGGAACGCGAGTTCTATTTCCTTGAGTTCAACACCAGGCTCCAGGTCGAGCACCCGGTCACTGAGTGCGTGCACGACATCGACCTGGTGGCCCTGCAACTCGCGATCGCCGAGGGTCGACCGCTCTCGGCCCGCCCCCCTTCGGCCGTGGGGCACGCGATCGAGGCGCGGCTGTACGCCGAGGACCCGGCCGACGGGTTCCGTCCGTCCGGCGGGGCGGTGCACGCGTTCGCCATCCCTGGAGCCGACTGCGCGTTCGGGCCGCCCCCGTTCGTTCGTTCCCGCCCGGCGGCTGATGCGCAGCGCGAGGACGCGGGCGGCTTGGCCGCGCCCTTTCTCCGGCTCGACGCCGGAGTCGAACCGGGCACCAACGTCTCCGTTCACTACGACGCGATGCTCGCGAAGGTGATCGCCTGGTCGCCCGAGCGCGACGGCGCCGCCAGGAGACTCGCGGCCGCCCTCGCCGCAGCGCGGATAGCGGGCCCGGCCACCAACCGCGACCTGCTGGTCGGCGTGCTGCGTGACCCGGCGTTCCTCGACGGCGGCGCCGACACGTCGCTGCTCGACGACTACGACTTCAGCGAGCTGCTGCCGGCTGAGCGGATCTGCCGGATCTCGGCCGCGGCCGCCGCTTCGGCCGTGGCAGCCGCTAACCGCCGCGACGCCAGGGTGGCGGCGACGCTGCCTGGCGGCTGGCGCAACGTGGTGAGCCAGCCGCAGCTCACCTCGTTCACGGGGCCACGGGGCCCGATCGACGTCCGCTACTACTGGACCAGGGCGGGGATCACGATCGCCGCGGTGGCCACCGAGCGCGCGCCCGATGACGGCGACGACGACGATCCTTCGATGACGGTCGCCGGGCTCGCCCCTGATCGGGTGACGCTCGACGTGGCAGGGGTGCGGTACCGGTTCGACATCACCCGCGCGGGCGCGGAGATCTGGGTCGACTCGGCGCTCGGATCGGTCCGGCTCACGCTGCTGGACCGGCTGCCGGCCCCGGGGCGTGCGGAAGAGTCGGGCTCGCTCATCGCGCCCATGCCAGGCAGCGTGACCAGGATCGCCGCGGCACCAGGCGACAGGGTGGTCGCCGGGCAGCTTGTCCTCGTCCTGGAGGCCATGAAGATGGAGCACCAGATCGCGGCCCCCGCCAGCGGCGTGCTGGCCGAGTTGCGCGTCGGCCAGGGCGCCCAGGTAAACGCCGGCGACGTGCTCGCGATCGTGACTGCCGACGAAGCGACGAAAGAAGCGGGGAGCGATGACGCGCGGCGCTGACCGAGACAGCACTGACCGAGACAGCACTGACCGAGACAACACTGACCAGGCCGGCGCGGGCCCGGCGGTTCTCGTCCGGGCGCAGAGCTCGGGCGGGATCAGGACCGTCACGCTTGACTCGCCTCATAATGCCAACGCGCTGTCGACCGCGCTGCTGACTCAGCTGCGGGCCGCGCTCGCCGATGCGATGAGCGATCCTG
>Ga0209131_1000228_pt1 | contig 41443 bp, 35 predicted proteins | sample GraSoi_2013_40cm_FD_185826 | JGI IMG/M metagenome (GOLD analysis project Ga0209131, IMG submission 185826) | Grasslands soil microbial communities from the Angelo Coastal Reserve, California, USA - Sample 9_17_2013_40cm (SPAdes) (version 2) | ecosystem: Environmental > Terrestrial > Soil >...
TGCAACGCCACCTGGTCACCGCATGCCGGGATTGGGGGCGCCCGCCAGCGGGCATGCGGCACACGCCCATGCCATCCGGCGGGAGGATGTCCGTGCAGACCGTGTGCCTGGGCTGGCATTGGATGCCGTACCGGTACTCGCGGACCGCGGACGACGTCGACGGGGCGCCGGTCAAGCCGTTCCCCGGCTGGCTCGCCGACCTTGGCCGGCGGGCAGTCGCCGACGCGTACGACGCGAAGGCCCAGGCCACCTCCTACCGCCCGGACGTTGCGCTGATCAACTTCTATGACGAACGCGCCAAGATGGGGATGCATGCGGACAAGGATGAGCGCTCGCGGGCGCCGGTCGTCTCCCTAAGCCTGGGATCGGCATGCGTGTTCCGGTTCGGCAACGCCGAGAGCCGGGGCAGGCCCTGGCATGACGTCGCGCTGGAGTCTGGTGACCTGTTCGTGTTCGGCGGCGAGGCGCGGCTCGCCTTTCACGGCGTCATGAAGACTGTTCCGGCGGCCGAGCGGCCCGACATCGGCCTGCCCGCGGGACGGCTCAACATCACGCTGCGGGAATCAGGGCTGACCTAATGCGACAACGCGTCCGGCGCGGGCCGCGACCGGTGACATCCTTGAGTGATGCCAGAGGGAGACGTGGTCTGGCGGGTCGCCCGCGAGCTCGATGCTGCGCTGAGCGGCCGCGCGCTGACCCGCAGTGACTTCCGCGTCCCCCGATTTGCCACAACTAACCTCACGGGCCGGTCGGTACACCAGGCGATCTCTCGCGGCAAGCATCTCCTGATCAGGGTCGACGGCGGGGTCACCATCCATACCCATCTGCGGATGGATGGTTCCTGGCGGATCCGGCCGGCGGGCCGGTACCCGCCGCGCGATCACCGGGTCAGGCTCGTGCTAGAAAACGACGAGTGGCAGGCGGTCGGCTACCTGCTCGGCGTCGTCGAGGTCGTGCCTACTGCCGCCGAGGACCGCGCGCTCGGCCATCTCGGGCCTGATCTGCTCGGCGCGGACTGGGACGCGGCCGAGGCCGTGCGCAGGCTGCGGGCCGCGCCGGACCGGCCCATCGGCGAGGCCCTGCTCGACCAGACAAATCTGGCCGGGATCGGGAACCTCTTCAAGGCGGAGGTGCTGTTCCTGCGCGGCATCAGCCCCTGGCAGCCCGTATCGGGCGCCGGTGAGCTCGAGCCGGTCGTCGAGCTGGCGAAGCGCCTGCTCGAGGCGAACAAGGTCCGCGCCGGCCAGGTCACGACGGGCAACCCGGCGCGCGGCGAGGAAACCTGGGTGTACGGCAGGGCCGGCCGGCCATGCCGCCGGTGCGGCACCGCCATCGCGGCCGACGGCTACGCCGGGCGCGGGACGCCCTCGCAGGAACGGGTGACCTTCTGGTGCCCGGCGTGCCAACCTGACCCTGGCCAGTCATGACCGCAGAGAGGACCGCAAGCCCGCGGGCGGCGCAAGCAGCCGAGTTTGTGCTGGCCAACTCCATGCTCCGGCCGGTGCCGCTGGTTCCCGAGATCAGGTTGCACCTCGGCGACGACGCCTTTAGCCTCTGGGAGGCCGCCGAGCGTGAGCTCGGTGCGCCCGAGCAGCCGCCGCCGTTCTGGGCGTTTGCCTGGCCGGGCGGCCAGGCACTGGCCCGCTACCTGCTGGATCACCCCGACCGAGTCGCCGGCCGCGCCGTCCTGGACCTCGGGTCAGGATCCGGCCTCGCAGCGATCGCCGCGGCCATGGCCGGCGCGTCTGCCATTCTGGCCAGCGAGCTCGACCCGTTCGCCAGCGCCGCGATCGAGCTGAACGCCGCCGCGAACCGGGTGCCGGTTGCCGTCACCGGCGACGTACTCGACGGGGCGGGCGAGGACGCCGCGGTCGTGCTGGCGGCGGACATCTGGTACGAGCGCGGGCTCGCCGACCGCGCGCTCGCCCTGCTGCGCCGCGCCCGGGCGCGCGGCGCCGACGTCCTGGCCGGCGACGTCGGCCGGGCCTTCCTGCCCCGCTCAGTCCTGCGTGAGCTGGCCGCCTACGACGTCCCCGTCGTCGCCCAGCTGGAGGATGCCGCCGTGAAACGGGTGCTGGTCCTGACCCTGCGCTAGCGGGCCAGGTCAGGCGTCCCGGCGCAGGAAGACGACCAGCCCGGCGATGATCGCGACCGCGGCGTAGCAGCAGAACACCGCGAACCCGATCCAGGGCGAGAACGGGTGCAGCCCGTTGGCCTGGTTTTCCCAGATCGCCGAGCCCGCGTTGAACGGGATCCACTTGTCGATGTCCTCCTGCCCGAACCAGCCGCTCGGCGGCCCTGGCAGGAACTGGCTCAGGATCCACAGCACGAACATCAGCCCGATCCCGGCGGCGATGACCCCCGCCGTGTGCCTGAGCATCGCGCCGATCCCGAACGACAGCAGCCCGCACACCGCGAGGAACAGCCCGCCGCCGATCACCGTGCGCAGCACGTCATGATGCCCGAGCGTGGTGTTCACATGCTGGGTGGACAGGATCAGCTGACCGGTGAAGAAGGCCAGGAAGCTGGTGATCAGGCCCACGACCAGGGCGACCGTGCCGAAGACCACGCCTTTGGCCGCGAACACCGTGCCCCGCCTGGGCATGGCCGTCAGCGACGTCCTGATCATCCCGGTCGAGTACTCCGAGGTGATCGCCAGCGCGCCGAGGACGATGATGATCAGCTGCCCGATCAGCAGGCCGAACAGGCTGATGCTCGCCGCCTGAGACCTGATCTCGTTGGCGATGTGCTCGGCGAAGCCCGGGGGGACCTTCCCGCCGCGGGGCGTATTGCCGCCCTCGAACTGCAGCAGCCGCTGAGTCTGACCCCAGCTGAACAGCGCGCCGATACCCACGCACGCCAGCACCAGCGCGACCAGCGTCCAGTAGGTGGAGCGCACCGAGCGGATCTTGGTGAACTCCGACCGGACCGCGCCGGTGAAGCCCGCCCGGCCCGAAGGCTGCCGGCCAACTGCCCCGCCGACCAGGGCCTCATGAGTCACTGTCGCTGCCATCTCAGGCCACCTCTCCCGCGTGCGCTGATTCCCGTGTCGACCCGGCCGGTAGCCCGGCGTGGAATTCGACGCTTGACGCGGTCAGCTCCATGAACGCCTCCTCGAGCGAGGCGTGCGCTGCAGCCAATTCGTGGAGCCTGATCCCGTTCTCGAACGCCAGGTCACCGACCTGGGCCGCGGTCACGCCGAGCAGCACCAGGGCCCCGCCTGCCTCATCGCGCACCGTCGCTCCGGCGGCCACGGCCAGCAGCGTGAGCTCGTCCGGCTGCGGCGTCTTGACCCGCACCGACTGCTGGGAGTTGGTGGCGATGAACTCAGCTGTCGTGCAGTCCGAGATGAGCCTCCCGCGGCCGATGACGATCAGGTGGTCGGCCGTGTTCTCCATTTCCGACATCAGGTGACTGGAGACGAAGACCGTGCGTCCCTCCGCGGCCAGCGCCTTCATCAGGTTCCTGATCCACAGGATGCCCTCGGGGTCAAGCCCGTTGACTGGCTCGTCGAACATGAGGATCTTCGGATCGCCCAGCAGGGCACTGGCGATGCCGAGCCGCTGGCCCATGCCGAGCGAGAAACCTTTGGACCGCTTATTCGCGACATCGCCGAGGCCGACAAGCTCGAGCACCTCGCCGATCCGCCGCCTGGGCAGGTTATTCGTCTGCGCCACGCAGAGCAGGTGGTTGTACGCGCTGCGCCCGCCGTGCACGGCCTTCGCGTCCAGCAGCGCGCCGATCTCGCGCATCGGCCACGGATGACGGCCGAACGGCTTGCCGTCTACGGTCACGGTGCCGCCGGTGGGCCGGTCCAGGCCCAGGATGAGCCGCATGGTGGTGGTCTTCCCGGCGCCGTTGGGGCCGAGGAAGCCGGTGATCCTGCCCGGTTCGACGGTGAACGACAGGTTGTCGACAGCGACAGTGTCGCCGTACTTCTTAGTGAGGCCTCGTGCCTCGATCATGTCGGGTCCTTCCTGCCAGCCATGACCGAGTCCGGCCAGCACGATGTGAGCGGATCGTCGGCAAGAAACGGCCAGAGGGGCCCCGGAGGCCCGGGGCCCGAGGGATCCGCAGCATCAGTCTGGCTGGTTCCGGCCGTTCGCCGCATCGCCCTCAGGTCTGATTCTGGTCTCCGACCTGAGGGCGACATGGTGCCTGAGCCAAGCGTCCCGCCGGAGGAACGCGTCACGAACAACAGCCATGGCCCATCAACCGTCTTCCATCAACGTTGATGGGACATCGCTGTTCTTTGAGCGGGCGCGCCGGACGGCCAGACCGTCAGCGAGGGTCGCCCAGAGCGGCCAGGGCGGGCGCGACGGTATCGGCCGAGACGTGCTCGGCCGCCCAGGCGGCGGCGCAGAGCGCGCGCAGGCCGTCAATCCAGGCGCCGTCGCCCGTGAGCTCGAGCGGTCCGGATCCGCCTGGCCAGCGGGCCAGCCAGCCGCCAGATCGGAACGCACGGGCAGCTGCTCCGCCCGGTCCGGCCAGACGGGCGGCCGACTCGAGCGTTTCACCGTCGGCGGGAGCACGCGAGCGACCCTTCGAGCCCTGCCCGCGCGGCCCGATCGCAGGCTGTCGCTCGAGCAGCCCGCCGAGATCGGCGGCGACGTACGTCGGCCTTCTCCCTGGCGGTGCCAGCACCGCGTCTCTCGCGGCGGTGACACCGGTCATGACCAGCATGGCATCTGCACCGCCGCGCACCGCGCCCTCGATGTCGGTGTCGAGGCGGTCACCGACTACCAGGGGGTGCCTCGCCCCGGTTCGCGCCACCGCCTCGGCGTGCAGCGGCGTCTCCGGCTTGCCAGCCACCACGGGCCGCGTCCCGGTCGCGGTGATGATCACCTGCAGCAGTGATCCGTTACCTGGCTGCGGCCCGCGTGGCGTAGGCAGCGTCGAGTCGGAGTTCGTCGCCACGTAGAAGGCGCCATCCCGGACCGCGACGCCCGCCTCAGCCAGGAGCCCGTAGTTCATGTCGGGCGCGTAGCCCTGCACCACTGCGACCGGATGGTCGGCGGCCAGCGACACCGGCCGAAGCCCGCGCTCGCGCACAGCGAGCCGCAGGCCATTCGATCCGGCCACCAGCACGGGCGACCCGGCCGGGAACCGGTTCGCGATCAGGGTCGCGGCCGCCTGTGCGGAAGTCACCACGTCGGCGGACCCGGCCGGGACCCCGAGCCTGGTCAGATGCTCGGCGATGGCCGACGGCGACCTGGAGGCGTTGTTCGTGACGAACGCGAGCCGCAGTCCGGCCTTACGTGCGGCCGCAAGCGCGTCCACCGCGCCGTCGATCGGGTCGGGACCGCTGTAGACGACGCCGTCGAGATCGAGCAGGGCGACGTCGTAACTGGCGGCCGGCGGGCGCTGGCCTGGCATGAGCGGGACCGCGGGCGCGGCGCCAGCTGCGGCCGCGGTCCGGGCCGCCACGGGCGTTTCGTTAGACATAAGTCAGATTCTTCGCCTTCAACAAGGCTCCGGGCGCGCAGTGTCGCTCGCACGCTGCGCAGTGCCTCGGTGTAATGCCGCAAATCTGGGCGCATCGCCGCTGCCAGCGCGAGGTGCTCGGCCGCTGCCCCGTGATCCCCCGTCCTGGCCAGGGCGAGGCCAAGCCCGAACTGGGCGTAGTCGTCGCTTGGGCTGGCGTCCACGATCCGGCGGAAGCTGCCTGCCGCCGCCTCGTACCTGTGGGTGTCAAACTGTGCCCGGCCCAGGGCCTCCAAGATGCTGCGCGAGTCAGGCTCCGCGGCCGCCGCGCGCTCGAGCAGTTGCGCGGCCGCTGCCGGGCTGCCCCGGCCGAGCAGATCAAGTCCGCGCCGGTAAAGGGTGTATATGTCCTCGTGCGCGGATCTCGGCCATTCGGCCGAGCCAGGCTTTTCGCCGGAACGGGAATCCTTGCCGGCTGAAGATCCTTCTGACATATGTGCAGATCCCTCCGTCGTCTCCGGCGTCAGCAGGCCAGGGCCCAGCGAGCCTGGAGCTGGCGCCGTTTCGCGGCGTCCGTTACGCGCAGGACCTCGTGAGCGGGCTCGCCGAGGTCACCTCTCCACCGTACGACGTCATCTTCAGAGATAAAGAGAACCAGTTGATGGCGGCGGATCCGCACAACGTGGTCCGCCTGATCCTGCCCAGGCCGGTACCCGGCCACCCAGGCGAGGAGTACCACCACGCCGCCGAGTCGCTGCGGCGGTGGCAGGACGAGAACATCCTGGTCACCGACCCCAAGCCAGCGTTGTACATGTACGAGCAGTCCGCATCCGATGACGCTGGCCCCGGCTGGCTGCAGCGCGGCCTGATCGGCGCGGTCGGGGTGGTTCCGCCGGAAGCCGGCATCGTGCTGCCGCATGAGGATGTCTCCCCCGGGCCGGTTGCCGGGCGGCTCGCGCTGATGGAGGCGACCCAGGCCAATCTCGAGCCGATTTTCCTGCTGTACGACGGCCGCGGCGGCTACGGTGCCACCGCTGACGTGGTGGCCGAGACAGCGGCGAGTGAGCCACTGATCAGCGCCCGCACGCCCGACGGGCTCCGGCACCGGCTCTGGGCCATCAACGACGCCGATGACCTCGCTGCCATCGCCGAGGATCTTGCGCCTCGCCAGGCGCTGATCGCCGACGGTCACCATCGTTATGCCGCGTACCGGCAGCTGCAGGCCAGGCGGCGTCAGGCGGGAAGCGCGTCCGGGCCGTGGGACTACGGCCTAGCGCTGCTGGTCGACTCGGCGACCTATCCGCCTCGGATCGGCGCGATCCACCGGGTGATCCCGGGACTGGATGTCCAGCATGCGGCCAAGCTGGCCGCATTGGCGTTCGCCGTCCGGCAGCTGCCTAGCGGGACGGCCAGCCTGCCGGCCGCCGTCAACGCGCTCTCCGAGGCAGGAGCGGATGGCCCGGCGTTTGTCCTGGCAGATGAGCAGTCCGCGTACCTGATCAGTCACCCCGACCACGCCCAGGCGGCCGCCGCCATGCCGGCCGGCCGCTCTCGGCAGTGGCAGGCACTGCCCGCCGCGGTGCTGCAGGAACTGCTGATCACGAGGATCTGGGGTCTCACCGACGACGATGACGTGGTGCGGGTCGTGCATCACGACACCGAGGCGGCCGTCAGGTCCGCTCAGGCGGCGAGCGGCACGGCCGTTCTGTGCAATCCGATGACGCCGGACGAGGTGTATGCCGTTGCCGCGCGGGGCGAGAAGGTGCCGCGCAAGTCGACCTCATTCGCCCCGAAGCCGCGAACCGGGCTGGTGCTGCGGTCGTTCGCTCAGGGCTGAATTGACCAAGCCGCTGGTCCGTGGCCTCGTCTTGCGCGGGCCGCCTGGAACGATAGGCACATGGCCGACGACGTCCGCACTTCGCCCGATTCCGACATCGTGACTTCCCTCGGGCACGAGGTCTATCAGATCGATACCCGAATGGCCGGGTACCACGGGATCACCGCGGGATATCTGATCAGGTCAGAGCGTCCGTGCCTGGTGGAGACCGGCACAGCGCCGTCGGCCCCGGTCGTCAGGGATGCGCTCGCCGGCCTCGGCGTAGGCCCTGGTGACCTCGCCACCGTTGTGGTCACGCACATTCACCTGGACCACGCCGGCGGGGTCGGCGACATCGCTGCGATGTTCCCCGGCGCCGATGTTGTGGTGCATGAACGCGGCGCCCGGCATCTTGCCGATCCGTCCAGGCTGATGGCCAGCGCCCGGATGGTGTACGGGGACGACCTTGACGACTTGTTCGGCGCGCTCGCGCCGACCCCGGCCGACCGGATCCGTTCCGTCGAGCGGACCGGCGTGGTCGATCTCGGTGCCGGACGTCGGCTGGATAGCCACCACTCGCCAGGGCACGCCAAGCATCATGTCGGCCTGATCGACTCGGTCAGCGGTGACCTGTACGTCGGGGACGCAGCCGGGATCTACATCCCGGAGACCGGCGACCAGCGGCCGGCGACCCCGCCGCCAGATTTCGATCTCGACGTCGCGCTTGCGTCATTGCGGATGTTCGCCGCGTTGGAGCCTTCCCGGCTGCTGTTCAGCCATTACGGGCCGGTCGATGCGGTCGCCGAGGCGCTCGAGCGCTCAGCCGAGGAGATCCGTCTCTGGGTTTCCGAGACCCGACAGGCCCGGCGATCCGGCCTGGACCTCGATCATGCGGTCGTCATGGTGGCCGAGCGGACGCGGGAGCGGTATGCGCTATTCGCGCCAGGCGCCGATCCTGAACTGGCGGCCAAGTACAACCGGGTGGCCGGCGCCGAGTCCAACGTGTCCGGCATCATGCGCTGGCTGGAAAAGTCAGGGCCCGTATGATCGCGGACGCCCATCGGCACTGGGTCGGGTTGGCGTCTACCTCGACCATGGGCATGCGCCGTCGGACGGCGATCGCGTCGCCTTCCCGGGTGTGCGCCTTCTCCCGAACCCGTAGCTTGTCCAGTTCGGCCTGGAAGGTGGCCCGGTCGAGGTCAGCGACACAATTTCTCTCGCGCTGCTCACGCTGATCGGGCCCAAGGTGCTCGGCGTCAACCGGTGGCCATGGTGGCTCATCCTGCTGCCTCGCCGGATCAGCCTCGGCTGGAACTCCTGGTGATTCAGAATCCGATGGCTTCGCGGAGCAGCAGGACGGTGCCGCGCCCGGGGTGGTGTTCTGCGTTGAGGATGAGAAGGCGGTTGATGGCGCTGGGCTGCCCGTAGGCCGCCTGGGCGCGGGCGCTTTCCAGCGGGAGGCAGTGGTCTTCGACGCGGCGCAGCGCGGTGCTCAGGTCGGGGACTACCTTCTGCGCCCCGACGATCCAGATCGCGCGGGCGGCGCCGCCGGCGTAGCCGGGTAGCTGGCTTCCGCTGGCCGAGGCGACCACGAGGGAGCCGGTTTCGGTGAGCGCGGCGACGCTGCCCACGGCGACGTCGGGGCTGGCGAGCAGCCGCCGGATGTCGTCGGCGGCGGTGACACGGTCCATGGCCAGGACGCGTGGCTTGACGGCCTGGTACCGGCCGCTGGTGTTGATGTCCGCATCGATGCCCGACAGGCGAAGGGTCTCGCTGGCCCCGGTGACCACGCTGGCGCCCTCGGGTATCAGATCTTTGATGCGGGTACGCGCGGCGCCGGCGTCGTCGAGGATTTCGACGGTGAAACCGTGTGACCTCAGCGCAGCGGCCGCCCGCTCCAGGCGCTGCGCGGGCGCCGGGTCGGCGAACAGTGCTGCCGGAATCGGGGTAGTCATGGTGCCTCCTGGGCTGGTCGTGGTGTGGCGGGTCGTAGGGCGCAGGTCGTGCCGGATCGGCGTTGCCCGGGCCGCGGCGCGGTGACGGCGGCTTCGGGTGTCAGCCCGAGGCTCCTTCCGCCGCGGACGCGTTCCCGGCCGACGGGTCAGCGGGGGCCCCCGCTGCGCGGGGCGCCGAGCCCGCCAGCGGAGTGGTGTCGAGGTACCTGACGTCGTAGACCCGCTCGGTGAACTTCCAGCCGTCGCCGGTGCGCTGGTAGCGGTCGTGGTAGATGGCGTAGTTCAGCCCCTGGCGGCCGTCGCTGGCGCGGGCGAGCTCTTGGATGTAGGCACGGCCGGTCGCGGTGTCGCCGTCCAGCTGGATAGTGCCCGGGTGCGTGGTCTGCACGAAGAACTCCCACTGGGCCTGCAGCCGCTCGCCCCCGGCGCGGATCTCTTCCCGGCCGACTAGCTCGGCGGGGATGTTGGGCATCCGTAGCAGGCCGTCGGGTGTGAACAGCGACGCGAGGCGGGCGCGGTCGCGCATCATCGCCGCGTCGGTGAACTCGCCGCGCAGCGCCTCGATCTCGACGCGGTCAGCGATGGCCTGAAAATCACTCATCGGTTCCCTCTTTCCTCCTTGTCACGTCGAACCCTGTGCAGGTCGCATCGGGCTGCTGTGGCATGGTGCTGCAGGAAGCGTCCACGCCGGCGGTGCCGCCGGTGCCGCCGGGAGTGGTCAGGGTGCCGGCCAGGCGCGATCGCGGGACGGAGAAGCGGGTCATGAGGTCACTGAGCTTCCTGCTCGCTGGATGATGTGCTCGTCTCAGCAGTACGACAACGCAACCCCCCGGAATGTGAGGCGACGCGCCAGCCTCACATTCCGGTGCGCTGTCTTGTCGAACTGGTGAGGGCAGATGCGACCGAGGGGGCGTCGGCACCATGACCACCCGATCCGAGCCGGGACACGGCCGAGCCGACCTGGGCCTGGACGCGATGATGAGCGAGCGGCGCCGGCTGATCAATCTCGCGTACCGGCTGCTGGGCTCCCTCGCCGAGGCCGAGGATGCCGTCCAGGAGACCTACGCCCGCTGGTACGCCATGTCCCCACAGCAGCAGGAAGCCATCGAATCCCCCGGCGCCTGGCTGACCACGGTCGCCAGCCGCATCTGCCTCAACCTGCTCGGCTCCGCCCGGGCCCGGCGGGAGACCTACGTGGGCGAATGGATCCCCGAGCCGCTGCCCGAACCTACGGAGTGGATCACCGGGCTGCCGGGCGGCACCACCATCGACCCGGCCGACCGGGTCACCCTCGACGAGTCGGTCAACATGGCCTTCCTCGTCGTCCTCGAATCGATGACCCCGGCCGAGCGCGTCGCGTTCATCCTGCACGACGTCTTCCGCTACCCCTTCGCCGAGGTAGCCCAGATCACCGGCCGCACGCCGACGGCATGTCGCCAGCTGGCCTCCTCAGCCCGCCGTCGCATTCGGGCGTCGCAGGCTCCCGCGAGTCCGACAGCCCAGCAGGCCGGCATCGTCAGGGCCTTCAAGGCGGCATGGGAAGCCAAGGACATCAACGCCCTGATCGGCATGCTCGACCCTGGCGCCACGGCGATCGCCGACGGCGGCGGCCTCGCCACTACCTTCCTGCGCCCCATCGAAGGCGGCGAGCAGATCGCGCGCGCCTGGGTTGAAATCGCCAACCGGGCGCCCAGCAACATGACGTTCCTGGAACGCACGGTCAACGGCCAGCCCGGTCTGGTGGCTCAGCAGGACGGCGTCACCGTGACGGTGTTCGCGTTCGAGGTCGCAGGCGACCGGATCAAGCACATCTGGGCAGTACGCAACCCCGAGAAACTCCGTCCCTGGACGACAGGCTGACGCGCGTCTCCACACCATCCGGTCCGCTCAGACCAGACCGGACATCACCTTCGCGAGGCCCGCGCCCGCCTGCCGCACGTCGCATCCTGACCATACGACGCAGGCCGCACCGGCATCGCGGAGAGGGCCCAGCTGAGCAATCCGAGGCGGGGGACCGCCCCTCACTTCAACGAGACCGGAGACAACCTCCTCGACTAGCCTGGCAGGCGTTTGTCCATGTAGACGCGGCGGTAGCCGTCTTCAATGCGACGCGCCGTTTCGCGGTAACCAAGCCTGGAATAGATGGCCAGGTTTTCGGTCATGATCTCGTTCGTATACAGAGTCATACGGCTCAGCCCTCGGGATTGTGCCTGCTGTTCGGCGAACTCCATCAGCCTGCGGCCGTAGCCGGCGCCCTGGGCGGACGGGTTCACCGCAACGTTCTCCACCATCAGCCTGCCTTCCTCGCTGATCAGGACGATCACGCCGATAACCGGCTCCCCCAGCACCCAGACCTGGCCGGCGGCAGTTTCGGCGCGGTAGTCGTTCAGCACTGGCGCAGGCGGCCGGTCCATGCGGTTCAGATACCGCGCGTATGCCGCGGTGATCACGCGTCTGATCGCGGGGAGGTCTGCTTCTGTTGCCTGCCGGGGAGTTGCTGCCTGCCGGGGAGTTGCTGCCCGCCGCGGAGTATCTGTCACGATCGGCCCGGCTACCGATCGCCCTGCGAGCCGTTATCGACGTCCTCGTCAGCGCTGGCATCAGCTTCCTCGTCACCCTCGGCCGCTTCGAGGTCATCGAAGGCCAGCATGTCGAGGTCCTCTACCCGCTCCGAGGCATCGGTCTCGCCAGCCACATCGGCCGATGCCGCCTTCGCGAACCAGTACCGCGCCTCGTCCTCGCGGTCGGCGTCAGTCAGCGCGTCTGCGTACGCGTAATAGAGGCGGGCCAAGCCTGGCCGGTCGCGACCGTCGGCGAGCTCGGGAATCTGGAGCGCCACCACGGCGGCCTCCGGAAAGCCCTGATCCCTGCGGATGCCTGACTCGACGATCCGCATCTCGATCTGAGTCTCGCGGCTCAGGTTACGGGCTTCCGGACTGGTCAGCAGCTCCAGTGCGCGGTCGGGCCGGCCAAGGGCGCGCTCGCAGTCGGCCATGAGCGGCAGGTAGCTATCCTTGCCCGTCAGCCGCCTCGCGGCGCGCAACTCAGCCAGCGCCTCGGCCCATTTACCCGCGCGGTAGGCGGCGATGCCGCAGGTCTCGCGGACGATGCCGACCCGTGCGGCAAGACGGCGCGCCGCCAGCGCGTAATCGTAGCCGCGATCAGCATCTTGCGCCGTCGCAGCGGCGACGAGGAATCTGGCGACGGACTCAGCGAGGTCGCCCGGCAGCGTTCTGAGTTCCGCGCGAGCGGCAGGATCCAACTGGTCGGCGGTGATGGTTGCCGGCACCGCGGGAAGCCTCGGACCCGTCCGGTCCCCGTCTGCGCGCTCGCGAGCTTCCCGATAGCCGTCGCGCTCCGAGCGGCCAGCGCGAAAGCTGCTGGCCTGCCCTGTCCGCGAACGGTAACCGTCACCTGGCCTCTGGCGCGAGCTCGTGGCCGAACCGGGCCGCCTTGAGCCGGCGTCGCCGCGCCGCTGTTGCGGAGCGCTGGTCGACCGGCCTGAGGCAGCTGAACCGCGATAGCCGCCCGACGCGCGCGATGCGCCCGACCCGTCCGGCCTGGCCCTGTCGGACCGGCCAGCACGGTCAGCCCGGCCAGCACCGCCAGTCCGGCCAGCACCGTCACTCCGGCCGGCACCGCCAGTCCGGCCGGCACCGTCAGTCCGGCCAGTACTGTCACTCCGGCCAGTACCGCCAGTCCGGCCAGTACCGTCACTCCGCCCTGGTCTGGCGGTCCGGCCGGCAGGCGCGCCTTGGCCGGGTGAGTCAGTCCGGTCGGCCCGAGCGGTCCGTCCGGTGGCGCCCTGCCGCGGCGCCGAGGCTGACCGCTGGCCACGCTGGCCAGCGCCTGGTCGTGCGGCTGACGAGCCCCGCTCGCTGAAACCGACGTCCCCGCCTTGTCTGCCTCGCCTGCCGGACGCTCCACTCCGCTGCTCGCCAGTCCGCTGTTCGCTTGAGCCGCGTTCCTCCGAGCGGCGCTCGCCCTGCGCCCCAGACCCCTGTCGTCCCGAGCGGCGCTCGCCCTGCGCCCCAGACCCCTGTCGTCCCGAGCCGCGCGCGCCGGGCGCGCCAGTCCTTTGCCATCCCGAGCCGCGCGCGGCCGGCGCACCGGCCCGCTGCTGCCCGGAGCCGCGCTCGCCCGATCCGGCAGCCCGTCGCCCGGCCGAGTCGCGCCCGCCCGGTGCCCCTGCTGGCTTAGCCCTACCGCCACTGCTCGAAGCTGGACGTTCCCGTGCGGCGCCGCGCTCGCCCGAGCCGGTGCGTGGCTGTGCCGAGCCGCGCCCAGATGATTCCGGGCGTCGCCGCGCCGTCCCGCGCCCCGCTGATTCGGAGGCTTGCCCCGCCGAAGGCGCGTCGGGATCATCCGTGCGGTCGCTGCGGCGGTTGCCCGAGGAACCGCCCGAATCGGCTCGGCGATTCGGGCGCCCGCTAGCCGACCCCGCTCGCTCCGGGCGGCCACCAGCGCTCCCTGCCACGTCTAATCTCCACCAATCACAAATCAGGCCACGCTCGCCGGCTGCCCCCCGGACAAACAACTCATCACCGCGGACTATGCCCGCTATCGCGGTCGATGAGCGCCGGCCTGTCCGCCGCCCGCCTGCCGACCCTCTTTGCAAGCATCACAAACTCGCTGAGGGCCGTCACCTTGCGGTGACGGCCCTCAGCGAGAAGATGTCCGGCGGCGTCCTACTCTCCCACGCAGTCTCCCACGCAGTACCATCGGCGCTGAAGGGCTTAACTTCCGGGTTCGGAATGGGACCGGGTGTTTCCCCTTCGCTATGGCCACCGAAACACTATGGAGATGTGATTCCCCGGCAAGCCCGGACGCAAGGCCGGAACCCACCGAGGCCGACCGCACCTCGGGAACCGCACAGTGGACGCGAACAAAATCTTGAAGTAGAAGCCAAGCCACTCGGCCTATTAGTACCGGTCAGCTGCACACGTTGCCGTGCTTCCACCTCCGGCCTATCAACCCAGTCGTCTAGCTGGGGGCCTTACCAGGTTAACCCTGAGGGAGACCTAATCTTGAGGCGAGCTTCCCGCTTAGATGCTTTCAGCGGTTATCCCTTCCAAACGTAGCCAACCAGCCGTGCTCTTGGCAGAACAACTGGCACACCAGAGGTTTGTCCGTCCCGGTCCTCTCGTACTAGGGACAGCCCCTCTCAAGTCTCCTACGCGCGCAGCGGATAGGGACCGAACTGTCTCACGACGTTCTAAACCCAGCTCGCGTACCGCTTTAATGGGCGAACAGCCCAACCCTTGGGACCTGCTCCGGCCCCAGGATGCGACGAGCCGACATCGAGGTGCCAAACCATCCCGTCGATATGGACTCTTGGGGAAGATCAGCCTGTTATCCCCGGGGTACCTTTTAGCCGTTTAGCGACGGCGCTTCCACATGCCACCGCCGGATCACTAGTCCCAGCTTTCGCTCCTGTTCGACATGTCTGTCTCACAGTCAAGCACCCTTGTGCACTTACACTCGACACCTGATTGCCAACCAGGCTGAGGGTACCTTTGGGCGCCTCCGTTACCTTTTAGGAGGCAACCGCCCCAGTTAAACTACCCACCAGACACTGTCCCTGATCCGGATCACGGACCCAGGTTAGACATCCAGAACGACCAGAGTGGTATTTCACCGTTGACTCCACAGAGACTAGCGTCTCCGCTTCACAGTCTCCCACCTATCCTACACAAGACGTCCCAAACGCCAATGTCAAGCTGCAGTGAAGGTCCCGGGGTCTTTCCGTCCTGCTGCGCGTAACGAGCATCTTTACTCGTAGTGCAATTTCGCCGGGTCCGTGGTTGAGACAGTGGGAAAGTCGTTACGCCATTCGTGCAGGTCGGAACTTACCCGACAAGGAATTTCGCTACCTTAGGATGGTTATAGTTACCACCGCCGTTTACTGGCGCTTAAGTTCAAAGCTTCGCAACCCGAAGGCCACTAACCTCTCCCCTTAACGTTCCAGCACCGGGCAGGCGTCAGTCCGTATACGTCGTCTTGCGACTTTGCACGGACCTGTGTTTTTAGTAAACAGTCGCTTTCCCCTGGTATCTGCGACCACATCCAGCTCAGGGAGCAAGTCCCATCACCGGACGCGGTTCCCCTTCTCCCAAAGTTACGGGGATAATTTGCCGAGTTCCTTAACCACGGTTCACCCGATCGCCTTAGTATTCTCTACTTGACCACCTGAGTCGGTTTAGGGTACGGGCCGCCTAAACGCTAGCCGCGAGGCTTTTCTTGGCAGCATGGGATCACTCACTTCGCCTAATCGGCTCGGCATCAGATCTCAGGCACGTGATGTGCGGATTTGCCTACACATCGCCCTACATCCTTACCCCGGGACATCCAACACCCGGTAGAGCTACCCTCCTGCGTCACCCCATCGGCTTGCCTACTACCGGTCTGGGTCGCGCGATCCGCGGCTCGTCCCGAAGGATCTGCCGCTTCGCGCGCTTAGCATCGCCAGATTCAGCATGGGCGCATTTAAGCGGGTACGGGAATATAAACCCGTTGTCCATCGACTACGCCTGTCGGCCTCGCCTTAGGTCCCGACTTACCCTGGGCGGATTAGCCTGCCCCAGGAACCCTTGGTCATTCGGCGGAGGGGTTTCTCACCCCTCTTTCGCTACTCATGCCTGCATTCTCACTCGGGTGGCATCCACGGCTGGATCACTCCGCCGCTTCGCTCGCCACCCGACGCTCCCCTACCCATCCGCGCACCTGGACCCGCAACTGAATGCGGGCCTGGCTATCACGCGAATGTCACAGCTTCGGCGGTGTGCTTGAGCCCCGCTACATTGTCGGCGCAGAATCACTTGACCAGTGAGCTATTACGCACTCTTTCAAGGGTGGCTGCTTCTAAGCCAACCTCCTGGTTGTCTCTGCAACTCCACATCCTTTCCCACTTAGCACACGCTTAGGGGCCTTAGCTGGTGATCTGGGCTGTTTCCCTCTCGACTACGGAGCTTATCCCTCGCAGTCTCACTGCCGCGCTCTAACTTACCGGCATTCGGAGTTTGGCTGACTTCAGTAAGCTTGTAGGCCCCCTAGGCCATCCAGTAGCTCTACCTCCGGTAAGAAACACGCGACGCTGCACCTAGATGCATTTCGGGGAGAACCAGCTATCACGGAGTTTGATTGGCCTTTCACCCCTATCCACAGGTCATCCCCCAGGTTTTCAACCCTGGTGGGTTCGGTCCTCCACGCGGTCTTACCCGCGCTTCAACCTGCCCATGGATAGATCACTCCGCTTCGGGTCTATAGCATGCGACTCAAACGCCCTATTCAGACTCGCTTTCGCTACGGCTTCCCCACACGGGTTAACCTTGCCACACACCATAACTCGCAGGCTCATTCTTCAAAAGGCACGCGGTCACTTCACTTCAGCCCGAAGGCTGACACGCTCCCACGGCTTGTAGGCACACGGTTTCAGGTACTATTTCACGACCCCTCACCGGGGTACTTTTCACCTTTCCCTCACGGTACTTGTTCGCTATCGGTCACCAGGGAGTATTTAGGCTTAGGAGGTGGTCCTCCCGGATTCACACGGGATTTCTCGGGCCCCGTGCTACTTGGGATACCACTAGGGAGTCGCAAAGGTTTCGCCTACAGGGGTATCACCTTCTGTGCCGATGCTTTCCTGACATCTTCGGCTACCCATGCGATTTCTTACTCCCTGCCGGATCAGCAGCTCCGGCTAAGTGGTCCCGCAACCCCGATCACGCAACGCCTGCCGGCTATCACACGTGGTCGGTTTGGCCTGTTCCCATTTCGCTCACCACTACTCAGGGAATCGCGGTTGCTTTCTCTTCCTGTGGGTACTGAGATGTTTCACTTCCCCACGTTTCCTCCGCCTACCCTATGTGTTCAGGTAGGGGTGACGGGCCATTACGCCCGCCGGGTTTCCCCATTCGGAAATCCCCGGATCGAAGTCTGGTTGCCGACTCCCCGGGGCTTATCGCAGGCTCCTACGTCCTTCTTCGGCTCCTGGTACCAAGGCATCCACCGTGTGCCCTTATTAACTTGGCAACTACAGATGATGCTCGCGTCCACTGTGCAGTTCTCAAGATACGGTCGGTACCCGCCCTCCACCGCCAGCTGGCGTGGGAGGTTCGGTCCGATAGAGGTGACAGCCATGCGGCCGTTCCCTCAGGACCCAACAGCGTGCTCGGCCTGCGCAACCCCTGGGATCTGGCGTTCCATGTCCCGTGTCCTAGAACACACGCGACCGTACTAACCAGCCCGGGCAGCTGCCCAGACCGAATAACCAGTGCTCCACTAATGAGCTGCCATCTCAGTGCTTTTGCGACACAGTAGTCGCCTGAGATATGGCTCTGGACCTAACCGGAACGTCCGGTCAGGCCAGGTGCTCCTTAGAAAGGAGGTGATCCAGCCGCACCTTCCGGTACGGCTACCTTGTTACGACTTCGTCCCAATCGCTGGCCCCACCTTCGACGGCTCCCTCCCTTACGGGTTAGGCCACCGGCTTCGGGTGTTGCCAACTTTCGTGACGTGACGGGCGGTGTGTACAAGGCCCGGGAACGTATTCACCGCGACGTTGCTGATTCGCGATTACTAGCGACTCCGACTTCATGGGGTCGAGTTGCAGACCCCAATCCGAACTGAGACCGGCTTTTTGAGATTCGCTCCACCTTGCGGTCTCGCAGCCCTCTGTACCGGCCATTGTAGCATGTTTGCAGCCCAAGATATAAGGGGCATGAGGACTTGACGTCATCCCCACCTTCCTCCGAGTTGACCCCGGCAGTCTCCTATGAGTTCCCGGCATTATCCGCTGGCAACATAGAACGAGGGTTGCGCTCGTTGCGGGACTTAACCCAACATCTCACGACACGAGCTGACGACAGCCATGCACCACCTGTGCAGGGCCCTTACGGACACCGTGTCTCCACGGCTTTTCCCTGCATGTCAAACCTTGGTAAGGTTCTTCGCGTTGCATCGAATTAAGCAACATGCTCCGCCGCTTGTGCGGGCCCCCGTCAATTCCTTTGAGTTTTAGCCTTGCGGCCGTACTCCCCAGGCGGGGCGCTTAATGCGTTAGCTGCGGCACGGAATCCGTGGAAGGATCCCACACCTAGCGCCCAACGTTTACGGCGTGGACTACCAGGGTATCTAATCCTGTTCGCTCCCCACGCTTTCGCTCCTCAGTGTCAGGTAAGGCCCAGAGAACCGCCTTCGCCACCGGTGTTCCTCCCGATATCTGCGCATTTCACCGCTACACCGGGAATTCCATTCTCCCCTACCTACCTCTAGTCTGCCCGTATCCACTGCAGGCCCAGGGTTAAGCCCTAGGTTTTCACAGCAGACGTAACAGACCACCTACGAGCTCTTTACGCCCAATGATTCCGGACAACGCTTGCGCCCTACGTATTACCGCGGCTGCTGGCACGTAGTTAGCCGGCGCTTCTTCTGCAGGTACCGTCACTTTCGCTTCGTCCCTGCTGAAAGGGGTTTACAACCCGAAGGCCTTCATCCCCCACGCGGCGTTGCTGCGTCAGGCTTTCGCCCATTGCGCAATATTCCCCACTGCTGCCTCCCGTAGGAGTCTGGGCCGTGTCTCAGTCCCAGTGTGGCCGGTCGCCCTCTCAGGCCGGCTACCCGTCGTCGCCTTGGTGAGCCGTTACCTCACCAACAAGCTGATAGGCCGCGAGACCATCCCTAGCCGATAAATCTTTCCACCACGGTCGAGGCCGACCGTGGTCATATCCGGTATTAATCCCGGTTTCCCGGAGCTATCCCGGAGCTAAGGGCAGGTTCCTCACGTGTTACTCACCCGTTCGCCGCTCGAGTACCCCGAAGGGCCTTTCCGCTCGACTTGCATGTGTTAAGCACGCCGCCAGCGTTCGTCCTGAGCCAGGATCAAACTCTCCATTGGATGTCTATCGCAGCTGCCGCTGCCCCGGAGGGCGAGCAAGCGGCTGCAGACTGAAGAGATGCCTCCACGGCCGGTCAAGACCGAGCCGGTGAGGCGATCTGGCAATTACCGTCTGGGACCGCACCTTGCGGTACAGATCCCGTATGACGGGGTATGTGCATGTGCACTGGCTTTTAGCACGCTGTTGAGTTCTCAAGGAGCGGACGCACACCGTCTGGAGCCTTGCAACTCCATCAGGGGCAACCCTGCTAACTTACCTGTGAGTCACAAGACTGTCAAGGCTGTCAGCAGATTTCGTTTCGGCTGTTTACTCCGTGTCAAGCAGCTCGACCCCACCGTAGTCAGCCAACATAGAAGTCTGCGGACTAGGGGGAAGCGATCTGCTGGCGGGCTCATGCGCCCGTGGCCTGCAGGCCATCCGGTTTCGCATCGCGCCGTACTGAAGACTAGGGAAGCCCGGCTACCCGTGTCAAATCGGGACTCATGGCCGCCGGGCTTGGGCGGGCCGGCACACGTTTCACGGCTTTGCGCCAGCTTTACAACTGCCACGCATCGCCGCTGCTCGTGCCAACAACGACCATAACACCGGACCCCCCGGTAGCATTCCCGGCCGGCGCCAGGTCTTTTCGGCAGCGTCGACGCAGGCTGTCGCCGCAGGCCAAGGCGATGCGGGGTCCGACCTGCGGCGGGCGCTATGGGCTTAGCTCGATCCCGCCGACCTTGCGCTTACCCCGCCGCAACACGAGGAACCTGCCGTGCAACAGATCACCGGCGTCCGGTATCGCGTTAATGTCGGTTACCTTGACGTTGTTGAGGTAAGCCCCGCCTTCCTCGATGAGCCGCCTGGCGGCGGACTTGCTCGGCATGATGCGGCTGGCCGCCATCAGGTCGGCCACGGTGGCGCCGGTCTGCTCGATGCTGGCGTGCGGCGCCTCAGCAAGCGCCGACGCGAGCGTCTTCTCGTCCAGGTCGCGCAGGTCACCTTGCCCGAATAGCGCCCTGGCAGCCGCCTTCGCCCTGGCCGTCTCCTCGGCACCGTGCACCAGCATGGTGAGATCGTCGGCCAGCACGCGCTGGGCTGTTCGCGCAGCGGGCCGCTCGGCCAGCTCCCGCTCCAGATCCTCGATCTCCTCCCTGCTCCGGAACGTGAACACCCGGAGCAAGCCGGGCACCTCGGCGTCGGCACGGTTCAGCCAGTACTGATGGAAGGCGTACGGGCTCATGAGCTCTGGACTGAGCCAGATCGCCCCGTCTTCCGACTTGCCGTACTTCGTCCCGTCTGGCTTGGTTATCAGCGGTGTCGCCAGCGCGTGCACAGTGTCGCCCGTCACCCTCCTGATCAGGTCCACGCCTGACACGAGGTTGCCCCACTGATCGCTGCCGCCGATCTGCAGCGTGCAGCCGTACCTCCGGTACAGCTCGAGGAAGTCGTTGGCCTGCAGGATCTGGTAACTGAACTCGGTGTAGCTGATGCCGCCTGACTCGAGCCTGGCCCTGACGACCTCCCGCGACAGCATCTGGCTGACGGGGAAGTGCTTGCCGATGTCGCGCAGGTAGGCCAGCGCCGGCAACTCCTCGGTCCATTCGAGGTTGCTGACCATCAGGGCCGATGCCGGGCCGGGCTCGAAGTCGAGGTACCTGGCCACCTGGTCGCCGATGTGCTTGACCCAGCCGGCGACAACCTCAGGCGGGTTCAGCACCCGCTCGGCCGACTTGCCGCTCGGATCGCCGATCAGCCCGGTCGCCCCCCCGACCAGGCCGATCGGCCGGTGCCCGGCTAGCTGGAGCCGGCGCATGGTGAGCAGCAGGACCAGGTTGCCGATGTGCAGGCTTGGCGCTGTCGGGTCAAACCCGCAGTAGAACGTCACCTGGCCGGCGTCCAGCGATCTGCGAAGGTGGTCGAGGTCGGTCGAGACAGCGATCAGGCCGCGCCACGCGAGGTCGTCAATGATGTCGCTCACCGCTGCATACTCCCATCTGCCGGCCCGGCGGTCACATCAGATTTCCGCGCGGCCGTCGCCTATCCATGATCACGTATGACGACCAGTCGACCCGACGCTGACGGCCTGGGCGCAGGTTCCACCTACCTGGGCCCGGGTCGATCCCGGGATCGATCCCGCTTAGCGCCGGGCTCCCCGGCGGCCGCTCAGGGAAGTGCCGCCGCGCCAGGCCCCGGCACCACGGCAGCACGCTGCTTGGGCGTGTGCGGGCGGTAGGCGGACACCGCCCGGTCGCCAGCCACCCAGAATCGCCAGTGCGCCTCGGCGCCGAGCCGGACACCCACCCGCGGCCCGGCGCTGACCGATGCCGCGGGCAGGCCGGTGAACCCGGCGGGTGCCAGCACGCGCAGCGGGCCGTTCGGGTCGCACACGTCGGCGCCGTTCTGCGTCCGGCCGATGCCAAGCGCCTGGCACAGCCTGGCCGGGCCGCGGGCAAGTTCGCGCTCGGACACCTGGCGCACGCCCGAGCCAGAGCCGGCCGTGCGCCGGGCAGCGGCCAGATCTGCCCCTTCGACCACTCGGCCCGCCCTGAGCAGGACGGCGCCGGCCTCGCCGGGCGGCTGGCAGACGAGGTTCACACAAAAATGCATCCCGTAGGTGAAGTAGACGTACGCGTGGCCGGGTTCGCCGTACATCACGGCGTTCCGCGCCGTCTTTCCGCGGAACGCGTGCGACGCGGGATCCGACTCACCCCGGTAGGCCTCGACCTCGGCGAGCATGACCGCGACCAGACCTTCCTCGGTCTCGTGCACGAGCACGCAGCCGAGGAGCGCGGGCGCGACAGATAGCACCGGCCGGTCGAAGAACGCGCGCGGCAGCACGCTCCAGCTCTCGCGAGAGGACCATGATCGTGGTGCCGTCACTGCGGCATCCGATGGCCACTCACCACGATCATGATTGGTGCCGGTCATCCCTCGGTGGCCCAGACCGCGTCGGCGGCGACCTGCTGTCGCAGCGCGGCAAGCTGATCGGCCACCCGGCCCGGCGCCGTACCGCCGACAGTGTCCCTGGCGGCGATCGCGCCAGCCACCGACAGCACCGTCCGCACATCGGGCGTCAGGTGCGACGACACTTTCTGCATGTCCTCGTCGCTGACCTCCCAGAGTTCGCAGTCATGGACCTGGCACCACACCACCAGGTGCCCGACAGCCTCGTGGGCCTCCCTGAACGGCACGCCCCGCCGGACGAGCAGTTCGGCCACGTCGGTCGCTAGCGCGTGACCTGCGGCGGCCGCCCGCGCGAGCCGCCGCCCGTGAAAGCGCATGGAACTGATCAGCCCGGCCAGCGCCGGCAGCACGAGCAGCAGCGTGTCCACCGCGTCGAAGACTGGTTCCTTGTCCTCCTGCAGGTCCCTGTTGTAGGTCAGCGGCAGGCCCTTAAGCGTGGTGAGCAGCCCGGCCAGGCCGCCGATCAGCCGGCCGGCTTTGCCGCGCGCCAGCTCGGCGACATCGGCGTTCTTCTTCTGCGGCATGATCGACGATCCGGTGGCGTACGCGTCAGCTATCTCGGCCCAGCCGAATTCGTGCGATGTCCAGAGCACGACCTCCTCGCCGAGCCTGGACAGGTGTACGCCGGCCAGCGCAGCCGCGAAACAGAACTCGGCCGCGAAGTCCCGGTCGGCGACCGCATCCATCGAATTGGCGGCCGGCGCGTCAAACCCCAGCTCGGCCGCGACTGCCTCCGGATCGAGCGGCAGCGACGAACCAGCCAGCGCACCCGAGCCGAGCGGGCTGATCGCGGCCCGCTTGTCCCAGTCCCGCAGCCGCGACACGTCTCTGGCCAGGGCCTGAACGTGGGCGAGCAACTGGTGGGCGAGCAGCACAGGCTGTGCGTGCTGCAGGTGCGTCATCCCGGGTGCGGGCGTCTGCTCGGCGAGATGCCGCTCAGCCTGATCCATCAGCGCCGTCTGCAGCTCGGCCAGCCGCGCTATGATCCGCCTGACGTGATCGCGCAGGTAGAGGCGGAGATCGGTAGCGACCTGGTCGTTTCTGCTCCGCCCGGCGCGCAACCGGCCGCCGAGCGACCCGACCCGCTCGAGCAGACCGCGTTCCAGCGCTGTGTGCACGTCCTCGTCCGCCGCCGACGGCCGGAACGCGCCGGTCTGGCAGTCTCGGCTCAGCTCGTCGATCGCCGCGAGCAGCCTGGCCACCTCGTTGTCGTCGAGCAGCCCGGCCCGGTGCAGCACACGAGCGTGCGCGGCCGACGCGAGCAGGTCGTAGCGCGCAAGCCGCCAGTCGAACTGGACGCTCATCGACAGCCTCGCCAGGGCATCCGCCGGCCCGGACTCGAACCTGCCGCCCCACAGCCGCACCGCGGACGTCCCTGGCTCGCCGCTCACGACACCTCCGCAGTCAGCATTTCCGTTCACCCCGACAAGCTATAGCTATAACAAAACCAGCGCGTGATCCTCGTCCGCTAGCTGCACCGGGCATCCGGCTGGGCAGCGCGAGCGCCGCAGGTAACGGCCGCGGCAAGCCCGGGCACGCCTACCGGATGCGTGCTCGACGACCGCGAAGCGGGGCCGCCATGCGACAGCGCGGGCCTCATGCGACTGCGGGTTCAGCCTGTGGCGCGCCTCTTCAGCACCGATGTGGTCAGGTCCCTGGCCGGGTCGATGACAAGGCAGCTGATCGTCCGCCGACCGGTGAACCAGGACGTCGTATCGGGGTACAGATCCCACAAGAGCGTCTTCGGCTTGACCTTCGACCTGCGTACCCTGGCCGCCAGTACTGACCGGCAGTCATGACCACCCTGGCGCTCGAGCGCCCTCCGGCCGGGATAGGTCGCGCCGCCAGTCGCCCGGAATTGTGCGAAGATCTGAGCGCTATGAGCGGTCGTACAGGGGACAACGGTAACTTCCGCCGTCCGGCCGTGGAGCAGCGCTTCGTGTGCGGGGTTCTGGAAGCAGGCACCTGTCCGCAGGGTGAAGAAGATGACTTGCCCATTGCCATGGGTATGACTGGTACTTGGACCGCTGCCGGCTGAGCGATTAATCGAGGCGATGACGATGATCGCGGCAAGCAGGACGATGAGAAATCCGCCCAAGCGCTTCAGCAGGGACGCCCGGCTCAGCCTGCGGCTGGCACCGGTCTGCTGCTGCCGGTAGCCATAGTCCGGCGCCGGCCGCAAACCCTGCGTGTGAGCCTTTTGCGCGGCTGTGTACTCGCCCGCGTTTCTGGGCGAGTAGCTGCCGAGCGGGTCGGCCTGGTAGCCAGAGCGCGGCGCGTCCTTGCCCATCCAGAGCGGCCAGTTCGGCGGGGGCGGGGGCCAGGTCGGGTCGGGTTCCCAGCCTGGCGGCGGCTCGAAGCCGTAGGGAAGGGGCCAGCCAGGCGGCGGGTTGAACTTCGCTGCCATCGGCGACTTTCCTCTATAGGCACCGTCTAGCCTCGCCCGGCACGGCTAGCGCGGTAACACCCTAGGACAACTGTCCGTTGCTGATAGCTCGCTTAGGCGAAGAGGCGACAAATCTCTTGAACTCCTGAATTGACAGCCGACCGCCGGCCGGGATGTTCAGTCCCGCGTTGCCTTCCGATCGCGTTCCGCCGCGATCTTGCTCGGCAGGCCCCACAGCTCCACGAACCCCTTGGCGAGCTGCTGATCGAACATATCGCCCGTGTCGTAGGTCGCAAGCCCGTAGTCGTACAGGGCAAGCGGGCTGCGCCTGCCGGTCACGACGGCCTGGCCAGCTTGCAGCCGCACGCGCACATCCCCGGTCACGTGCTTTGATGCCTCGGTCATGAACGCCTCGAGCGACCGGCGCAGCGGCGAGAACCATAGCCCGTCATAGACGAGTTCCGTCCAGCGCTGCCCGGCGGTCCGCTTGAACCTGGCCAGCTCCCGCTCCAGGCACACGCTCTCGAGCTCGGCGTGCGCGGCGATCAGCGTCATCGCGGCGGGCGCCTCGTAAATCTCCCTGCTCTTGATCCCGACCAGGCGGTCCTCGACCATGTCGATCCGCCCGATCCCGTGCGCGCCGGAGACGGCATTCAGCTCTGTAATGATCTCCAGCGGCGACAGCGGGCGGCCGTCGATGGCGACCGGCAGGCCGTCCGCGAAGCTGATCACGATCTCCTCGGCAGGCTTGCCCGCCGCCGGGTCCTCGCTATACCCGTAGACGTCGTCGTGCGGACCCTCCCAGATATCCTCCAGGTGACCGGTCTCGCAGCTGCGTCCCCAGACATTCTGGTCAATCGAGTACGGAGACCGCGCCGTGACGTCGATAGGCAAGCCTTTGGCGGCCGCGAACTCGATCGCCTTGTCCCTGGTCATGCCCGAATCGCGGACTGGGGCGATCGGCTTCACATCGGGGGCCAGCGCGGCCAGCCCGACCTCGAACCTCACCTGGTCGTTGCCCTTGCCCGTGCAGCCGTGGGCGACGACGCTGGCGCCGAACTCCTTCGCCACCGTGGCCAGGTGCCTCACGATCAGCGGCCTGGACAGCGCCGAGACCAGCGGATACCGGTCCATATAGAGCGCGTTCGCTCGCAGGGCCGGCATGCAGTAATCGGAGGCGAACTCAGCCCGCGCGTCGACAACGACAGCGTCGGCGGCCCCGCATGCCAATGCCCGGGCCCTGATCGTCTCCAGGTCCTCACCTCCCTGGCCGACGTCCATGGCCACCGCTATGACCTCAGCCCCGGTCTCCTCGGCGATCCAGCCGATCGCGACGGAGGTGTCGAGGCCTCCCGAGTAGGCCAGCACGACTCGCTGTGTCACGACTCCTCCTGATCTTGCTGCGTCTCGTTTGGTGGTCCTGGCTCGGCCCTGCCGCGCCGCTCGGCGAGCCGCAGCAGCAGGTTCGCCAGATCGTCGCCGCCGGCCGGATCGCGGGCCACGACCAGGACGGTGTCGTCGCCGGCGACGGTTCCGAGCACCGCGTGCATCGCGGTCCTGTCGATCATCGAGGCCATCAGCTGCGCGGCGCCTGGCGGCGTCCGCAACACGACCAGGTTGCCGCTGGCCTCGGCCGACAGCAGGAGGTCGGCCGACACCTTAGCGAGCCCTGCGGCTGCGGCGGCCGGCGTCCCAGCGGTGTAACCGGCGATCCCAGCGACAGCCGCCGCCGCCCGACGGAAATCCGCGTCGTCGGCATCGGTGACCGGCATCTCGGCCGGGTCAGGCGGCATCGCGTAGACCAGCGCGCCGCCCCGGCCGCGCAGCCGTACGGCGCCGAGCTCGTCCAGGTCGCGCGACAGGGTTGCCTGCGTAACCCGGATGCCGATCGCGGCGAGCCGGTCGGCAAGCTCCTCCTGCGACCGCACCGGCTCGGTTGGCTGGCTGAGTATGGCGGCGATCTTCGCGTGCCTGGCGGCCTTGGTGGCGGGGCTCACCCGTTCCGCGAGGCCAGCCGAGCCGTTCTGACCTGGGCCGTTCTGACCAGCTCCACTCCCCCGGGCACCGCCCGGCGGCCCGGTCACTTCCCCGCCCTGAGCAGCCAGGCCAGGAGCGCCTTCTGGGCGTGCAGCCGGTTCTCCGCCTCATCCCAGACCAGGCTGGCCGGGCCGTCCATCACTCCGTCAGTGATTTCCGCGCCCCGGTGGGCCGGCAGGCAGTGCAGGACCCGGCAGCCCGGCTCGGCCAGGGCGAGCTTCTCCTCGTCCAGCCGGAACGGGGTCATGGCCGCGACCCTGTCGCTCTCCTGACCCTCCTGGCCCATGGATGTCCAGGCGTCGGTGGCGAGAATGTCGGCGCCCGCGCAGCTCGCGACGGAGTCGGCACAGACCTCGGCCGAGCCGCCGGTCCGAGCGGCGATCGCGTGCGCCGCAGCCAGGATCTCGGGACGCGGCCAGTAGGGCTCGGGCGCGGCGATCCGCACGTGCAGGCCGGCTGTCGCGCCGCCGAGCAGGTAGGAGTGCGCCATGTTGCTGCTGCCGTCGCCGAGGAAGGTGAGGTGCAGCCCGGCCAGCCAGCCGAAGGCTTCCTTGACGGTCTGGAGGTCGGCGAGCACCTGGCACGGGTGGAATTGGTTCGTCAGCGCGTTGATCACCGGGACGGTGCTCGCGGCCGCGAACTCCTCGAGCCGCTCCTGGCCGAAAGTACGCCAGGCGACGGCCGCGACCTGCCTGCTGAGCACTCGCGCGGTGTCGCCGACCGACTCGCCCCTGGACTGGTGCGTGCCGGTCGCGTCGATGATCAGCGGGTTCCCGCCCAGCTCGGCGATGGCGACGGCAAACGAGACCCTCGTGCGCAGCGACGGCTTGTCGAGCAGCACCGCGACGCTGCGCGGGCCGGCGAGCGGCTGCGAGCCGAACCTGTTCGCCTTCATCGACTCGGCCAGGCCGAGCACCTCGGCCTGCTCGGCCGGGGACAGGTCGTCGTCCCTGAGGAAGTGCCTGACGCCCGTCTCAGTCACGCCTGCTCCCCGGCAGACAGGGCGGCCTGCGCCAGTATCGCGGGCAGCGCGTGGGTGAACGACCTGGCCTGCTCCGGGCTCAGCACGAGCGGCGGGGCGAGCCTGATCGCGTCCGGCTGGACCGCGTTGACCAGGAACCCGGCCTGCCGCGCGGCCGCCTCAACCAGACCGGCTACCGGCGCGGTGAGCTCGATCGCCAGCCACAGCCCGCTGCCGCGGACTCCGGCGAGCCAGGGGTGATCGACTGCTGTGATTCCCGCCGACAGCACGGCGCCGACCCGGGTGACGTTCTCGAGCAGGCCGTCGCGCTCGATCGTGTCGAGGACCGCGAGCGCGGCCGCGCACGCGATCGGGTTGCCGCCGAACGTGCTGCCATGCTCCCCACGGCCCAGTGCCGATCCCGCAGCCCCGATGCCGACGCACGCGCCGATCGGCAGCCCGCCGCCCAGCCCCTTCGCCAGCGTGATGACATCGGGCACGACGTCTTCGCTCTGGCAGGCGAACCATGCGCCGGTCCGGCCGATCCCGCTCTGGATCTCGTCAAGCACGAGCAGCGCCCCGGCGGAATCGCAGGCCGCCCGTGCCGCCTTCAGGTAACCCGCGGGCGCGGGCACGATCCCGCCTTCGCCCAGGCACGGCTCAAGGAAGACTCCTGCGCAGTCAGGGCCGATGGCGGCGGCCAGCGCAGCGGCGTCACCGTAGGGAACGAACCGAACGTCAACTCCGAAGGGCCCAAACGGATCCCTGATCGAACTCTTGCCGGTCAGGCTGAGCGAGCCCATGGTGCGGCCATGAAATCCGCCCTCGGCCGCGACGAAGACCGGCCTGCCTGCTCCCTGCATACGGCGGACCAGCTTGAGTGCGGCCTCGTTGGCCTCGGTGCCCGAGTTGGCGAAGAAGACCCTGCCGTCGGCACCGAGCAGCGCAAGCAGCCGTTCGGCCAGCGCGACCTGGCCTTCATGCAGATACAGGTTGGAGATGTGCGCGAGGCTTCCGACCTGCTGGCTGACGGCCTCGACGATGGCCGGATGGGCATGGCCCAGCGCGCTGACCGCGATCCCGCCCAGAAGGTCGAGGTAGGAGTTGCCGTCCGCATCCCAGACGACACAGCCCTCGCCGCGAGCCAGGGCGAGCGGCGGCGTGCCGTAGTTCGGCATGAGGACCGCCGCATAGCGGTCCTTCAGCAGGTCGGTTGCTGTCGCGCCGGTGATGCCTGGTCCGGCTGCTGTACGGTCGGCCGCAATGTCCGGCACAGTCATGCTGCCCTCTGCTCTCCGTCAGGCACGACCATCGTGCCGATTCCCGAGTCGGTGAAGATCTCAAGCAGGACGGCATGCGGCAGCCGCCCGTCGAGCACATGCGCACGCGGCACACCGCCGCGGACGGCTGTCAGGCAGGCCTGCATCTTCGGAATCATGCCGCCGCTCAGCCCTGGCAGCATCGCGGCCAGGTCGCTCACCGTCAGCTCGCTGATCACCGCCGGCGGGCGGCCATCCGCGGCGACAGGCGCGCCGGTCGGGCTGGCCACCCCGTCCCCCGCTGCTGGCTGGCTCGCTGGCCACTCCGCGTACAGGCCGGCCACATCGGTCAGCATCACGATCTTGGCCGCGCCGAGGGCCACGGCCAGGGCAGCGGCCGCGGTGTCGGCGTTCACGTTGAGCACGTCGCCAGCGTCGCTCCGCGCGACGGTCGAGATCACCGGGATCCTGCCGTCCGCGATCAGCGCGCTCACCGCTCCTGAGTTCACGGACTCGACCTCGCCGACGTGCCCGATGTCGATCACCTGGCCGTCGTCGGTGGTCGCCGTCACCCGGCGGGCAGTCAGCAGGTGCGCGTCCTCCCCCGACATGCCGACCGCGAACGGCCCGTGCCGGTTGATCAGGCCGACGACGTCCCGGTTCACCTGGCCGGTCAGCACCATCCTGACCACATCCATCGTCTCGGGCGTGGTGACTCGCAGGCCCGCCCTGAACGTCGACTCCATGCCAAGCCGGTCCAGGTGCGCGCTGATCTGCGGGCCGCCGCCGTGCACCACAACCGGGCGCAGACCTGCGTAGCGCAGGAACACAACGTCTTGCGCGAACGCGAGCCGCAGGGTCTCGTCGTTCATGGCGTGTCCGCCGTACTTGATCACGACGATCTGACCGTGGAAGCGCTCGAGCCACGGTAGCGCCTCGATCAGTGTCGCCGCCTTGACAAGCGCGCTGGCGTGAGCCCGCTCAGCCGGCCCGGGTGGACGACCCCCAGGAACCCCCCGCGGTGCGATCATGTCGAGTACGCCGAGTTCTCGTGCACGTAGGCAGCGGTCAGGTCCGTGGTCAGCACTGTGGCGGCGGCCTGGCCGGCGGCCAGGTCAACCGTGACCGTCACGTCCCTTGGCCGCAGATCGACCACGGAACGGTCCGTGCCAAGCGCTCCGTTCCGGCAGACCCAGACCCCGTTGATCGCGACACTGACCTGGTCGGGCTCGAATGCTGCGCCGGTCGTCCCGATCGCGGCGAGCACGCGGCCCCAGTTCGGGTCCTCCCCCGTAATCGCGCACTTGAACAGGTTGCACCGGGCGATAGCCCGGCCTGCCTCGACCGCGTCGTCCTCGCTGGCTGCCCCGACGACCTCGATGGCGATGGCCTTGGTGGCGCCCTCGGCGTCAAGCTGGAGCTGGTGAGCCAGATCATCGCAGGCAGCTGTCAGCAGCTCGGTGAACTCCGGCAGGTCGGGGCGCACGCCTGAGGCCCCGCTGGCCAGCACCAGGACGGTGTCGTTGGTCGACATGCAGCCGTCGGAGTCCAGCCGGTCGAATGTGGTCCGCACCGAGCCGCGCAGGGCCTTGTCCAGGTCGCTGGCGGGCAGGTCAGCGTCCGTCGTGAGCACGACGAGCATGGTGGCCAGCGCCGGCGCTAGCATCGCCGCGCCCTTGGCCATCCCGCCGATCTGGTAGCCGCTGCCCCGGACAGCACAGGTCTTCGGCACGGTATCGGTCGTCATGATGGCGCTCGCCGCGGCGGGCCCGCCCGTGGCCGACGCCGACGCCGTGGCGGCGTCGACGCCGAGGAGCAGCCGGTGCATCGGAAGACGCTCGCCGATCAGCCCGGTCGAGCACACCGCGACCTGGCCGGCCGGAACGGACAGCAGGCCCGCCAGGTGCTCAGCCGTCTGCCGGGTGTCGGCGTACCCGTCGGGCCCGGTGCACGCGTTGGCGCCGCCTGAGTTGAGCACGACCGCGTGTACCTGACCGCCAGCCAGAACCTGCTGGCTCCAGCGCACGGGAGCCGCCTTCACCCGGTTCGAGGTGAAGACTCCGGCCGCGGCTGCCGAGGGCCCGTCGTTGATCACGACGGCGACGTCGGGGCTGCCGGACGTCTTGATCCCCGCCGCGACTCCCGCCGCCCGGAAACCCAGCGGCGCTGTGACGCTCATGGCGCTACTCCGATCGAGGTCAGGCCCGCCGTCTCAGCGAGGCCGAGCATGAGGTTGGCGTTCTGGATCGCCTGGCCCGCGGCGCCCTTGCCGAGGTTGTCGATCGCGGCAACGACCGTCGCCCGGCCGGTGCGCGGATCAGCGGCGGCCTGCAGCACGGCGCCGTTCGAGCCCGCCACCGCCGCGGTCCCAGGCCACCGGCCGGCGGGCAGCAGATGGACGAAGGGCTCGTCGGCGTAGGCCGCCGCAAGCGCCGCGCGGAGTCCCTCGGTATCGGTGCCGGCCGCCGCGAGCCTGGCCGTGCAGGTGGCGAGGATGCCGCGCGGCATCGGCGCGAGCAGCGGCGTGAACGACACCCGGACCTGCTCGCGGCCCGGCGCGGCTAGCGCGTACTCTGGCTGGCCGCCCGCCGCGGGGCCGGCCCTACCTGGGCCTGCTGTACCGGCCGCGGCCTCGGCGAGGGCTTGCTCTATCTCGGGTGTGTGCCGGTGGGTGCCGGCTGCCTGGTAGGCCGATACCGAGCCCATGACCTCGCTGCCGAGCAGGTCGGCGCGCAGCGACCGGCCAGCGCCAGACGTCCCGGAGGCCGCGACCACGACCACGTCGTCAGCGGCGACCAGGCCAGCCCCGACGACCGGCGCGAGAGCCAGGATCGCGGCGGTCGCGTAGCAGCCGGGAGCGGCGACGCGGGTTGCGTTGCAGATAAGCGGGCGGGTCCAGGGCAGCTCGGGCAGTCCGGTGACCCACCTGCCTGGATGCTCGCCGCCATAGTGCCGTGCCCAGTCGGCCGGGTCGGCCAGCCTGAAGTCAGGCCCGAGGTCGACGATCGCGATGTCCGCACCGACGCCGGCCGCCATCGCCGCGGACTGACCGCCCGGCAGCGCCAGGAAGATGAGGTCGGTCTGGGCTGCCTTGACCGCGCTGTGCGGTTCAAAGATCAAGTTCGCCAGCTCCCGGTGACCGGCCAGGTTGGCGTGCACATCGCCGACTGTCTTGCCCGCGCTGCTGTCTGCCGTGGCGACGGTCAGGTCCAGATCGGGGTGCCCGCAGATCAGCCTGAGCAGCTCGCCGCCGGCGTACCCGCTGGCGCCGACGACCGCCACACGCATCTGCATCGACCTTCCGACTCCGACGCCGAATCCCGAACCCGACCCCAGCGACCCAGCTACCCGGAACCGCTCGCATTATTATGCATCGCGATGTTTGAGTATGCAAACTGCGCCCGTATGGCGTCATGGCCGTTGGCTAGGGCTCTGCAGTGCGGGTCGGCTTATCAGCGGGCAAACCGGAGGGTTCGGCTTACGGACGGACGGCACCAGAAGGCATGATGTTGTCCCGGGAAGGAGACACTATGCACCCCCGCCGATCGTCAGGCCGGGCCCGCCGTTTGGCTCGCGCGAGGATCGGCAGGTTGCTCTGGCTCGCCGCGTTGGTCACGGCGGCCGCCGCCGGGTGCGGCAACTCGGGCGGTGCTGCCCCGGGTTCGGCGACCCGAGCCAAGGTGACGGCCTGCGGAACAATGAAGACCGCTGCGGCCGTTCCGGTCAAGGTCGAGGTCATCAGGGGTCAGCTCGCGTGCTCAACTGCGAGGGCCGTTGAGCGCGCCTACGCCATGGCGATCAGGTCAGGGCGGGCTCCAGGGAACGGCGGCGGCGGGCCGGTCAAGATACAGGGCTGGACCTGCCAGGGTTTCGCGACCCCGATCGTGCTCCAGACCGGCAAGGCGTCCAAGTGCGTCCGCGATGGCGTCGAGATCCTGGAGATTCTCCCGCCGGTCCCGTCACCGTCTGCCTCCTCCTAGCCGCTCGGCGAACCCGGTGGTGCTCCGCCACGGAGCACCGCGCCGGTCAGCCGCGCGGCCGAGGCGACCGCGGCGTCCCTGGCCACGGCAACCTCGTCATCGGTCAGGGTCCGGTCGGGCGCCCTGAATCGCAGCGTGAAAGCCAGCGACTTCCGACCTGGCCCCACCTGCTCGCCGGAGTACATGTCGAACAGGCGCACGTTCTCGAGCAGGCCCTCGGCACCGCCAGCGGCGGCTCCGGCCACCAGCGCGGACTTGACGTCGGCGGCCGGGACGTCCTGCGCGACTACCAGCGCCACGTCCTGCGTCGCGACCGGGTAGGTCGAGATGACCGGCGCCTGGATCGGCGCAAGCCCAGCAGCGGCGCGCTCGATCGCGGACAGGTCAAGCTCGACCGCGCAGGTCCGCGGCGGCAGCCGGAACGCGCTGACGACCCTCGGATGAAGTTCGCCGGCGTGGCCAAGCGACACTAGCTCGCCTCGCTCGCCCGCACCGGGCTCGGATCCGGGATCACCGGATCCGAGCATGAACTCGGCGCATCGGCCAGGATGCCACGGCTCGCTTGTCGCGGCCTGGATCTCATGCGGCACCCGGCTGATCCTGAGCACCGTGCGTGCGGCCTCGATCGCGTCGTGGAAGCTGGCTGGCCGGCCGGCCCCCCACCACCCGGCAGCCTCGCGCTGGCCGGTGAGCACGACCGCGAGCAGCCTCGGCTGGTCGGGCAGCGCCTCATCGAGCTCGGCGATCTCCTCGGGGCTAGGGGCACGGTCAACGGGCAGGATGGGGGCGACGCGGCCGCCGGCGGGGTCCTGCCTGGTCCGTGCGACGATTCCGATCTCGAACAAAGACAGGTCGGCGAAGCCGCGGCCGACGTTTCTGTTGATCACCCGGAACAGCCCGGGCAGCAGTGAGGTGCGAAGCTGCGGTTCCTCCTCGCTGATCGGGTTGGCCAGGCTGACCGCGCGCCGCCTCGGGTCGCCGGCGCCCAGCTGGAGCCGGTCGAAGTCGGCGGCCGAGGCGAACGGGCTGCTGATCACTTCTACGTATCCGGCCCCGGCAAGCGCACGGCCGAGGGCGCTGCGAAGCCGCTGCGTCGGGGTCCTGCCCTTGCCCGCGATCGCCCGCGGCATCCTGATGCCGATCTTCTCGTACCCTTCGAGCCTGATCACCTCTTCAGCCAGATCGTTCGGGTCGGTGAGGTCCGGTCGCCAGGACGGCGGCGTCACGGTCAGCAACATGCCGTGGCCGTTGCCGTCACTGGTCCTGGTGACCGTGCAGCCGACCTCTCGCAGCCTCCTGATCACCGTGTCGGTGCCGTAGCTCGTCCCGGCTACCCGGTCGGGGTGATCGGCTGGTATGACGATCACCACCGGCTCGATCGGCGCGGATGCGAGCGTGTACCCGGGCACGACCGTTCCGCCGCCAAGCTCGGCGAGCATGGCGACCGCCTTCGCCGAAGCCCGCAGCGCAAGCTCGTAGTCGACGCCGCGTTCGAAACGCGCCGAGGCCTGGCTGAACAGCCGGTGCCTGCGGCTCATCCGGGCGACTCCGGTGGCGCTGAAATGCGCGGCCTCGATCACCAGGTCGGTCGAGGTCTCGCTGATTTCGGTCGCCAGGCCGCCCATCGTGCCCGCCAGCCCGATTGGGCCTGATGAGTCGGTGATGACGATGTCATCGGGATCGAGCGTCCTGACCACGTGGTCGAGCGTCTCCAGCTTCTCGCCAGGCCTGGCTCGCCGGACGACAATCGGGCCGTCGAGCGCCGAGGCGTCGAAGGCGTGCAGCGGCTGGCCAAGCTCGAGCATCAGGTAGTTGGTCACATCGACGGCCAGCGACACGCTGCGCATGTCCGCGCGAGCGAGCCTGACTCGCATGGCCAGCGGTGTCGGCCTGGCCGGATCGATCCCGCGAACCTCGCGGAGCGCGAACCGGTCGCATGCGGTCGGATCGGCGATGCTGGCCTGGTGCACCTCACCGGTGCCGGGCGACTCCGCCCAGTCAGGCAGGCCAGCATCGGCCGGGTCCGTGTACGCCACGCCGAAGGCGCTGGCCAGTTCCCTGGCCATGCCCCTGACGGACAGGGCATGCCCCTTATCGGGGGTGACGTTCACGTCAAGCACGACGTCGCGCAGCCCGGCGTAGGCCGTGAAGTCGACCCCAAGTGGCGCGTCCGGCGGCAGGACCATGATCCCGGTGTGGTCGTCGCCAAGACCGAGTTCGGCCGGCGAGCAGATCATGCCCTCCGACAACCGGTCGTAGGACTCTTGGACACCAATCTCGCGGCCGCGGGGGAGGACGGCACCGGGCAGCGCGAGCGGCACCTTGTCGCCCACGCTGAAGTTGACGGCACCGCAGATCACGCTCCGCTCGCCGTCCCCCGCCGTGCTGGCCGCCGAGGCCGCCGTCGTGACCCGGCAGTACCTGATCGGCTTCTTATACCCGGTCAGCTCGTCGATCTCCAGGACCCTGGCCACGACGACCGAGCTGATGTCGTGCCCGACCTGCTCGATCCCCTCGATCTCCAGGCCGATCGCAGTGAGCCGCCGCGCGACCTCGCCGACATCGACAGGTTCGGGCACCGCGGCGTACTCAAGCAACCAGGAAAGCGGGACTAGCATGGCGCCTCCGCTCCGAACGCGCAGGAGAACCTGACGTCGCCCTCGATCGCGTCCCTGATGTCACTCAGGCCGTTCCTGATCATCAGCGAGCGCTCGATGCCGAGCCCGAACGCGAACCCGCTGTAGCGTTCCTGGTCGATGCCGCAGGCCACGAGGACGCGCGGGTTGACCATGCCGCAGCCTGCGATCTCGATCCAGCCCTGGGACTTGCAAACGCGGCACGGCGGGGCGCCAGGCTTGACCGAGGCGCCGCGGCAGACGTGGCATTCCATCGACACATCGGCCGATGGCTCGGTGAACGGGAAGTAGTCGGGCCGCAACCTCGTCCGCAGCCCTTCGCCGAACATCGCCTCGACGAACGCGGTGATGGCACCGCGAAGGTCGGCCATCGTCAGACCCTCGTCCACGGCCAGTCCCTCGATCTGGTGGAACACGGGGCTGTGGGTGGCATCGAGCGGGTCACTGCGGAAGCACTTGCCCGGGCTGACGACGTACAGCGGCAGCGGCCTGGTCAGCATGGCCCTGATCTGCACTGGCGAGGTATGCGTGCGCAGCACCATGCCAGAGCGCGGGGCACGGTTCTGGTCAGGACTGGCTGGATCGCCGATGAAGAACGTGTCCTGCATCTCCCTGGCGGGATGATCAGGCGGGAAGTTCAGGGCGTCGAAGTTGTACCACTCGGCCTCGACCTCGGGTCCCTCGGCGATCTCGTAGCCCATCCCGATGAAGACGTCCGCCAGCCGGTCGGACAGTGTCGCGACGGGGTGCCGGGCGCCCGCCGGGGACCTGTCCCACGGCAGGGTCACATCGGCCTTCTCTTCCCCGAGTACCCGCCGGTCCTGGTCGGCTTCGAGGTCGGCATGACGCGCGGCGAGCGCGTCATCGAGCCGCTTCTTCGCGACGCCGACCCGGCGGCCAGCTTCGGCCCTCGCCTCAGGCGGCAGCGCGCCGATCTCCGCGCTCGCCAGCGTCAGCGGCGCCTGCCGGCCGCGGTGCGCAACCTCGGCCTCTTTCAGGTCATCGAAGGTGGACGCTGCCGCGATCGCGGCAAGCGCCTCCTCCGTCATTCGCTCGACCTCAGCCGGCGCCAGCGCGGCCACGCGGACCGGGTCATAGGTGTTGTTCGGTGCGGACATCGTCCTGTTCTCCTAGATGTCGCAGAAGTCGGTCAGCGGCGAGATTCACGATCTTTGCGCAACGGCCCGCACCCGCTGCTGCCGCACCGGGCCAGTCCCGCACCCCGAAATGGCGACCTGGCTAACCGCGGAACACGCCGCCGCTCGGATTTCCCGTACGCCCGCCGGTCAGTGCCTATCTGGTCAGGGCCGATCTGGTCAGCCGTGCTCTGGCACGCCAGCGGGCATGATAAATCGGAACTCCGCGCCGCCGCCTGGCGCCTGCGCGACAATGATGGAGCCGCCGTGGGCCTCGACCAGGCCCTTGACGATGAACAGGCCGAGGCCGGCCCCGCCCCTGCGCTTCGCGCGCCAGAACTGACGGAACACCCTCGGCGCGAACTCAGGCGCGATCCCCGGACCCTGGTCGCGGACGGAAACCGCGACTCCCGGTTCGCCATGGACCGCTGCCGACTCGATCACGGTAGTAACCGTACCAGCCCCGTGCCTGATCGCATTCTCGATAAGGTTCGCGAGGATCTGGTCGATCTTGTCGGCATCCAGCCAGACCTCAGGCAGCCCGTCTGCTGCCTCGATCCTGAACCGCGACTCGGGATCCCCGGCCGCGACCCGCCCAGCCACGATCGCCGCGGCCCTGGCGCGCAGGTCGACCAGCTCCCTGTGCAGCTCGATCCGGCCGGCTTCGATCCTCGAGACGTCGAGAAGCTCGGTGATCAGGCGCGTCACGCGGTCGGCGTCGGCGTTGACCGTCTCAAGCATGACCCGCTTCTGGTCATCGGTGAACCGCGCCCATTTCGAGAGCAGGGTCGCGGTGAAACCCTTCACGCTGGTCAGCGGGGACCGCAGTTCGTGTGCCACGGTGGACACCAGGTCGGCCCTGGTCCGCTCGAGCCTCGCCCGCTGCTGGGCGCTGCGCAGCGTGATCGTGAGCCTGCGGACGGCTCCTCGCTCGCACGGCCAGTCCGCCCGGGACGCGCGGTGCCGCGGACCGCGCTGGTAGCCGATCGTGACCAGCAGTTCCGTGCTGTCGGGCAGGTACAGCGAACGCTCGGGGTGCCGCGTGCGGATCGCCAGTCCGTCGTAGGGCCGGGACTGCCGCCACCAGCAGCGGCCCTCGGCGTCCGCGAGCGGCAGCGCGGCAACCAGGTCCCGGCCAAGCGCTTGGTCGGCTCCGATCCCGGTGAGCCGCTCCGCGGCCCGGTTGAAGATGACGACCCTGCCGCACTCATCCGCGACCACCAGGCCATCAGGAAGCTCGTCGGCGCTCAGCAGGTCGCCAGGCCCGAACACCTGGGCGGGTAGCGGCACGTCGCCAGGCCATTGCGGACCGCCAGAACGTTGCGGGCGACCGCCTGCGTTCGTAGCCACCGCACTCATTCGCCGGTCCACATCGGACTGATGCCCCCAGCCACGCTGCTACCCCGGCATGCCTAATAAGGCCGTCCGGGGTCCGGGGGTTAACCCACGGTCGGCAGATGCCGCGTCACTCTCGCATGCGGTGACCCATCCCGATGCCTGCCATGACGCAACGTGAGCAGAAGCCTAGCGTGTCAACGGGCCTGAGCGGCACCCCCATGCTGGGCACGCGCCGAGGCGTACAGGCAGACAGCCGCGGCTGCGGCTAGGTTCAGGCTCTCGGCGTGGCCGTAGATGGGAACAGCGACGGCATCGTCGGCAAGCGCCACGAGTTCGGCGGGAAGCCCCCAGGCCTCGTTGCCGAACAGCCACGCGGTCGGCGCCGTCAGCCGGTCCTCGCGGTCCAGTTCGTCAAGCCCCAGCACGGCTCCGCCGTCCGCCGCCAGCACCGCAAGACCGGCTCCGCGCAGCGCCGTCACGGCCTCGCCGACCGAGACACCGAGCACGAGCGGCAGGTGGAACAGCGATCCTGCCGACGATCGCACGCATTTGGCGTTGTACGGGTCTACCGACGCATCAGCGAAGATCACCCCCTGGGCGCCTGCCGCATCCGCGGTGCGCAGCACGGTGCCGGCGTTGCCCGGATCCCTGACGTTGGCGAGCACGGCCACGAGCCGGGGCGAGGCCGCGACCAGCTCGGCGAGCGGAACGTGGATGAACCGGCAGACGGCGAGCAGGCCTTGCGGGGTCACCGTCTGAGCGAGCTCAGCCATCACCTCGCCGCTAACTGTATGCACCGGCGCTCCCGTCCGCGCCACAGCCTCAACCAGCCCGGCATGCCGCGATCTGGCCGCCCCGGTCACGAAGAGCTCGGTGATTACCGGACCGTCCGCGGTGTCCTGACCGAGTGCCTCCTGCACCGCCTGTGGACCCTCCGCCAGGAAGAGCCTGGACCGCTCGCGAAGCGCGCGCTTGGCGAGGGATCGCGCTGCCCTGACCCGAGGGGAACGGATGTGAGTAACCATGCCCTCCACGCGATGGCTGTGCCTCGGCCGGCAGCGGTCAGGCCGCTGCCGCGTTCACGTCGGCGGGAAGAGCCTGCCTGGCAACAACCACGAGCGCTGAGAAGGCCGCGGGATCGGCAACGGCAAGCTCGGCGAGCATCTTGCGGTCCACCTCCACGCCCGCAGTCTTCAATCCCTGGATGAACCTGTTGTAGGTGATGCCGTCGGCGCGCGCAGCAGCGTTGATGCGCTGGATCCAGAGCCGGCGGAACGCGCCCTTGCGATCCTTGCGGTCGCGGTAGGCATACGTCATGGAATGGAGCGTCTGCTCCTTGGCCTTGCGGTACAGCCTGGAGCGCTGGCCGCGGTACCCGCTCGCCCGCTCCAGCACAACCCTGCGCTTCTTGTGGGCATTGACCGCCCGCTTTACGCGTGCCATCTGTTCGACTCCCTCACGTCGGACCGGGTCACTTGCCCAGCAGCTTCTTCATGTTCTTGGCGTCGGCGGGTGAAAGCGTCACATAGGGCGCCAGGCGACGGGTCTTGGTGCTTGGCTTGTGCTCCAGGTAGTGGGCACGATTGGCGCGGCGGCGCATGATTTTTCCGGTTGCCGTGAGGCGGAACCGCTTCTTGGCGCCGCTGTGTGTCTTCATCTTCGGCATGTGGCCGCTTCCCTCGTTCCTGGCGTGCTTGCGGCACGCGTCCTATCTCGGCCCGCCGACAATGGGGGTCAGGCGGGCAAGTCTTCGTTCTCCAGGTGGCTAGGCTCGTCAGCCTCCGGCATCTGCGCCGGCCGCGCCCTGCCCGGCCGACCTCGCTCGGGGCGTCGGAACCGGGCTTGCCTCGCCGGGCTTGCTGGCAGGCGGGCGCGGCGCACTAGGCCTGGGAGCGGCCGGCCTGACCCCGCCGCCCGACGGACCCGGCTTGGGTGCCGCGGGCCGCGGACCGCCGCCCGACGGACCCGGCTTGGGTGCCGCGGGCCGCGGACCGCCTCCGGGCGGACCGGGCCTTGGCGCCGCCGTCCTGGACGCCGCCGGCCTGGCCGATCCGGGAGATCCGGCCGTGGCAGGCCTGGGCGGACCCGGCCTGGGCGTCGTCTGGCCCGATGCGGCCGTCTCGCGCGATGCGTCCGTCTCGCGCGATGCGTCCATCTCGCGCGATGCGTCCGTCTCGCGCGATGCGTCCGTCTGGCCCGTCGCCGACCCTGCGCCTGGCCTCGGGCCAACAGATGCCTCGCTAGGCCGCGGCCCCTGGCCCCCCGAGTCGTCCTGGCTTCCGGAGGGCGGTCCAGCCGCTGCCTGGCGGCTGGCCGGCCTGGGCGCGGCTGCTCGCGCCGCCGTCGAGGCCGCCTGATCCTCCTGGCCGGCCCCCGGTGCTGCCGGTGCCGCTGCCCTGGCGCTGGCCCGATCCTGGGTCCGAACCGCCTTGACGTCGGACTTCTTGCGGTGCGGCCCGATGACCATGATCATGTTCCGGCCGTCCTGCTTAGGCTGCGATTCGACGAAGCCAAGTTCCTCAACATCGCCGGCTAGCCGCTGGAGCAGCTTGTATCCAAGCTCCGGCCTGGACTGCTCGCGACCCCGGAACATGATCGTCACCTTGACCTTGTCTCCCTGCCGCAGGAACCGCTCGACGTGCCCCTTCTTGGTGCCGTAGTCGTGCGGATCGATCTTCGGCCGGATCTTGATCTCCTTGATGACCGTCTGCGCCTGGTTCTTGCGCGACTCCCGGGCCTTGAGCGCCGACTCATACTTGAACTTGCCGAAGTCCATGAGTTTGGCGACCGGCGGACGCGCCGTCGGCGCAACCTCGACGAGGTCGAGATCGGCCTCCTGAGCCAGCCGGAGCGCGTCGGTGATCGAGACGATGCCGACCTGCTCACCTGACGGGCCAACGAGCCGGACTTCAGGTACCCGGATACGGTCGTTTATACGAGGTTCAGTGCTGATGTGACCTCCAACGTCACTTCTCATCCCGAGCCGGGACTGTCCCGGCGCGGGTGCTTCGCGCAGCTCGCCGTGAGAAGCAGAAAAGCCCCGCACGGCTTGCATGCGGGGCCACCACGGGCACGGCTCCTGCCACGCAGACATCCCTGCCTGCGCAGCGTTGCCACGCAACGCCCCGTACGCTGGCCCGCCGTAGGCGCGCCAGCCGGAGCGTCCGGCCTTCCGGCCAGCTCGGTAACTGATCGGATTGGATACCCGCCGGCAGGGCCGCACCGCTGGCGCAGCTGTGCTGACAAGGTGGGAGGTGGCCGAGGTGGTCCTCCGCTTGCGGCCCGGCATGCCCCGGGCCTAAGTTCTCCCGCCAAGCGTAGCGCATCATCGGTGCCCAGTCGTCGTCGCTGACTGTAGGTTCCATCGCCGGGCCCCGGCTACTGCGGGCTCCTGCTATAACCGGCCAGCCCCGGCGGCTATTTCCGCACTGTGCTATTCCCGGGTTGTGCTTGCTCGCTACGACGATGCCGACCGCCGGTGATCATGTCAGCGCGGCCGCCACCGCCAGGCCGGCTGCCCGGGCGACCGGCGGCGGAAAGGCGTTGCCGACCGGCCGGTAGGCCGCAGTCTTGCGGCCGGCAGACTCCCAGGTGTCAGGGAATCCCTGGAGCCTGGCCACCATCCGGGTGGTCAGCCTGGGCGCGGCCAGAGGCGGGAACGACTCGTCCGGCG
>Ga0209131_1000230_pt1 | contig 41044 bp, 76 predicted proteins | sample GraSoi_2013_40cm_FD_185826 | JGI IMG/M metagenome (GOLD analysis project Ga0209131, IMG submission 185826) | Grasslands soil microbial communities from the Angelo Coastal Reserve, California, USA - Sample 9_17_2013_40cm (SPAdes) (version 2) | ecosystem: Environmental > Terrestrial > Soil >...
GCCTTTTGCGGCCTCTGCCTCACGCGCTTGCGGCTGTCGGTGCTGATGGCGACGTGCGCGCGGTTGAGGATATCGGCGATCTCATCCCAAGAAGCATCGCAGGTGATCGGCCTCAATTTGCCGGCCCAACGTTTCTCCCACCGCATGATCTCGCGCACCAGCAGGACCAACTCCTCGCGGTGGCTCATTGCGGCTCGTTGTCTTGCCATTCGGGGTGGTTCTTCATGCGCTCGCTTTGATCACGGGAAAACCAGACTGTCCCCCCAAGATCACGCCCGAGCAGTTTTTCGGCAGCAGCACGCGGGATATATCCTGCTGGCACTTTAGCATCGTCAGGCGCGAACACCGAGTTCTTGTAACTTTTTTAGATTACTAACCATTCTTTCATTGCCATGCCCAGCGCTTGAAACGTTTCCAGATCGACAGCCGCGGTTGCCAAAGATTGCCCTTACATATTTTCAGCCACGTTTCGTGAGCGTCACGACCGCCAACAGCAAGACATTTGCTGAGGTCCAAATAGCTGCCTCTCTCTCGAAAGAACTGACATGACCCGCATACCTGCTGCTCAAGGGCTGGAAGGTTCTTCAGCTTCTCGATCTCGTCGGTGATCATTGCCAAGTCACCTCTCCCGGCACCTCGCGCTCGAACATGACCGCGTCCGGGAACTGGGACACCACCATGTCGACGAACTCGCCGCGCATCTTGTCGTCGGAGACGCTGGCGATGATCTCGGCGCTCAGGCTCATGAGGACGCCGAGGGCCTGCTCACCACACAGGTGACCATCCCGAACAGACGCGTTGATCTGCGCGCGGATGGTCCGCTTCAGCGTCGCGATCTGTTCGAGGTGGTCGACCTGGTCCATCATGCCTCTAGTCTGCGCTTGCGGGCCAAGATGGCGTCAGCCAGATGTGCTACCTCAGCGCTGGTGGCATCCTCTGCGCAGAACTGTTTGGCAATTACCACGGCATGGCCGCGAGTCGATAGGTTGCGCATGAAACTGCTGGGGATAGAGGCCGCCCGCTCATCGAAGCACACCTCGTACATGTCTGACATCGCGCGTCTCCATTGTAAGTAGCACGCGCGCATTTATTGCACCGACTCGGTGACGGTCAACACCGGCTACGGCTGGTCCAACAGCTTCTCGTCCTTGGCGTCTGGAGCTTTGAGACGATCAGGGTTGGCATTACGCCATGCAAGAAGACGGGCGATACCGCGGTCTATTGCAGCCAGTTGGTCGGCATCGCATCCCAACTCAATGCATTTCTGCCGATATAACGGCAACGTCAGTGCGAAAGCATTGTCCTTAGCCAGGAAGCACATCCACTCGTCTTCCGGGACGATGCTGTCGTCCTTCGCCTTGCGGATCGTGCCATAGAACTTCGAGTCGAGCTTTTCCATGTCATGCTGGCCCCAGCCGGTACGTGCTGCTGTCCTCGCCGATGCCCCTCAAGATCGTGAGGCCGTGCCTCTTCAAGCACTTCTGCATGCGGGTCAAGAACACGCTGATAGTTCCATCCGCCCGCCGCTCCCCGTGGCGCCAGACGATCAGGCGGATCTCGTCGATCGTCAGCTTCCCGTGGTTGCGGAGCGCCTCGTAGACCAGCGCCCTCCCGTTACGTGACCGGTGGTTGAGCTTGAACCCGAGCTCCTCGGCGGTCGGCAACTTCTCGCAGTATTTGCACATGTCTTGCTCCTGGATGTTATTCGGCGGCGCAGAACATGTCGCTCTGGCTCTCTATCGCGTAGAGGTTCCTGCATGCTTGCTGCCAGTAGATTTCTTTGAGTTCGACGCCAAGGAACTTGCGGCCCAGCTTCAGGGATTGGGTGCCCTCAGACCCTATTCCCATGAACGGCGACAGGACGACGTTGCCGGGATTCGACCACATGATCAGCGCTCGGTCGATCACATCTAATTGCAGAGGACATAAATGACGCTCATCACGCTCTGACCTAGCCACCTTGACGTTGAGGACGTTGGTCTGGTTGACCGTCATCCATACGGGCGATGCCCACTCCTGCCACTGTTCGAGCGGGAAATCTTCCGGCGTGTGAGAGATGAGTTCCGGGTTGTCGCCAGGCTTGATGAACGTCATCAGGTAGTCCGGCATGCCCCCTCGTGACTTCGAGCTATCCTTCTGCAACTGCTTGTATAGGAGGCCGACGTGCTTCGTCCGCGTCATCTCCACGACCGGGCATTTCCATATCGTCCTGCGCCCGTGGAGTATCCACCCGGCGTCCTCGTGGATGCGGATGATCTGCCCGGAGAAATCTTTGATGCCGATCGCGCCGTCCCTCCACTTCGTCATCGGCAGGTCGGAGCAGTGCACGGCCGTCAGGCGTCCAGGCATCGTCACGCGGAACTTCTCGCGCACCATGTACGCGTAGTGCTCGGCGAACTCGGCGTCGGTGGAGTTGCCCATGTCGGCGGCAGAGGCGGAGTACACGAACAGCGACCCGAACGGTGGGCTGTAGACGGAGAAACCGACGCTGTCTGACGGCAGCTGCGATATCACGTCCACGCAGTCGCCGTGCACGGCCTGCCAATTCGTTCCCTTTTCCGAGTTCAGGCAGCGGATTCCAGCCATGGTGCGAGCCTCGCGTTGTGGGTTGGATTATAAGCTTCTTTCCTGGTCGGAGATTTTCCTGCAGCGCGCAACATCGCTCCGCGCATGGCCTCCTTCATCGCGATGTGACTGCCAGCCTTGCGGTCGATGACGCGCCCGATCTCGGTCTCGCCCTCGGCGACGATCAGGTGCACGATGACCTTGCGCTGCTGGCCGAACCTCCAGCAGCGACGGACGGCCTGGTACCACGTCTCGTACGAGTAGGATCGCCCCAGGAACGCCATGCGCGCGCAGTGGGACCAGTCTGACCCGAAGCCTATCATCGACGGCTTGCCGATGAGGACATCAACCTTCCCCAGCGCGAAAGCCGTCAACTTCTCCTCCTTCTCGTCGATCGACTGCGATCCGCGGACCTCGGTGGCCCGCGGGATCGCCCTGCGGACCGCGTCGGCCTCGTAGTCCGTGTCCACCCACACGATCCACGGCTGGTCCTTCTCGACCTCGACGACCGCCGCCGCCACCTCGGCGCGGGCCTCGCTGGTCTGCCGCTTGACCTCGTGGATGGTGGTGGCACTCAGGGTCGGCGCGCCGAACAGGTCGGCGAGGTCCCTGTCGATGCGACTGTCGCGGGCCCGGTGCCTCACGACCTCGAACGGAGGAAGTATGAACCCGTCGTCCCTGTCGCCCAGGTCGGACGGCTTCTCGGCCATCCTCGCCCACGATGCCATCCAGTCCCAGAACGCCGTCACTGCGTGACCCTTCAGTCGCCACTCCTGCGACGCCGTGGAAGTGTCGTTGATGAAGAACCTGGACAGCATCTCGTTGGCGGACATCACGTCCAGGAACTCGGCGTAGTTGCCAAGCTCCATGTGGTCGTTCGGCGCTGGCGTCGCCGTGGCGACCGCCTTGAACCTTATCCCGTTGAATATGCTGATCAACGCCTGCGTCGTCTTCCCCGTGAACGACTTCAGGATCGATGCCTCGTCCAGGGATATCGCCCCGAAAGACAACGGGTCCAGTTTGTCGACTCGGTCATAGTTGCAGATGTTGATCATCGGCGGCCCGACTACCGACGACTGATCGCGGACGACCCTGGCCTCGTAGCCCCACTTCGTGGCCCGCCGCTGAGTCTGCCACGCAACGGCCAATGGCGTCAGGATCAGAGCCGGTCTGTTGGTGGTCTCGATGATCTTCTGGCACCATTCAAGTTGGCACTCAGTCTTGCCAAGACCCGTATCGAGGAACAGGCCGGAACACCCGGCGCGAAGCATGAAATCCACGGAGTGGACCTGGAATGGGAAGAGATGGGAAGCCAACTCCGGGACCTTTCCCAGACCGCGCTCAGTCGCTCGAATAGCTTTGCTGGCGAGGAACGCGGCATATTCCTTGTTCATGTTCGGATGGCCTGGCTAGAGGATGTAATTTGTGTGGAACCCATCCATGTCCTCCCGCCGCTATCCGCATACGAATTTCCCGGAAAGCTTCGAGGATGGATTTTCTCAAATCATCTTCCGCGTCATATTTTGGATCGTCAACACCGTCGCTCATGCGACCATAGAGATACGGCTAGCGTTGCGTAGTCAACACCACGAGATGATCTTCGTCTGCGATCTCGACCACTCTGCAGCCGTCCGGAATATCCATCATCATGGCCTTGGCCATGGCGGATTGAGACGTGTCGCTCTTGGTGCCGAGCAATGGCTGGCCATCAGGCAACAAAACCACGTACCTCACCGCGGTGCTCCCGAGAACAGCGGTGTCACCATCGCGCTGGACAGCGGGTTGGCCTCGCCACAGCCGAGTGACCAGATTGCCGCGGCGTCCGACTCGTCCTCGTTCGTCACCGGCCAGCGCAGCGCGCGGCAGCGGTCGAACACCAACTTCTTGCCCTCGCCCTTTGGGATGCGGCCGGCCCCTAGGAGGTGCCGACGGGCATCCTGGACGCTGACCGCTTTGATGATCGGGATCTTGCACTTGGCCGCCACCGCCTCCACCACGCCGATCGCGCCGCGCAGCATGGCGAACGTCTCCTCTTTCATGCCGATTTCCATGCCGGCGGCTAGGGACAACCCTTGCTCGTAGAACAGCATATCGACGTTGAAAGAGCCGAAGAAGTCGAAGCAAAATTCGGCAAGGAGTGCGAGACGGTGAGGCCTAGATTTCCCACCCTTCCGTAAGTCCCAGGTCCGCATGGATGGTTTGCCAATGGCAGAGCCATAGGCGACGCCGGTGGTCGTCGCTATGTCCATGCCGACGATGAGTGGGCTCACAATCGAGTTTCCGATACTACCGGGATTCGTGCGGCCTTTGCAGCCGCCTCTCTGGCATCGAGATATATGTCGAGCGCGTCAATAACAGCCGCGTTCTCAGCGTCAGACCATAGTAGTTTGGCAAGCAAATGTTTGCGCGCATGATGAAGAGTCTCCTCCTCCCTGGAAATCATGCTGCTGTTCCTTTCGACGTACCCCAGCCGCCAGCAGGACTGGTGACGTTGTCATCCTTGCGTGCGATCGCATCCTCCAGCGGCTTGATGCCCTTCTGGAGCGTGGACTGCCCCTTGTGGTGCCCTGAGAGCCACGCCTGTGAGAGTTCGTTGGCCGAGTACTGCCCCGGCACGTTCGCCGTAACGCCTTCCAGGCCGGCCCTCTCGCCGTCCTCGTAGGCAGCCTGCATGGGATCGCCGGCCGGCTTGTCAGGGCCGAACAGGTCGAGCTGGTTGAGGTCGATCCGCTTGCCCATCGTGTGGCCGATCCAGCGGGCCACCTGCAGCCGGTTCTTCACCTCGCCGACTACCTTGGCCTCCTTCTTCGGACCAGCCGTCAGCGCGTCGGCGATCTGGAAGTGCAGCTTCAGGAATCCCTCGGCCTTGGCATCCGCCACGACCTCCTTCAGCACCTTCTCGGCCACCTTTAGCTTGGCGAGGGCGTTGTTCCATAGGCTGCGGTGCTGCAGGAAGCTGGCCTGGATCGCCTCCTGGTTCCCGCCGTTATCGCTGAGATGAAGGTCGCGGCCATTGCCACCAGCTCCGGCCTTCGCTGCTCTTGCCGCCTTCGACCGGCCGTCGATCTTGCCCGACTTGTTCGTCTTTGCCTTCTTTGCCATCGTCTGTTTCCGGCAGCGGTGTGAAATAGACGAATTCACGCCCGCTGCTGGCGTCAATCATCCTTATGGATTCGAACGTAAATGGCCACTTGTCAGGTGGGACAGATGGATCACCAAGGTTCAATATGACCCACGTCGGGTCGTCAACTTTAAAAGTGCAGACGGCCGGCACCAATTCCCTGCCGACCATGAACTTGGCGACTATCTCGAACTCGTACATGGACGTTTCCTAAAAAAAAGCTGACGACGCCAGGACCGGAGGGATTGGGGGCGATGGACCCGACCCTGGCACCGCAGATGGTGACTTAGCAAGGCGCACCACGAACCATGCGGAACGCTAATCCCGCGCGGGACGCGGCGTCAACAGTGCGGTGAATTCTCCCCATGTCGACGCTTCCACTGGCCGCCAATGCGGGCACGCCCGTCCCAGCCAAATTCTGTCCGTCCCGATGCATCTACACCCGTCCAGCGCGCATGTCCCATAATTGTCGGCGATGTAGTCGGACAGGCCGTAGTGATTCGGTGCGTGCACGGTGTTGACCTCGACGCGATACCATGACGAAATGCAGGGACTAGGTGCGATGGGGACCTTTCCCGTCGGGCACCGCGGGGCTTGACGGCTCCCAGAAAGACATTCTCCTGACCTCATCGCGCTCCCGTACAGAGCAGGTCAAGGATGTCGACCCGCGGAATCAATCCCTAGCGTTAGCGCTGGCACACTATACGAGACGTTGCGGATTCACAGAATTATCAACAGCACAATGCTGGTTGACGAACGCATGACGGTGGGATTACAAAAAGAAACCGGCGGGAGGAGTGACCCTCGACCGCCGGTCTAAACTGGATGATGCCTTGCCGGTAGCCATCCAGCACTTGAGAACGACATAGCATCTATATCGTTCCCGTCAACCCCTAAAAATCCGGCAAAAACCAAGGCGCGCGTTGAGGCCTCGCGTGTGCTGCTGCTGATCACACCACAACCACCAGGGACAAGATCCCGGGATCGAGGAAATGTGCCCATGTTCCAGACATTTGCCCTCGCGCACGCAGGTAACCCCCTCTTGCTTTCTTCCTTTGTTGTTTTGCCTCCCCAAGAAGGGAAACAAGAGATGAAGGTAGGAAGAGAAGGGAAACTCTGTACTGGAGAGCAATCTTTCTTAAACAAACTAGCAGGGGAACGTATACGCGCGACCCGCGCGCGCGACACCAGTTTTGGACCAACGGTTGCAAATCGGTGAGGGAGGCGAAGCGATGAAGGTGTCCAACAGGTTCGTGGCGATAGCGTTGCGGCCGCGGTCGCCAGACGAGGTGACGCTCGACTTCAAGATCACGGGCAAGACGATCACGATCACGAGGGACGAGCTGCGGCACCTCTACGTGATGATGGCGCAGATGAACGACACAATGGCGGGGGGCAAGGGATGAACAGGGAATTGTGGGAACACCAGCAGCAAGGATTGGACGACTTGCGGGCATCGATTCAGCAGGGTGTGAGGCGGGTCGCGTGTCAGAGTCCCACCGGGAGCGGCAAGACGCTGATGGCGGCGGCGATAATCGACGGGGCGATCCGCAAGGGCAACCGGATGGCGTTCGTGGTGAACGCGATCGGTCTCATCGACCAGACGGTGGAGGCGTTCTACGCCGAGGGGATCCGGGACATCGGGGTGATCCAGGCGAACCACTCGATGACGGACTGGGCGAAGCCGGTGCAGGTGTGCTCGATCCAAACGCTAAAGTCGCGGCGGGCATATCCAGAGGCGAAGATCGTCGTCATTGACGAGTGCCACTCCCTCCACGATTTCCACAAGCAATGGCTGTCTGATCCAGACTGGCAGAACGTTCCTTTCATTGGATTATCGGCGACGCCGTGGTCCAAGGGGCTCGGCAAGTACTTCCAGTCGCTGCTGGTCATAGCCACGACGCAGGAACTCATCGACAAGGGGTTCCTGTCCAAGTTCAAAGTGTACTGCACCGGGCAGCCGGACTTGTCCGAGGTGAAGGTCGTCGCCGGCGAGTACGTCAAGGATCAACTGTCGGACGCTATGTGCGGCGGGACGCTAACGGCGGACATCATTGACACGTGGAAGCGCATGTGGGGGAAACCGAACACGCTGGTGTTCTGCGTGGACAGGAAGCACGCCGAAACAGTGCACTACCGGTTCCAGGAGGCGGGCGTTCAGTCGGCGTACCAGGACGGCGAGACGCCATCGGCAGAGCGTCAGGAGATCAAGCGCGGGTTCCACAACGGACAGATCGACGTCGTGTGCAATATCGGCACGCTGACGACGGGCGTGGATTGGGACGTGCGCTGTCTCGTGCTAGCGCGGCCGACGAAGTCCGAGATACTGTACACGCAGATTATTGGACGGGCGCTGCGTACTGCCACCAACAAAGACCACGCTCTAATCCTGGACCATTCGAACTCGACGATGGAACTCGGGATCGTTACTGACATCCATCATGACCACCTGGATGACGGGAAGCCGAACGGGAAGGCTGACGCGGTGAAGCGCAAGAAGCCGCTGCCGCGGGCGTGTCCGGACTGCGCGGCGATTGTTCCGCGGCTCAACCGCACGTGCACGGAATGTGGCCATATGCTCCCACTGGCGTCGGGCGTGGTCGAGCGTAACGGCGTGCTGGTCGAGTACGTCCCGGGTGCGGTGCAGAAGACGGGGCCGGCGCTGAGCCGGCAGTACACGTCGGCCGAGAAGCAGCTATTTTACTCCCAGCTGCTACAATACTGCCGCGAGAAAGGCAGCCAGGACGGCCGCGCGGCGCACATGTTCCGGGAGAAGTTCGGTGTATGGCCGAACTACATGCAGAAGATACCGACGGAGGTCTCGTTCGAGGTTGCGCAGTGGATTCGTTCGCGCAACATTGCGTTCGCGAAGTCTCAGAAGCCGAAGCCGTTCCTGCAAGCGGCAGAGTGACGCCACAGTGATTGTATTTTGTGGCCTATTGACAACCGTTTTGATTTTACGTCATGTAAGTGTCCCGAATATAGGAGACTCACATGGCAAAGGCGGCACAGACAAACAGCAAACGTCAGAAGTTCGAGGAATTGGTGGCAAGACGTGTTCCAAGCGTGCGGAAATCGATCGCTGTTCTGCGTCACCTGACGAACCACAACGCATATGACTTCAAGGAAACGGATTGGAAGAAGATCCTTGGTGTGATCCGCGAAGACGTAGATGCCCTTGAAAGGGCAGCAATGAGCAAGGGCGGTAAGGAGGCGGATCTCAGCTTCTCGCTCTAGCCATAAGATGGAGGCTAGGACGCTAATGGCAAAGAACTCTAATGTGGTCCATCTGTCTGGCAAAGCAGTGTCCAAGCCTTCGCGAAAACGGATCGATCTCGGCAAACCGACGATCGACTTGCTGCTCGCTACGAAAGCGGTTGTCGAGCGCGATCTTGCTCAGGGATTCATTACAGAGGAACGGCTTCGTTTCACCATTGAGGCTCGCAAAGAGGAAGCAAAAAAACTCCGAGCAAAAGGGTTGTCAGTAAGGCAGATCGCAAAGGTAACTGGAGTTAGCAAGAGTTCGGTAGCGAGTGATCTTTCTGTCCATAAACCGGACGGAAAACGTCCAGAAACTGGACAGAGTAAAACGGCTACACCAAAAACGCTAAGTCGTTGTCTCGCTCATGTCAGAAGAACGATCTCGGAAGTTTGGCATGAACTTTCGTTGGAAGAGAGATTGTGTCTGTTCTCTGAGATACGCGCTGAACTCGACGACCTAGAAAGAAAGATCCATGAAAATAACTCCCCACGTCAACCTTCTTAGGTCGCTTCGTGGCGAACGCATCGACTACGTTTTGCTGGTCGGCGAAGGAATCGACAACGCCTTTGACGCCGCTGCGAACATTGTCAGGGTGACGATCGAGAACGACGAAGTCAGTTTCAAGGATGATGGCGTCGGTATCGATCGCGATCATATCGCATCAGTTTTTAGTCTTGGCGACCACGGTCGTATGGCAACGACGCAGTTGGGTCGGTTTGGAATTGGTATCAAAGCCCAGGCTGTCAATGCTGGGAATGTCTTCTATGTCGAGTCTACGTCGAAGGACGGGCATGTGTATGTTGAGGTGGATTGGCAGAAGATATTGCGGAGCGGGGAATGGACGATCGAAGATCCGAGATGGAAGCCAGTAGTTGTCGGGAAGCCGACAGGAACGATGATTTCCATAGCGCAGTTGCGCAAGGCACCACAGGTCACTCTTGATAGGATAGCGTCCCAGGTTTCGCTTCGATTCCACCCAGCGATTGCTGCTGGCAAGAAAATCTACCTGAATGGGGCACGGGTTGGACTTCTGGATGAACCACGTATGATGGATATCATCGAGAAAAAAATCCAACTTTCTGAGGGGAGAGGAGCCAGCATCAGGGCCGGAGTTCTGTCTCAACCGTCCAAGCTCCACCATGTCCATGTTGGATACGGACATCGTGTGATCATGCCTGAGTCTTCATTGGGATGTGGTCAATATGGCGGCCTCAACAAGATGTTTGCCCGTGTTCATCTTCATGGGAAATGGCATCTGGCGAAGTTCAAAGATGATCTAACAGACGAACAAGAGAGAGATGAGCTTGAGGAGGCAATCGAGCACGTACTCCAGCCGATTTTGGAAAAGTGCAGTTCCGCATCAATGTCGGCCAAGATTATCGAGATCGGAAATGCGCTGAACAGTCTTTTGCCTCCTAAGTTCTCGGGAGCGCGACCCAAGCGAGAGCGCGAAAGGAATCCTGGAGAAAAGAAATCAAAAAAGTCAGGCGTTGTCGATGCGAACAAATCTGAGAATGATGGTCCGGCAAGGTCAAAGCGTCCTCCTGATGACAAGCTTCTTATAACTTTCGATGGTGTTGCGGAACAGGATGGAATTGGAAGTTTCGCGCGCGGCAATGCCCGCAATTCCCATAGAGTGAATCTGTCCAGAGAGCATCCTGACGTAGCTATGTTGATAGAATATCGTGAACGAAAATTTGCCGTCCGATGTCTCTACATGATGGCAATTTCTATCTTTCTAGTAGGTATTCGCGAGTACGGTGCTCAACTCAGTTTGTTTGATGATAACCCGACATTTGGGCAGCAGGTCGCAAAATTACTGTCGATGCAGGGAGAAGATGAAATCCCTCAGCCAGTAGTCGCCTAAAATGGCAGAGCGCATTCCTCTCTCCGAGCAACTAGACGAGATCCGCGCCGAGTACACCCGCCGCTGCCAGATGTACCCGGAGATGGTGATCCGCGGCCAGATGCGCCAGGAGGCGATGGAGTTCAAGCTCGCCCGGATGGCGGCGGCATACTCTACGCTGGTGTGGCTGCTCAAGAACGCGGAGCACATCCGGGAGTGGGTGATCCTTGCGGCGAAGTATGGCGGCAAGACTGAGGCAGCAGAGCAGTTCATGGACGCGCCGCCGGACGTGCTGCCAGCAGAACTGCAATGGGAGGAACCGGATGGCGAGACGCAAGCGCAAGCACATTCCGATGAAGGAGAAGTTCTAGCAAATGGCTAGACCAGCAGCGATTCCCCTAAGTGCTGGGATGACACTAGGCAGATGGACATTGCTTTACCAAGTCGGTGGAGGGCGGGTTAATCGTTCCCGATGGTATTGTAGATGCGATTGCGGGACGGAGAGACCCATCAAGCCTCAGCATTTACGGACCGGGATGTCGAGATCGTGCGGATGTTTGAAGAAAGAGACAGCCGGTTGCCAGAGTAGAACTCACGGCGCGTCAAAAACCCAGGAATATAGAATCTGGGCCGCTATGATGAATCGATGTCATTATGCAACGATCGATGCCCAACGGGGGAAAACTTATGCTGGGTATCGTGCGCGGAATATAATCGTTTGTGAGCGCTGGAGGATTTTCGAGAACTTCCTAGATGACATGGGGATGAGGCCATCACGTCAGCATTCTCTTGATAGAATCGACAACGATGGGAATTACGAACCAATAAATTGTCGGTGGGCTACCGCAAAGGAGCAGAGGAACAATCAGCGTCGTCGTATCAGCACGAAGGTTAAGCTTGCTGCAACTTTGCTTGCGCTAGGTCATGTTCCTTATGAACAGGCAAAGACGATGACTGCGGACCAGATAATTTCTCTCTATCATTTCGACCACAACATTCTTCACGCAATTGATCCTATAGATGAACCGTGGAATCTCACTCCGATGTTGGTGGCGGCACACCGGGAGAAATCCCGCCGGGACACCAGCATCGTGGCCAAGGTCAAACGCCTCCGTCAAGCGCCTACCGTGGCCGCTGGGAAGCCGAAGCCGAGGTCCAGTAGTTCCGCCGTGGTTGACGCCAAACGCGCTACGGACGTTCCTAGGCGCTCTTGGGGCATCCCCGGGATGCGCAAGAAACTCAACGGGGAAGTGGTGCGGCGATGAAACCGGCCAAGAAATGCATGGACTGCGGCGATCCGATCATCGGGACGAACAAGACCAACTCCGGCCGCTGCCCCGATCCGCCCCCACCCCCACCCCACCCCGGTCTTTGGGAGGGGTCGATCGCCATCCATGGCGTCGCCTGACGATGCCGGAGCTGGCGCCGGCGCTTTCATAGCGCTTACAGCAGATACGGACCTTGCCGACAAGCGCCTGCAACACAGCAACAACTAGCCATCGAACACGTAATGGACAGATACGAGTCGGTGTCGAGGCGCCTGGTGGCGCCTGGTGGCGCGTGGTGGCGCCTGGCGCGTGGTGGCGCGTGGTGGCGCGTGGGAACTGTCACCAAAAGCCAGTTGAGCGTTATGTCCGTTCGGTTACTGCGCCTGCGGTACCGACGAGGAAGCGCTGCCCGACGTGCTGGTGTATAGACGTGCAGAAGCGGGAGACTGCTTTCAAGAGACGAAAAAAAGCAAAAAAGAGCCAACTTAGCTGTTTACATTCCCGACACTGGTGTCTATAAATCGACTCGTCACCTGGGCCCCAGGCCCGCCTCAAAGAGGAGACCAGACGATGACAATAGTTCAGTATTTCCCCAACATCCAGCAGGCCACCGACCACCTCGCCCGTCGCGGGTTCGAACTCACCACGCGCGGGTCGTTCGTGAACTTCGAGGAAGGCCTCGACGCGCAGATGCACCAGGACTGCACCGGCATCTTCGTCCGCTACGCCAGCATTTGAGGGGGGCACACATGACCGCCATCCTCGGCATCATCGCGGCTATCCTCGGGATGGTCGCGGCCTACAACTCAGACTTCATCATGGCCGGCGTGTTCATTACCGGCGGCATGTTCTTCGCCTACGAGCTGGCCTTCGGCCGTACCTTCCAGGGAGGTCCGTTATGAAGCAACCGCGCGACATGACCAGAAGGCAGTTCGACGCTGCACTTAGACAGCACGGTTTCCGCAAGGTGATTCTCTGGCTCCAGGACACTACGGGTCAATGCCAAGGTACATCCTGGGGCATGGTGATGAACCGCAGGGGGAAGACTTTGTACCGAGCCTCGCTGGCCAAGGCGATTAGCGAGCGCGACGCGCATGTTGTCAAAACGGGGGGGCTGTCATGAGCATGAACTGGCACCAGCGCCGGCATGGTTGGACATGCAGCGAGTGCGGCACGTTCAACGAGGAAGGCGGATACAACTGCGACGGCGAGGAATGCGAGGTGGACCGCGAACGCGAAGTCCGCGACTATGTGCGCCGCAGCCTCATCCATCGCTACCGTCAGGAGTGGAAGCGCGACGGCGGCGACCCCACTCGGCTCCTCGCCAACTCCGAGAGTGGCATGCTGTATCGGGTGCGCCGGTTCTCCGGGCACGTCGGGCTAACCTACTTCGTGCTCGTCCCGGGCGGCTACACCTACCGTCCTGATCGCTACCGCGTGCCGGATAGCGTCGTCAGGCGGGCCATCGAGCACTTCTTTGGATGACGAGACACGGAAGCGGTGAACAGATGAAAACCGATAGAGCGTGGCTTGCAGGATTTGATGCGGGGATCGTCGGATTTGCCGCCGGCAATAACCCTTACAAGCGTCGAGAATATCACCGTGCATGGGAGCGTGGACGAAACAGCGGTCGCCTTTCTTCTAGTCTAGACATCGAACAAATGCAGTTGCGTCAATCCCGTCTGGACAGACGGGGCGACACGGAAGCGGTAGGAGCAAGAGATGACCAAGACCAAGACAGACAAGCAGGCTAAACTTGATCGCGCTGTAGCGATCGAGCGCGATCTCCGCCGCCATATCGCGGAAGGCGTTTTGAACGAGATAGAGGCCGCGATCGAATACGCACGACAGACCGGCAAAGCTTGGAATTGGAAGCATGAGCGGTGTTGACGGCTCCCGCCATGCCGTTGCTATGTGACGGCATTGGGGCCAAAATTCCGCAGCTCGATGGAGAACCACCATGCAAGTGAAGTGTCTGGAGATACGTGACAAGGGGACGTTCATCCCGGTGATCTGCATCAAGCCGGTGCCGGACAATGAAGGCCAACGATACCTGCTGCGTCGCGACGGCTATAGCGGTACCGCTGCCGAGACTTGCGTCATCGTGATCAAAGGTCAGTGCCGCGGCGTCTCATATGATCCTTACAGCTGGTCCGATGGTTCACGCACCATGAAGGTCGCGCACGATCATATCGAAAAGAATTGGAGCGCGCTGGTGGACGGCGACGTGGTCGATGTCCAATACATCCTCGGCGAGACCGACAAGCCGAAGGTGTCCGAGCGCGTCACGTCGCTGGTCTGACGCTGGCTTGGGGCGGTGGGGAAATGATCCTGCCGCATGAATGCAACGATGGAGAACCACCATGGATGACTGTGATTTTGCTGATCCGGGTGGCCGCTCAGCATTGCGAGCGGCACGCGCAGGCAATCCTCGTAATCTGCCTTGCCCGACATGCAAGCAGCCTAATCGCCTCACGCCGGCCGACGTTAGCCGCGGCTATCAGTGTGATGAGTGCGCCGACCGTGCAGAAGGTTTTGGTTATTGACGCTGGCCTGGGCGGGTAGAGCGTGAACTCTACCCGCACGGGGCACCGTTGTAGCGGTAGCCACAACCACGAAGACGATGAAGGAAGGACGTTCTTATGATTGCGTTTCAACAAATCAAAATTGTGTCTCTCGCCATGGCGGCATCATTGCCCGTGCTCTACCTCGGGTTCGGTGCCGAGGCGACGCGGTTCACGGAGAGGCAATTCGCGCAGTACGTGGGACGCTGCGCCACCGACGTGGGGTTCTACGAGCGCCACATGCGGTGGTGCGAGGGGGCCTACCGGGTGACGTACCACAAGGCGCCCCGCCACGCCCGTGCGGTGGCTCAGGAGATGACTTACGAGCCAGCCGCTACTGGGGAGCGGGTCACCGTCACGCGCGACCACCAGGCGTCTGGCGAGAGCGGCCCGGCTGACCAGTTTATCGCCCTCCAGACGGCGACCGACGTGCAGCGCATGCCGTTCTTCGGGCTGGCACTCGGCTGGTTTCCCGGCGCGATCAATCTCGGGACCAACACCATCAGCGCGCCGCAGGTCCAGGAGGCGCGGGCTGAACGGCCGCGCATCGTCACGACCTACTACGTGAAGAAGGTGGTCGCCAGCCAATAGGCGGCTCCGGCCTAGGGGAGCCGGGTTGTAGGATCCGGCTCCCACGGGGCGGGTCTTGAAAGGAACGACAAAGATGAAAATCACCATCGAGAACACCACCAAGATCGTGAACCTCGTCATCAATGGCGTCAATGTACCTGCCCGCGTCTGGCAGGGCGAGAGCGCGGATGGCATTCCGGTTCAGGCCTTCATCACGCGGATTGCGCCAGAGATAGAGGAAAGCAATCCGAAAATCGACGAATTGACCGCAGGATTCGAGCATGAACTCCAGCGTCAAGCGAAGCCGCGTCAGACCGTTGCAGAAATCCCGTTGAGGTTGATTTTATGATCGGAGACGAACATGACCCTCATCATTCCGATAGGCAGGGCACCGCGGCAGACGGTCCGGACGCGCGAGTGCGTCACCTTCAAGTGCGCCCATTGCGGCAGCGAGCAGGTCACGAAGGACGGCGACCTTGAGTGGGACAAGCTCACCCAGAAGTGGGTCGTCAAGGTGGTGTTCGAGACGGCCTACTGCTGCAACTGCGGGACGGACACGAGGCTGGTGGGAGAGGTGATCTCATGAATCCGTTGAAATTCGCATGGGAGATTACAGCGGGATTCGTCTTGTTCGTCTTCGGACTTGCCTGCTGCGGCGCTCCGATCTTCTTCATCTTGTGGCTGGTCTATGCGTATGGGATCAGCATCGGTTGGGTCCTGCTGGGAGTTCTCCCGTCGATTTTCGCCATTGCCGCGTTCGCTGCGGTCTGCCGGCATGCGCAGGGAGTCAGGTTCCCATGGTGAGTTGGCTGCGCGACATCGACTGGACCGACCTATGGGACGCCGCCGCGGTTGCGTTGTTCATGCTGGCCCTGGTAATTTGGGCTGACTACGCGGGGGACTTTGTGAGGTGACGATGACTGGCGAAGAACTCCGCGACATGAGGGTGGCGGCTGGTGTCACCCGCGAGCAGCTCGGCAAGTTCCTTGGCTGGCGCGGGACGCCGCTGACCATCGACCGGAACGTCCGCAAGTTGGAGCAGCAGAACCATATCTTCCCGGAGGTTGCCAGGAATGTTCGGAAGTTCTTCGCTGGGGCCAGGGAAGGTGCGTCGTGACAGACTCAGAGATGAGGATGTTGCTGCTGTGGGACCACGGGCGCATGGACACCTGCGATATCGCCGAACTCACAGGTTCCTTGGAATCGGCGGTGTGCAGCATCCTCTGGCGTCTCCGCGAGGATCGCCGGCGTGACAGACAACATCTACCCCTAACCGCCAAGGAGTCGTGATGAGGCAGCCACGCGACCCGATGGCCAACGTTGTCCGCCACACCTGGACCGAGCGCATAGACGACAGGGCGTTCGCGGCGATCGCCGAGTTCAGCGAGACCCATCACGGGCACGTATTCGCGGCGTCGACGTTCCTGCTGGGGGAATCCGGCATGTGGATGCACAGGCGCGCCGCCCGCGAGAAGGTCGAGCAGAAGTTATCCGAGGAACTGCGCCGCGGCGACCACATGGTGTGGACCAGTCTCGGAGGCTACTTCCATCACCGCCACGGCATGCCATGCATCGGCAAGATACAGGATTTGAACCGCGCCTGAACATTGCCTAAAAAGAGTGGGCCGGCGAGGTGCGACCCTCCCGGCCTCCCTTCTGAGCAAATTCGTTATTCTAATTCTTCCGCCATCTTGGTGATGGCAACTCGGAATGCCGCATCGCCAGGAACGTCCAGCAAATCGTCAACGATGAGCTTGAGCGTGTGGTTATCGGCATGGCGTTTCACCACGTCGATGATCTGGAGGGGCCTGTTACGTGCTTCGGGCAAGTGCATATCGGTTGGCTTGGTGAGATCTTTGCGGCGTTGCTTTTCGGCCATGGTGGTGAGGAAAGCGCGCTTGCCGCCATTTATCTTGAACTGGAATCCTGTCGGTGCGGGAATGCTGTCAGGATCAGTAAGCGTCCATGTCCATCGGCCATCGTCGAGTTGCATGGTTGTGAACTCGAATCTGTGGCGCGCTTCGGGGCCAAGCTCTCTGATTGCGGCAGCGATGGCGTCATTTTGCTTGTCCCAGGACTTCTCGGGCGCTGGTGTCGCTACGGTCGGCAGGTTCCTCATGTTGGCGTTGGTCATGGCGATCATCGGTGGTTCTCCATCTTTGGCGGTTGGGCTGAGGCTCGATAGTGGCACCTGAAGTGTCACCGTCGCGCGTCACCTAATCCCGCCGCCGAGAAGAGGCATCGCTAGGACTTCTTCAATAATTGCTGGAACATCGTTCTTTGTGGTTCGCCCATATCCAGGGTTATGAATTTCACTTAGAGCCAACTGCAATGCCCGCCTGATCTGAGCGAGTTCTTGAACGCTGATGATGCGATCATCATACCTATCCATTTTGGTTCTCCATCTGGTTCGAAGCCGTCTGGGCTTCGGGAGGCGCTCCCGAAGGAGCGCCCGGCCGAAACTCAATGCTGCTTGCTGTTGATCGCCAGCGCTGCCCATGCCCGGGTACCAGCGTAGATGAGGGCGGGGATCGATGCACCGAGCGCAGCGCCCGTGACCGTCATCCAGTGGTAGGTGCTGTCGGGAGCGCCGGAACCGAAGGCCAGGGCGTTGAGCGCTGAGCTCCACCCGAAGGCGGCGATCAGGGCCGGGTTGGCGAACCGGGCGACCGCCTTGTTCGACTTCGTCCCGGCGGTAACTACCATCGCCACCTCGAGGCTGACGATCAAGAGGTCTAGGCCGACCGCCATCGCGGTGCCTTCCAGGGCGGGGCAGCCGGTGACGATGCTGATGCCGTGAGCGAGGTGGGTGAGGCTGAGGCCGAGCAGGACGCTGATGACCGTCCCGAGACCGGCGGCGGGGCCGTACTGCTTGGCGACGCGGGCGGCCGTGGAGCTCTTGCGGGCGCGGCGGATGGTAGGCTTGGCCTGGGGAAGGGCTACGATGTTGGTGGGGTTTTTCATCTGGTCTCCTCTTTGAGGCGGGCCTGGGGCCCTGTTGACGAGTCGATTTATAGACACCTGTTTCGGGAATGTAAACAGGAAAATGAGAAAAAATCAGCCAATGTTGACGATTTCTCGCCGTTGTGCGTAGGCTCGTGAGTCTTTCCAGTGAGAAATCCGATGACCTACGTCTTCATATGGGTAGTCAGCACCAGCAGCCTCGGTGCAGCCATGTCGTCTGGCACCGTTGAATTCCCGACTGAACAAGCCTGCGAGGCAGCAAGAAAGGTATTCAACGACGAGTTCAAGTCATTTCCCGGGACGATGCGCACCGTGTGTCTCAAGAAGGGCTGAACATGCAGGACTTGCACGCGATTCGGCCTGTGGCGGACAGCCGGGACATCTCTCCGGACGGCCGGGTGGCCACGATCAAGGTCCTGCTGGTCGGCGGGGCGGTCGTGACGCTGACCCTGCCGGTGCACGCCATCGACGCCTGGGCGTCCGAATTTAACGAGTTGTTCCATCTCCTGCGGCGCATGAAGTATCCCGGCGGTGGGGTCATCCTGCGCGAGCCGAACACGTTCGGCGTCACTACGAGTCCAGACCAGCGCGGTTGCGTGCTGTTCGGGTTCGACCCGGAGACGCCGCGGGAAACCAGCTTCAAGGTGCCGGGGTTGACGGCACTGGACTTTGGCCGGCAAATCTTATCCCACGCCGCCGACGTGCTGACGCCGGCGGAGCGCAAGCAAGCGCTGGATCAACTGCCTGCCGACGTGCGGCCGCGCGGAAAGATCATCATGCCGGGAGGGCGGTGATGAGATGGCAGCGGGGAAGGGCGACCTTGATGGAAACGACCATCATGATTCTGGTATTCGCGTTGGCCGCCTTCTTTGTCGTGGTCGCAGTATGGGCTGCGTTCGGAGTTCACCCGCGCGCGACGATGATCTTCGTGGGTGTTGCTATGATAGCTGGAGGCTTTGCGTTCAGCCTATGGAGGGAATGATGGGCTTCGAACTCCTCCATCCGAAGAACGACCGCGACAAGTGGCTGCGGACGATCTACCAATTGCCGCAAGCGTTGCAGGACGTTCATTGGACGCCTGACTACATGGCGGCGGAGGAGTCGCGCGGGCACACGCCGCGGCTGGCAACTTACACCTACCGCGACTACGTGGTGGCGCAACCGATCATCATCCGGGACGTGTTCCCGATGGAGATCGGTCCAGTGACGGCGGAGCCGACGATCGAAGATCGACCGTTCTGGACCTGCCGAGACGTGTCGAGCCCCTACGGCTACGGCGGCCCGGCGACGAACCACGGGCCGCAACTCTATGAGTGGTTCAACCAGGCGTTCACAAGCTGGGCGCTGGAGAACCGCGTCGTCACCGAATTCTGCGCGCTTCACCCGTTCATGACGGCACACCAGCTCGGGCTGTTCAAGGCGGTGCCGACCATCCATACGGTGACGCGCAAGCATGTCGTCTGGATCGACCTCAAGGGAGACTTTGCGGAGCAGTACCACGCCAACCGGAAGGCAGGCATAAAGAAGGCGGAGAGGGAAGGCATCAGCGTCGTCAGAGACCATCAGTCCGACGTGTTCATCAAGATGTATCGCCTGACGATGCTGCGCAAGCAGGCGTCGGCGCGTTGGTATTTTGCGGACGAGTACATCAAGGCACTGTGCGACATCGGGACTGTATTTTATGCCCGCATTGGTGCCATCGTCCAATCTGCCGCGCTCATGCTCATGATGAAGGATGGGACGGCCTACTACCACCTCGCCGCGAACTCCGACCTCTACCCGAGGGCTTGTGCCAACGATCTGCTGGTCCACGAGATGGCCGAGTTTGCGGTGCGCAACGGCTGCAAGCGCCTCCATCTCGGCGGTGGCGCGACGTCGGACCCGGCAGACCCGGTATTCTTCTTTAAGTCCGGGTTCTCCGACCTGCGCGCGCCGGCGATGTCCTACTTCCAGGTGTTCGACGAGCAGACTTATGCGGGGCTATGCGCCGAGAAGAAGCGCAGGGAGGTGGCCGAGACGGGGACGGAGTTCGGCACCAACTTCGAGCCACTTTATCGACGGGAGGCGTCATGACTCCTTACAACAAATTTAAGGATGCACTTGAACGCATAGCCAGCGGCTCAGTAAAGGACCCAGTTGCGTTAGCAAAGAATGCATTGTCGGGTACAGGTCCGAGGACTCAAAATCTCATCGGTAAAACCTCAGGGAGGCTGACTGTCTTCGAAAAAGCAGAATTGACTCATGCATTTGGTGGCAAGAACAAGCAGATGTGGCTTTGCAAGTGCGCATGCGGCAACATGAAAAAAGTATCAACCAAAGATTTTAACGGCGGATACGTCTTGTCGTGCGGATGCCTTCTTACTGAAGCTAGAAGCTTGAATATGAAACGTTATCATCATCGGAGGGATAAAATCCTCAACGATGAGGAAGTTGCATGAAAGTCTACCGCGGCCAGCCCGGAGGTCAGGTCACCGTCGAGGACGGTGGCAAGGTCACCGTGCTGCCGTCCGTCAACGCCAAGATGGGTTTCTCCTGGGGCAGCGGTGGGGCCGAGGCGTCCCATCTGTCGCTGGCGCTGGCCGAGAACGTGCTAGGCGATCATGAGGAGGCAGTCCGGTTCTACCAGCGCCTGAAGCACCGCACCGTCATGTCATGGACCAAGTCCAGCCAGTGGTCGATCAGCGAGAAGGACTTGCTATCCCACATCGAGGACATGCGCCAGAACGAGCGGGAGTCGTCCCAGGCCAAGGCGATGGTGGCCCAGCAGCCCGCGCCGGTGGTCTACGAGGGCGGGACCGGGATAGGCGGTATCCCGATCAAGCGCAGCCAGCAAGATAACGGGCCTGGACCCATCGTGACCCAGGAACGACGCCAGGAGCCCGCTAGCGTACCAATGCCACTAGCGGCCATGTGGACCTATCCAGAATCAAAGTCTTCCCACGGGTCTCCTATGGAGCGTGGCGAGGCCATTCCTGACGACTGGCCCGAGAAGGTGGACGGCTTCCGGGCGACGGCCGGCGACTTCGTGACCGGGACGCGCCTCGTTTACTGCCTCGTCCTGTGCGGGTGCTATTCATGGCAGGACGCGGCGCAGGTGCCGGAGGAGAGACTACGGGCGATCCCGCAGTGGGGCGATGCGCTGATGGCAGAGATGATGGAGGTGTTAGCGAAGCGCAACATCACCTACGTCGTCAAAGAGAAGCGCCAGCAACTGTTGGCGTCGGCGCTGGCGAAGCTCACTCCGGAGGAAAAGGAGGCGATGGGACTGTCGTGACCGACTTAAGCAAGCCAGAACGCGAGATAGCCCGCGAGATGCGGAAGTGCGAGCCGGCCTGCGTCGAGCCGAAGTGCAACGGAAAGAACCCATGTCTGCTCGGCAGGGACGAGGACGGCGAGTACATCTGTCCATTGTCCAGATATCAGAGCAACTGCGGGCGCATGCTCTATAATTCACGGTGGAGATGACATGACTAACGAGAACAACGCGGCGCTGAAGGCCATGGCCAAGGAGGCGCTGGAGCTGCTTGAGGGCCGGCGCGCTGTTGTCAGCCAGGCGGACAGGAACATTGCGACCACCCTCGTGCGCCTGGCCGAGGCAGTCGCGTACGGCGCGCCGAGGACTCCGCAGCGGTCGTTCCACCACGACGAGCATGACCCGACCGGCCTGCCGTCCACCCTGCAGCAGGAGGCCGAGCGCAACGCCGCGCTGGCGAAGCTCACACCGTCCGAGAAGCGGGCGCTGGGGTTGCCAGGATGACAGGTTCAGAACATGAGACGCTGGATGTCCTGCGTACTCTCTTGAACGGATTTCTGGCTCTCGGCCTAATAGGCGGTTCAATTTTAGTCGTGTGTGGTTTTCTTTGGCTGGCAGATTGGATGGCGAGGAATAAGCCATTGTTTTGATTTCCTCACCCTACCATCACGCTGGATAACCAAGAAAGGAAGCAAAATGTATCCGAACCAAGATCAAGTTCTGGGACTAGTTCGTAACTTGCTCGCGCTCGGCGGCGGCGTTGCCATCGGTCGCGGTTGGATAACCGGCGAGCAGTTGGCGCAGATCGGTGGCCTGGCCGGCGGTCTCGTGCCGGTGGTTTGGACGCTGTTCGCTCATACCGACGGTGCCAAGCTTGCCGCCGTGGCGGCGCTGCCAGATGTGAAGAAGATCATCACGGTGGCGGCACCGACAAGTGATGCGGTGAAGGTGGCTGTGACAGACTCGTCGCAGCCGAAGATTTCGGCTGTTCCGTGATTCAACAACTTCCCTGAAAGGGGAGGTAAAAGCGGGGCGACATGAGCAGCATTTGGTCTTTATTCGGAAGTTCATCCTGCGAGACTGAGACGGCTGCAGCGACCCGCCACACGCAGGTAATGAACCAGCTAAGCGTACTGATGACGGCAGTCGGTGCGATGGCTGGAAGTCAATCAACCCAAATCGACATATTGAGGCAGATCATGACAGACATCGAGAACCTGACGGCAGCAGTGACGGGCCTCCAGACGGCCTCGGCGGCGGCGGCAAACGCCATCGAGATGGAACTGGCGAAGATTTCTGCCGCCAACACCGGGAACGACCCGGCCATCGCAGCCGCGGTAACGAGCATCCAGGGCGTCACGGCGGCGCTCACGGCAGAGGCGGCGAAGATCACGCCCTGACCGTGACCCAGCGATGCACGATAATTGCCGAGGTAGGCGTCAATCACGACGGCGACCTCGGCAAGGCGCTCCACCTCTGCGACGCGGCGAAGTATGCGGGCGCGGACATCGTCAAGTTCCAGACTTATTTGCCGGATCTCAGCATCCGCAAGGGCAAGGATTATGACCTGTTAGTCAGGCTGGCATTACCGCTTGAGGATTTCTGGCGCATCTCGAAGCACTGCAAGGAGATAGGCATCGAGTTCTGCTCGACGCCAGATGATCTCCTAAGCCTCCAGTTCCTTGTTGAGCACTGCGGCGTGAAGCGCATCAAGCTCGGGTCTGGCTCGCTGCTCTACGAGCCGCTGGTGGACGCGGCGTTCGATATCGGGTTGCCGGTCTTGCTCAGCACCGGGATGGCGACTGAAGATGAGATCATGTCCGCCATAAGACGACAGGAGGATCGCTATGGCTATGATCGTGAATTACCAGATGATTGGGCCACGATCATGCATTGCGTTAGCCTCTATCCGTGTCCTCTTGAACTGGCCAATGTGAAAGCCATCGAGAGTATGCAAGATAAGTTCGGTGATGTCGGCTATAGCGACCACACGATCGGCAACTACGCGATCCTCTCCGCGGTAGTGTTGGGTGCGACTGTTGTCGAGAAGCACTTCACGCTCGACAACGAGGACGCGGGACCTGACCATTGCATGTCGGCGACTCCGGAGCAATTCGAGCGGATGGTCATGAAGATCAGGCAGACCGAGATCGTCTTGGGCCACGGCCGCAAGGAGCCCAGCGAGGAGGAGTTGGCGATGATCGGGCGCATCCGGAAGGACGCGGAAGGGTTCCAGCCGGGGCTATGATGATGGCGAAGCCTGATCCATGGCACAACGATCCAAAACTCCACGACATTGAGATGCGTCTTTGGCGCATTGAGAACGCGTTGATATTTTTATTGCGTTCTCACATCGAGCCGAAGTTCCGACAAGACGGATTACCTGACGACAATGCTGACAAGATGCAGATTGATACTATTTTGCATGGGGAGAGATGAGAGATGAAAGTTCTGGGGGTCATCACCGCGCGCGGAGGTTCGAAGCGACTTCCCAACAAGAACACCGCCATGCTCGGCGGGAAGCCGTTGATCGCGTGGTCGATCGAGGTGGGACTGGCGACGTGCCACCATGTGGTCCTGAGCACCGACAGCGAGTTCATCGCCGGAGTGGCCAGGCAGCATGGCTGCAAGGTCATCATGCGCCCGCCTGAGCTGTGCGGCGACGCCGACCACGTGAGCGTCGTCATCCATGCCGCCAGGAACGCCGAGGACGGTCCCTACAACGCCGTGCTGCTCCTCCAGCCGACGTCGCCGTTCCGTGACGAACGGGACGTGGTGGCAGCGCAGAAGGTGATGGAGGACACAAGCGCCGACTCGGTCATCTCCGTCGTCGAGTTTCAGAAGTCGGACACCCTGTTCACACTCGGCCATGCCAACAGGATGCGGGGTGCCGGTGAGAGGGATACGGTCTACACGCCGAACGGGGCCATCTACCTCATCAAGTGGGATCACCTGCTGGAGAAGGGCGACTGGTATGACCCGCACGCTTACGCCTACGTCATGCCGCCGGAGCGCTCGCTCGACATCGACACGCACGCGGACTTCGAGGCAGCCAGGGCGATGCTGGACGACCAGGGGCGGTTCGACCCGGGGGTAATCGCCAAGAAGGTGACGGCACCGGCATGAGAGACCAAGTCGTTCAAGTTGATGAAGGATTTTCCTGTATCGTCGATGGGAAGTTGTTCGGTCCATATCGTTATAGGTCCGAGGCTGAAAATATGTTGTTCGCACTTAGGATAGCCTTGGATATGATGGGCGATCGCAATCCGAAGATGCTCATCAAGAAGGAGAGAGGAATTGTTCAGCGTCCAGGCGGTGGTGGACGCGGTTCTTAGTGTTACGGGGGGGCCAGCCAGCCACCACCGGCCGGTCGTCACCGACGAGGACGTGCTGGCGATAGCGGACCAAGCCCGGCGGCTCGATTCCTACCACTACATCAACCTGCTGCAGGAACGGCTTAAGGACAAACTCCAGGTCAAGCATGCCATCGCCGTTTCTAGCGGCACCGCGGCGCTGGAGTTGGCCCTGCACTTGGTGGGGGTGAAGCGTGGCAATACCGTGCTGCTGCCGACGCTCTCGTTCGTGGCCGCGGCTAACGCTGTCATCAGGGCTGGAGCAAAACCCGTTTTCCTGGACTCCAGCAAACATGATTTCGGGATCGATCCTCACCGGTTCGGAGAATATCTGGCGTGCAATGAACCACCGAAGGCTGTCATTACGGTTCATTTGCTAGGTCATCCATGCAAGATGTCAATCGTTAACGGATTGGCTGAAGCCTATGGCGTTACCGTCATCGAGGACGCAGCTGAGGCTATCGGTTCGTCCATATCAGTTCACGCCTCCGACCGCTGGAAACTATGCGGTTCCTGGGGCGCAGTCTCTGTCCTCAGCTTCAACCTCAACAAAGTGGTGACGTCAGGCGGTGGTGGCGCGCTGCTGACGGACGACGATGAGTTCGGGGCCAGGGCGCAGCACCTCGCCACCACCGCCAGGGTCGCGCACCCGTGGCTGGTCGAGCACGACGCGGTCGGCTGGAATCACCGCATGCCGATGCTGTCGGCGGCACTGTGCAGCGAGCAGGTCAAGCGGTTGGACTACCTGCTGGCGGCCAAGCGCGGGCTCGCCATGGCCTACAAGGCGGCGATAAACGGGATGGACGGCGTTGCGTTTCACGAGGAGCCGGGCGGCACGTTCTCGAACTTCTGGATGCCAACGATCCTGGTACCTCCCGGGAAGCGCGACGCGGTGTTGACCGCATTGCACGAACGGGGGGTAATGGCCCGGGCGATTTTCACGCCTATGCACCGGCTAAGGATGTACCGCCATGATGAAGATTATCCGGTTGCTGACGAGATTTTTGCGCGGGCGATCTGCCTTCCCGCAGGCATCGAACTCGCCAGACGCTTCGCTTGAATATGAGGTAGCGCTGACGCGGCTTGAAAACTTCCAGAAGGCGCTCGATGAAGGCTACCAAATCAATTGGGGCAAGGTCGATCGCGCCTATGAAGAGAAGTTCGGCGAGACGCCACAGGAGACTTGGAAGCGATATCATCGCTGAAAGGCCGCCGGCCGATGTTGACGCCGACTCGCGTTCCGTTGCTAGGGTTATCCACGGAGATGAGGAGAACACCGATGAGGGAACCGTTTATTGAGCAGACTCCGTCCGGAGGTTGGATCTACGGTTGGAGATATCCGCAGCCGTGGTGGAAGTTCTGGGCCAAGGATCGAAGGTCGTGTTATCCGGCTAAAACACACGAAGAAGCCATAGAAGGCTTTGCCGAACTTAAGGCGCTGTATGAACGGCTTGGAGTGCTCTGATCTAACGAAGAGGAGGACGAACATGGGTTGGATATCGAGGATCATACCGAAGTGGCTGCGGGCTCAGCCGTCCGAGACGATCAGGCCGGAGATGCCTAAGCCGTACGGATCGAACAACCATCTGAACGCGCCGTCGCAGCCATCGCGGGCGTCTCTGCCGATACCGCCGGGACCGATACTGCAGGGCGGCAACGTTGGTTCGACAGCGTCGATCGTCGATAACCCGTCGTGGCCGCAGAAAGGGAACTGATGCGCATCGCCCTCATATCTGGCAGCCGGTCGGACCGCAACGCGCTGGTCATGGTTAGAGACAAGCTGTTCGAATCCGGTCATAGCGTAACGTGGATGGAACTTGGTCCTGCGGCAATGGTGGGGCATCGCGTATTGGCTTTGCCGAAAGAGCCGTGGTTGCCAATAACTGCAGTAGAGAAGGCACTCGTGTGGGTCAGTCTGCAGGGGATCGGGGAAGACGGAAACAGGTTCGCCGATCTGGTAATCCTGCACGGTGACCGCCATGAAGTTCTCGGTGCGGCAGTTGCCTGCAATGTGATGGGCATCCCGATCGCCCACATCGGCGGTGGCGACATCACTGAGGGTAGCCAGGACGATAGCTTCCGCCACGCCATCACCAAGCTGTCGCACCTGCACTTCGCGTCGAACCAGGACTCTGCCGACCGGATCGTCCAGATGGGCGAGGAGCCGGACCGCGTCCATGTCACCGGGTGCCCGGGGATCGATATGGTGATGGCGACGCCGACGTTGAACAAAGCTGACACGTTCGCGGCGGTCGGCCTATGCGCCCCCTCAGCTACCGAATCCCAATCCTATTGGATGACCAAGGAATGGCGCGAGATGGGAGAGCGTCCAGCGCCCCAGAGAAGCCTCCTGGTGCTGTTTCACCCGAACACCCTGGGTGACGCCGCTTCCGACCTAGAGGCTCTCAGCGTGGCCCTGGCGCGCAGGACGGAGGCATTGGTGCTGCTGGGGCCTAACGCGGACGCCGGAGGCGACCTCATCCGCCGGGAGTGGCAGCGCCTCGCCCAGAACCGTCCCGACACCGTCTACCACGACAACGTCGAGCCGCAGGTGTTCTACTCGCTGCTGAAGTGGTGCGACGTGCTGATCGGGAACTCGTCGGCGGGGTTCTACGAGGCACCGTGCTTTGGGATTCCCGTCGTGAACATAGGTGATCGGCAAGAAGGACGATCTCGTCCATGCAACATGTTGTTTCACCCAAATTTAGGACCGGAAGATATTGCTGGTGCCATCGATTATACGATCAGGGCTACTCCTGCACCGATTGAACTGAGAGAACCTGTCACAAACACCTACGGCGACGGCCACGCTGCCGAGCGCATCGCCAAGGTGATAGGCGGGATCAGTGACCATAAATCATTGCTGCGTAAGAAATTCTTTGGATATATCGACTTGGTCCATCACACGGAGGTCGAGGCGCTAGCATCATTCAACAAGAAGGTAACGAAATGATCATAGCAGCGGCAGCGATCTCTCTACTGGCGCAGGGATGGATAGAACCCGCGCACACCAAGATGGATTCCGACCAAGTTGTTCCAGTCCAATATCCCCGCGCACCGTCCCGCGAGGAGATGGACTGGCGGCGCAGGCACTACGAGATACCGCGCTATGCGCCATACACGCCCGGCTACGGCCCGTACATCGAGGATGGCCATCCAAGGTGGCAAGGAACGCGGAACCCGTACTACCGCGAGGAATACCCGCGCATCGAGTACCCGCGCGTCTATCGCTGCTGGCGCGACGGACCGTGCTGATGTGGGAGGTGTTCGTCGAGTTTCTTGTCCTGTTCATCGCCGCCGGCTGCGGCTTTATCGTCGGCGTCGGCTTCATGGCGATTGTGCTGGCTGCAATGTTGCATCACAGGGACCGCAAGATCAACCGACTGACAATTGAAATTCATGGACTGCACAAGGAGTTAGCTGATGCAATCGGAAACAACGACCGCCAGGACGAGCATCCAGATGTGGGACGACCTCCACCGACAAGTCCAATGGGGGACGTGCCCGGAGCCGGCAGTAGCCCGCTGGGCGATGCGTCGGTGGGGCGGAAGGGATAAGGACGCCAAGGGCAGCGTTCACCTTCTCGATGTTGGCTGCGGCGTCGGAGCGATGGCGTTCTGGCTGGCGAACAATGGATTCCTGGTCGACGCGGTCGACGCTTCGGCAGAGGCAATCAAGCGGGCAGAGCATCTCTACGGCAACGTATACCCGCACTCGCTGCGTTTCTTCGCAATGGAAATAGCCGATCTGGGTGGATGGCGTCCTGATAAATGGAACGGCATCGTCGATATATGCTGTCTCCAACACGTCGACGATCTTGATGAGGCATTGAGGCGCGTCATGTGGTTGCTCGAACCCGGCGGCCAATTGCTGTCGATCATGGCCTGCGCCGACCACAGCCCGGTGATGAGGGATGAACTGAAAGGCGCGACGTTCCACAGGTTGACGCAGGGCGAAGTCCATCGTCACTTCATGCGGTTCTCGGCCGTCAAGCTGGAGTCTACGACTCACACCGACAACGGCGCGAACATCTCGCACTGGATCATCGAGGCAACGAAATGAAACTACGTCTAGTTGAACCGTGAGAGCGATCGAAAAACGAGCCTTGAAAGTTAAATGCCCCTATTGTCCGGCCAAGTCTGGGGAGAACTGCCGTCCCTTCTATTTTGGCGGAACATGGGGAAAGGGTTCTCCCAAGCTTCACAAGCAACGGCTTGATGTCGTGCGAAAACGTGAATCAAGGAAGGCTAACAAATGAGTGAGAAATGCTTTCGTTGCGGAAAGCTGCTTCCTGAGAGCTATACGATGACGATTGGCGACCCTCAAGGATCGCCAGCCGATGATATCGGCTGGCACTGGATTAACGCCGCCCCTCATGCGGCCTCTGGTGGGACCATGGTTCCCGTATGCAACAAATGCGATCCGCCTCCGGTCTTCATCCCCCGCGCCCAGCACGAAGCGCTGATGGCGGCGGTAGAGGCCCTAGCGGATATAATCGACAGAGGCACCATTACGTTGATCGCCCATACACACACCAACGAAGATGTGATTCAAGCCTTGAGCCAAGGAGCAAAAGAACTCACTGCCCTCCGCGCCGCCGGCATCGATCCATCGGAGGACAAGACATGAGCGATAAACCAAGGTCAATATTAGAACGCGATTGGCCGTATCCAGGCGATATTGAAGGACAACCCACTCCGCCACTACCGGAGGAGATCGCGGGACTGATCGAGCGGCTACGAGAAGCCTCAACTATAGTTGCTGCGGAAGGCGCTACCGCCCTCCGCGCGTTGGTGCAGGAGAACGAGAGGCTACGAAAGGAACGCGACGAGCGACTACAGGCAAAAGCTGAGCGCATCACCGAACTCGAAGCCGAGGTGCGCCGGCTTCAGAACAATGAGGTAAACGACTGCGATCTTCTCGGCATGCACGAGCGACGCATCGCCGAACTCAAAGCCGAGCGCGACGCCATCCGGGCGAAGACGATAGAGGAATGCGCGCAAGCTATCGAACGAAGCCACGACGCATACAGCAGCGAGTGTAAAGTTCATTATGCCAAACGCATCCGCGCTCTCGGTCAGACGGATGAGGCGAAGGTCCATCAATGGGACTAGTCAAGACTTAGTAAAATCTAGTAAATTGCAACAATGCCAGCAGGAGCCAAGCCAGGTGAGCGCCGCGGAGGTCGCGGCAAGAACACGCCGAACAAGAAGACAATCGGCGAGGCATCGGCGCGCCAGCAGATGCGCGAGCGGGCACAGGACGAGATCGTAAAACCGACCCATTACGACTCCTTGGATCAGATGCGCATCATCGCCGGAACGCTTGCAAGAATGGCCGACAATGAGGTTGCCTCAGGAAAACCAGACAAGAAGTTTGCCAAAGAACTGCTGGAGGCCGCACATCGGGCTTACACGAACATAGCGCCCTACGAGCACCGCCGTCTGGCGACGCTGGAGCCTGCGATGGAGACGGTGATCAAGCCGGACGGCAGCGTGCATGTCACGATTTCGCGAACAGATTCGGAGCTTTAAATGGCCATCAAGTTCGAGACAGCGGACGGGAAAGTCCACACGGTTGGCGGGGACGACCCAAAGGTGAAGGCTCCAGCTGTCGGGATATTGGCGAAGTTCTCGGGCATAGGGCGCGCTGAACCTCCTGATGTGGGGCGAACCAAGCGGTTGGAGGCCCGGGTTGAAGCGCTGGAACAACTCGCGGCGGCTCAATCCAAGCAGGTCACGGCTCTTGCGGCGACGCTCAAGTCGATGCTTGAATCGATGCTTGTGAACAACGCAGACACCGTTGCTATTCACAAGCCTGTTCATGCTGATGTTCACACCGTTGTTCACACAAAATCTGTCGACAAGGATGTGAACAGCGCATCGAACCGGAAGAAATATCGACGCGAATGGACTCGTGACAGCCGTGCCGCCAAGAAGCTCGGGCTGACGGTCGCCGAGTATCGGTCCAAGAATGAACGCCCCGATTAGGCATGCTAAGGCCACCAAACCTCAAAAGTTCGAAAGCTGGGGTTCGAAGGGTCCTAACGTAGGACAGATTAGGGCTGAACCTGTCCTTGCTGGTCCATGCCGACACATCTGTTTGGTCGGTGGTTCAAGATCCGGGAAAACATTCCAGCTCGTGCGCGCTGTCATCGTCCGCGCACTTAGGGGCGCTCATTCTCGCCACGTGATCCTGCGGTTCCGCGAGAACGCCGTTTGGCGCTCGATCGGTCTCGACACGTTTCCGTCCGTGATGCGCACCTGCTTCCCTGGCATCCCATATTTACCAAGGCGTGCTGACGGGTTCTTTCAGTTCACGAACAAGGCTGAGGTCTGGCTTGGCGGGCTGGACGAAAAGGAGCGCGTCGAGCGTATCTTGGGTCAGGAGTTCGTGACGCTGTACCTCAACGAATGCAGCCAGATACCGTATAGCTCCTACCTGATGGCGACGACGCGCCTTGCCCAACAGATTACGGGCCTCCGGCAGCGCGCATATTTCGACTTGAACCCGACTGGCAAAGGGCATTGGACGAACCAGTTGTTCGGCCAGAAAAGAAACCCGCTGTCGCACGAGCCGCTAGCCAACCCCGACGACTACGACCGCGTGTTCATGAATCCCCGGGACAATGCCGACAACCTCTCGCCGGAATATCTGGCCTCGATGGCGGCGTTGCCCGAGCGGCAGCGCAAGCGGTTTTACGAGGGGGTCTACGTCGATGAGACCGAGGGCGCGTTATGGACCTACGACACGATAGAGCGCTGCCGCGCACCCCATCCCGGCGACGATGCCCTCCAGCGCGTTGTGGTGGCCGTGGATGCGTCCGGGGCGTCCGGGCGCGAGGACCTGCAGGCCGACGAGATCGGCATCGTGGTGGCCGCGCTGGGCCAGGACGGGCATGGCTACGTCCTGGCCGACAGGTCGTGCCGGGAGTCGCCCGCGGTTTGGGGCAAGGTCGTCGCCAAGGCGGTCGAGGACTTCGACGCGGACTGCGTGGTGGCCGAAAGGAACTTCGGCGGCGACATGGTGCGGTTCGTGATCAAGACGGCTGCCCCCAAGGTGCTGGTCAAGATGGTGACCGCCAGCCGCGGCAAGGTGGTGCGGGCCGAGCCGATATCGGCGCTCTACGGCGACGAGAAGACGCCGTCCCGGGTTCACCACGTCGAGCGGTTCCCGATGCTGGAGGAGCAGATGTGCGCTGCCACGACGATGGGATACATGGGAGAGGAGTCGCCAGATAGACTCGATGCCATGGTGTGGGCGATGACAGAACTGATGCTAAAGGGGCAGACGCCTGTTATGGTCGGGCCGATCATCTCATCCAGGCAGGTCGTACCGCACGGCACTCATGAGGGTTACCAATGAACGATGATTTGGGTTCTTTGGCGCGTTTAGTTTCAATCAAGCCAATGCAGATATGCAAGAATTGTCGCTTCAGTCATCATCTTTCGGGGGAGGTGATGAGTTGTCGCCGAAGATCACCGTCCGAAAGCGGCTTAGACAAATGGCCGCAAGTCACTTGGGACGAATGGTGCGGGGAGTATGAGCCGCGATGAACGACACCATTCCCACCGAGATCGTGCAGGAGATCAAGGCCCAGGTCCCTGGCTGCGCCACGCTTTTCCTAAAGAACGGCGACGTCATCATGATCCAGATAGCCGTCAAGGAAGTCCGCAAGGTCATCGGCCAGAAGGACGCCAACGGCAAGCAGGTCTATAACTTCGAGTGGGGCGTCGGCACCCAAGTGATCGAGAGGGACTGAGATGGGTAATCTGAACCAAGCATTTCTCAATCTTCGATCAGCCATCGATTTTGAATGTGAACGCGGTGGTGAAGACAGGAAAGTCGAGGTCAACCTTAGGGATCTCATCGAGATCATTTCATGGATTGAGGACATCAAAGACAACGATCACGTCGATGCATCCGGTTTTTTTAGGAATTAGCGATGGCAAGGACACCACGGCAGACGCAGACGGGCGGCACGGCGAACAGCCCGGTTGACCCGGTATCCAGCGGCCCCACCCGCGGCGCGTCCGACCTTGCCGGAACTCCCAACACCCCGACTATCGACCCACGCGCCGTTACCATGGCAGGTCAAACACTTAGTCCACCAGGGCCACCCATCTCTCCCAGCGACAACATGTCGTGGGGACCGATCCCCGTCCTGACCGACGGGATGACGTTCTACGAGCTGGGCCAGACGGGTCTCCGCCAGTTCAGCGGTTGGGTCCGGGAAGAGTTCCTCCAGACGCTCATCGGCCGCCAGGGCGCGCAGAAGTTCCGCGAGATGCGCGACAATGACGCGCAGGTCGGCGGGATGCTATTCGCGATCGAGGCGACGATGCGGAAAGTGGAATGGCGCGTCGATCCCGCGGAGGATGGCGGCGGTGGAAAGGAGTTCTCCGACTTCATCGAGTCGTGCATGAACGACATGTCCAGTTCATGGACCGAGACCGTTAGCGACCACCTATCGTTTCTCACCTACGGGTTCGCGTGGTCGGAGTTGGTCTACAAGAAGCGCCTCGGGCGCAAGCCTGGGATAGATCCACGACGGCCCGGACAAGAACTGCCGGCGAGCGAGTACGACGACGGCAAGGTCGGGTGGCGTCGCATGCCAGGCCGCTCGCAGGACACGCTCATCAAGTGGTTCTTCGACCAAAACGGCCAGCCCAAGGGCGTCACCCAGCAGCCGTGGGTGGGGCCGCTCATCGACATGCCGATCGACAAGGCGATCCTGCACCGGCCGACGCACTACAAGGGGAATCCCGAAGGACGCTCCATTTTGAGGAATTCATACGTCCCGTACTACTATAAGAAGCGCCTGCAGGAGCAGGAGGCTATCCTGTTCGAGCGTCTCGGTGGCGTGCCGGTGATCTACATCCCGGGGCAGATATTGCAGCTCGCATCAAAGGGCGACGCAAACGCGTTGGCGCAGGTCAACATGTACAAGCGCATCGCGGTGAACCTGCGGGCAGATGAGCAGATGGGACTAGTGCTGCCGTCCGACACCTACGAGGGGACGAACGGACCGACGAGCGTCAAGCAGTACGAGTTCCAGTTGGTCGCGCCGCAGATGCGCGCGGCATCGATCAACCTCGACCAGACCATCACCCGCTACAGCACGTCGATGCTGACGTCTGTGCTGGCGGATTTCCTCACGCTCGGGCATGAGGCGCGCGGGACGCAGTCTTTGGCGGTGACCAAGGTCGATATGTTCATGCAGGCCATCGAGGGCTATCTCAACTCGATGGCCCAGGTGTACAACAAGTACGCCGTCACGAGATTGATGGACTTCAACGGCATGGACCTGGACATGCAGCCGAAGATCAAGCCGGACTTGGCGCAGCGGGTCGACCTCGACGTGCTGTCGAACTACGTCCTGCGGATGGCGCAGGCCGGCATGCCTCTGTTCCCTGACGAGGAGGTCCAGACCTACCTCAAGGACGCCGCCGGGCTGCCGGACATCGACGATTCCCGAGCCATGCAGGCGGCAGGTCTCCTCCCAGAACAGCTCGATATGAAGGACGAGCAGAGCGAGGTGCAACTCGACCAGCTGAAGAATCCGCCGCCGCCCGCAGGTGGTTTCGGCGCGAAGCCGGGAGGGGCAAAGCCGCCCGCCAACGACAAGCAGCAGAAACGTGCGAACCTAGAGACGATGCTCAAGGGCGCGATCGCGCAGCGGATGGTCAGGCACGCTGGGCCGAAGTACGGGGTCAGGACGGCTGGCCATGTCCACAAGAGCAACCACAAGCAGCCGTCGGTGCGGAGGTTGACGCGGATGCTGCGGGAGGTTCAGGCTGGTTGATGGTGTCGAGATCTGGAAAAGCCAAAAAGATAGCCGCTGCTCAGGAAGCCTATTTGGCCGCCACTGCTGGGCGTACCGCTGCAAGCGACAGGGTTGTGGCAGCCGAGCATGAACTCATGAGTGCCAGGGCTGAGCGTGAGCGGTATGAACAACAGGTAGATGATGCGATGACTAGGTTATCCCGTTTGGGCGCGCAGTCGGAGCCGATTTATCTGAGCAACCATCCTAAAATAATGTTGGACGCACTCCTGCCATCGATAGAGTTGCCATGAGACCTCTCCGCATAGCGCTAGGTGACCTGAGTTACTTCACCGAAGGCAACTTCGGGAACCTATACGTCCCGCTGAACCTCGGCTACCTCGCGTCTTACGTGAAGGCTAAGTTCGGCAGGGACGTTGAAATAAAACTGAAAAAAAAACCTTCGGAAATGCTTTCGCTGGTCCGGGACGAACGTCCGGACCTGATCGGCCTGTCCGCCTATTACTGGCAGGAGGAACTCAACAAGCTGTTTGTGCGCAAGGTGCGCGCCATGACGGGCTATCACCCGATGATAGTCATCGGAGGCCCGTCAGTTGATAGCGACCTCGCCGAGCAGGACGATTACCTGCGTCGGCACCCAGGCGTGGACAGGCTGGTGGTCAACGAGGGCGAGGATGGCCTCGCCACGGTCGTGGGGACGCTGCTGGGAGGTTCTGATGCCTCGGTCGCCATAACCCACCCCGAGCGCGTCGGGCTCTCCACGGACCTCGCCAGCGTGCCATCGCCGTACTTGGACGGGACGCTGGACGAGTTCCTTAACGGGCCGTTCCAGCCGATGATCCAAACGTCGAGACTTTGTCCGTATACTTGCAGCTTTTGCGTGTCCGGAAAGAGCCGTGGCAAGCTGCGCGTCTTTCCGATGGAGCAGGTCAATGAGGAAGTCAAATTTATTGCAAGTCGTTTCGCCGACAGACCTGACCACATCCTTTACATCGTTGACGAGAACTTCGGTATCCTCGGTCGCGACGTTGACGTGGCTAAGACCATCCGCGCAAGCATGGATTCGGCCGGCTATCCGAAGCGGGTATTCTACTACAACGACAAGCGATTCACCCAGACCAGCCGAGATGTCCAGGAAGTGCTAGGCGACGCGTGCCACCACGGCGTCTGCCTGTCGCTCCAGAGCGAGAACCCGGAGACGCTCAAGGCCATCCGCCGCCGCAACTTGACCGACAACGACATCCGTTCGGCGATCGCGTGGGCCCACGGACTCGGGTTGACGGTCAGCACCGAACTGATCTTCGGCCTCCCATGCGAGACGCGGGCGAGCTTCCTGGCTCTGTTGGACAAGTGCGCGAGGCTCGGGTTCGACAAGGTGCAGTGCTACAACCTCATCGTGTTCGACGGGATCGAGATGAACCGGCAGGCGTACCGGGACGAGCACAAGTTGGTGACTAAGCGCCGGCCCATCAACGCGCATTCATTGGTGCTCAATGGCGAGGCGTGCGCCGAGACGGAGGAGGTTGTGGTTCAGTCCAGCAGCATTTCGTTCGACGACTACCGCCTCGTGCGGGCGATGAACGTGATGTTCCACGCGGTGTTCGTGCTGGGGGTGCACCGGGAGTTCTTCCGCGAGCTGGTGGACTCCGGGCAGTCGTTGACGGCGTTCTTCGAGCGGTTCTTGACGCCGATGTGTGATGATGACCCAATAGGTAATGCTCATTGCAGGTTCCTCTACGAACTGGACGCCGCGATCCGCAAGGAGTTAGGCGGCCACGCGCTTCACGATGGACGCGTGGTGAAGATTCAGCCGGTGTTCGCCAGTAAGCTGGCGAAGGCGACGTGGGTGCCGGAGGTGATAGCCAGGATAGCGCGGCAGCGGGTGGAGGTGGCGGCGTGAAGACCATCAAGACAGACACCGTCGAGTACGTCATCCTGGATGAGGGAGAACGCCTGAAGTCGACGACCCTCATCTCGCGCAGCGGTACGGGATGGCAAGGTCAGCTTTTCCTGGAAACGATCAAGGCTACGAACAGCGCATGGCATACGGGACAGACTGACGGGAACGGTGGAATAATCGTGCGTATTCCAAGCGTCGATGAGGTTGTCGATCGCGCTGTCGAGTTGGTCGAGAAGACGATCACTGCTATGGAGAAACATGGCTGGAGCGTCGAGATGGCGACCGCGGATGAACTATTGGATCATGGCGGCGGTCGGGCAGGTTTCGTGGTAAACAGTGGATATGGCAAAGCAGATCAGGGCAGCCCGCCACAAGGTGGCTGAAAGAGAGAAAGAATTTACAGCAAAGGAACTGGCTGAGTCCGTAGGTAGGCCGGTATCAAAGATCCATGGATGGACGAAGGCTGGTTTTCTTTCAAAGTTTTACGGAAGACGGAAATATCACAATTCTGCCGTGGGTGAAGTTCTTCTCATCGATTGCCTGGAACGTTTGGGAATCGATCTGAAGTGGTCGAAACTTGCCTATCATCCATTCCCGTTGGACGGCTTTGTCGTCGTTGGCCGCAACAAATCAGGCAGCCACTACTGCCACACGATGGCATCTATCAGAAAGTCTGATCTCGACCATCTCAGCGAGGTCACCATGATCATAAATGTCAACAGGCTTCGCCGTGGCTAAGATTGTCCGCGCGGCCCGCCACTACCAGCAGCGAAACGACCCGCTTAGGCGCATCGCCGACCGGGCGATCCCCGGCGTCAAGCGTGACCTCCTGGCGTCGCTGAAGGGGCTGCGGGAACTCATCCCCTCAGACGTGGCCGACAAATATGCGCGCCACGCCGACTGGACCGGGTTGAAGGACGCCGTCGACTGGCATCATTTCAGGGAATCTCTGAAGGGCGTGTTCGGGCAGATAGGCAAGGCGCGCGAGGCGGGGGCGCAGCACGGTGCAACACAGATCAATACGGCGTTTGCTCAGCGACGCCGTGCCGTCCGCTACCGTAAAGGCGAGCTAGCCCTAACATGGTATTGGGATTATGCGACTGATCCGCCTTTGCTGAAGTGCATCGATGATCCTTCCAAGTTGTTCAGCAAAGTCATTGAGAGAACTGAAGAGTTCAAGAAGGATGCCAACGACCAGTATGCCTTCGACCTCTACAGTCAGGAAGTCCAAGACGAGCTGCGCGCCGCCCAGGATGCCCTCATCGTCGGGCTGGAGCAGGATGTCCGCGATTCTATCGACGCCATCATCATGGATGCGGCACAGCAGGGACTAGGACCGGAGGAGATCGTCGACAGCATCCGCGACCTGATCGGGCTCACCGACAGGCAGGTTGCTGCCGTCGGCAACTACCGGTCCATGCTGGAGAACCTCGACCCTGGCGCGCTGGACCGGCAATTGCGCAATGTCCTTGAGGACGACGTTGTCCAGCAGGCCATCGACGACCAGACTGATTTGGCCGCGGCGTACATCGACAAGATGACGGACGACTATGTTGACAACTACCTGGATTATCGGGCCGAGACGATCGCTCAAAGCGAGGTGACTCGCGCGGTGAACGCAGGCCTCCAAGATTCTTACTCGCAGGCGATCGATCGAGGAGTGTTCCCGTCCGAGGCGGTGCGGCAGTTCTGGCGCATCAATCCTGACGCTTGCGAGATATGCCAATCGATCCCGGACATGAATCCGGACGGCGTTGCCATGGACGAGGCGTTCGACAGCATCGACGGGCCGCAGGACGCGCCGCCTGACCCACATCCGCACTGCTTTTGCAGCCTTGAAATTGTGACGGACCTGGATATGGTCTCCGCCGACAGTGTTGACGATGGGGAAGCGGCATAATAGCGGTCATCCATGGTCAAATGGAATCTAGACGCCTCACCGCTTACGTCCCGTAGGGAGGCAAACATGAGAATCATAGCCATCTTACTAGCCCTGTGGTCAGGGTGCGCAATAGCGGCAGAACTACCGCGGCCAAAGCCAGCGCCACCAGCTAAGCCGGCGGCCGCGCCTATGGTTGGTGGCCCGGTAGACGGCCTCGGGAGGGCCGGCATTGCGTTGTTCAATCAAGGTAAGGATGTGTTTAGTCGGGTTTTCACGCCAGAGACTGGACTGGGTCCGTTATTCAACAATGTCGGTTGCGCGGCATGTCACGAGGTTCCCGTAGTAGGCGGGTCAGGTGGTTTCAACGAAGACGATGTGGATGTCGAGCGCCACGCCGCCGCCGACGATCAACCGTCCTGTAACGAGTTGACCACGTTTGGTGGTCCTGTTTTCAGGGAGCAAGCAGTACCGGGCGCAATAGTTCCCTCAATCCCCGGCAACGCAGGTGTGCGTATTGGCCTGCGCTCGACACCTGCCCTGTTTTCGTCCGGTTCAATTGACGCGGTTTCCGAGGAAACCATCAGCGACAACGCTAGGCGCAACAATGGCGGACGCGCCGCGAAGCTACCGAACGGTAAGATCGGAAAATTTGGACGCAAGGCGACTGACCCGGATTTGGCTGGTTTCGTGCGTGGAGCATTCGCGACGGAACAGGGTATAGATTCCCCCAGCGAGATCAGCGAGACTGACCTTTTGCTGGCCACGTTTTTCATCGCCAATCTCGCGCCACCTGACGCGCAGGCAGATGCACAAGGGTCCAAAGTCTTTCACGATATAGGGTGCGCCAGCTGTCACATCCCCAGTCTTCCGACCGAGAAGGGGAAACATGCGTTCTTGTATTCCGACCTTCTGTTGCACGATATGGGGCCCGGCCTAGCTGATCTATGCAAGGGAGTGGCGGCGACCAAAGAGTTCCGCACCGAACCTTTGATGGGGCTGAGGTTTCGGTCCAGGTTCCTCCACGACGGGCGTGCAGAGCGTCTTTCCGCCGCGATCACGAGCCACGGAGGTCAGGGTCAAGCGGCGGCAGACAAGTTTGTGCGGTTGAATGAGCGGGATCGTAACGCTTTGATGAAATTCCTAAGCGGCCTCTAGTGCGGTGAAACAGAAAAGGAGACCGCCAAATGAGCAAAGAAGCTGACGACGCGGTTCTGGTCGCCCTCCAGCAGCACCACGGCACGATCATCCTGAACAATCCGTCGAAGGCGCTGATCGCCGTCGGCAAGGAGAATACCGAGCTTCACGAGGAGATGGACCGCTGCCACCGGGAGTTGGACATCTACCGCAACGCGCTGACCGTCATCGCCTACCTGTCGTGGGTCGAGGTCGGAAGTGTGGACAGTGCTTTCGGCAAATGTCAGACTCTGGCAAAGGCAGCGCTGTCGCAGCTTCAGATGGCTGGTTCAGACTTGGCGCTGCTTAGGCAGACCACCCAGAGGAAAACCGATGTCGGAAACTAGCACCACCATCCAGACGCCGGCGCAAGATCTGAAGGACGCCGAGGCTGCGCTCACCCGCGCCGAGCAGGCCGAGACGCTGGCCCGTCAGGTCGTCCGGGAGAAACGCGTCAATGTCATGCGCGTCCAAGTCAAAGGCATGGGCAGCGCTATCCAGGACGCCCACATCAACCTGACGCTGGCCAACCTGGAACTGTCCGACGCCGAGGCTAACGAGACGCGCGCTACGCAAAGAACAGCCAAGGCGCGGCAGAACGTTGACCATGCACAACGTGGGCACGTTGTCGCATTGCGGGAGTCGCGGACGATCAACGCGCAAGTGGCTTGACATGGCGAACGGTGGCGTCCTTCCGACTGAAGAGGGCACAGGTATTTTGATATTGCCTGAACCGATCTCCGATGGAGAAGTCGAGATTATCCTGGCCTTGGTCTCTCCAGATGTTCGTGATGAACTTGAGAAAATCAGGAAGATGAAACGATGGGCATCGCCGCATACAGCAACGCCGAGATGAGGCTGTACGACCGCCTCGGGCCTCTGGCCAAGGCGGCGATTGGCAACGCGCACCGCATCCTGGACGTCGCGTTCTGCCTCAACCAGTTCCAGCGGGGACGGGAACCGATCGAGCGCGGTGGCGAGTTCTATCCGGCGCCCGCGTTCAACAGCCCGGATGGCGATGCCGAGTTCGCGCGCTGGATCGAGGACAAGGTGATCCGCAGGGACGCGAAGATGTCCCTAGACCAACTCACCTTGACGCCGATGCGGACAGGTCCCGTGACGAAGCGCGCCATGCGTGCTAATGCTGTCCGCGGAGCCCGGTAGGGACGCCAGGATCAACCCTGAAGGGCCGCTGTAGCATCGCCAATGACCCTCATCAGATTGATGGAAAGTACCTTATACAAATCGCCAGGGACTATCATCGTCAGCCGAGACGACGACGGCGTCCATCATTTCTCCAGTTCCGAACGTCCAGACCGCATCATCATCGACATCCACAATCTGAGCATCGGCTTCGGCTGGATGAACGTGAACAGCGTCCAGAAGACGATCACCTTCTCGCTAGACGGGGAAGTTTTGGTGTATCGTCGCATCGGCAAAGACCCCCACGGCTGGTGGGTCTGCGATCGGGTGCATGATGGCGATCAATTTCACGAAGGCGATAGAGCTTCAGGTAGTCCGCAAGCTTAAGTCCCACGC